>Ga0074044_10000197_pt1 | contig 59773 bp, 51 predicted proteins | sample BogForMeECP23OM1_FD_94443 | JGI IMG/M metagenome (GOLD analysis project Ga0074044, IMG submission 94443) | Bog forest soil microbial communities from Calvert Island, British Columbia, Canada - Bog Forest MetaG ECP23OM1 | ecosystem: Environmental > Terrestrial > Soil > Wetlands ...
CGAGCAACACACGCCGGCAACCTCAATGCAAACCGCGCATGTGCACGCTGCCAGTACCAACCACGCGCTCCTGGCGTCCGTGAACCAGGGCCGTCCGGCTATCGCTGCAACTGCGAAGCCTGGAGAGCTTAGCGGTTCCGGAGTGGTAGCGGCCAAAGAGGCGGGAGCGCCTTACAAGGCCCCCGAGAACAAAGCAGCTGCAACCAAGGCCACCGAAACCAAGCCAGCCGAGAATAAAGCAGCTGAAACCAAAGCCACCGAGAATAAGGCAGCTGAGACCAAAGCCACCGAGAATAAGGCAGCTGAGACCAAGACTACCGAGAATAAGGCAGCTGAGACCAAGGCTACCGAGAACAAGGCAGCTGAGACCAAGGCTACTGAGAACAAGGCGGCCGAGAACAAGGCCACCGAGAACAAGGCAGCTGCTACCAAGGCCACTGAGAACAAGGCAGCCGCCACCAAGGCTACTGAGAACAAGGCCACCGAGAATAAGGCAGCCGCCACCAAGGCCACTGAGAACAAGGCAGCCGCCACCAAGGCCACCGAGAACAAGGCAGCCGCCACCAAGGCCACTGAGAACAAGGCAGCCGCCACCAAGGCCACCGAGAACAAGGCCACTCATGCGCAGCCGGCAGCTCATGCGCAGCCCGCCGCTCATGCGCAGCCCGCCGCTCATGCGCAGCCCGCCGCTCATGCGCAGCCCGCCGCTCATGCGCAGCCCGCCGCTCATGTGGAGCCCGCCGCTCATGCGCAGCCCGCCGCTCATGCGCAGCCCGCCGCTCATGCGCAGCCCGCCGCTCATGTGGAGCCCGCCGCTCATGCGCAGCCTGCCGCTCATGTGGAGCCCGCCGCTCATGCGCAGCCTGAGAAAAAAGGCCCTGGAGGTAAAGAATAGCCCCGTCAGTAGCGAATTGACTGCGACGTATTGCGTCAAGCCGCTCAAGATATAAGAAAGTCGATTAACTCTTACATTGGTGCGGGTTCACTTCGTGGACTCGCACCATTTCCTTTCTGGCCGTATGCGGTGATCGAAGTGATGTCCCGCGTTGCCGAGAGGCGCCGTAAGGCTTGTCATCGCCTGCATCTTCCGCGAAAGCAGCTCCGCCCCTTTCGACGCAATTCCTCACATCTGAGCAGTTTTGACCAGCAAGAAACCAGCCGAACGCCTATAAACAAAGCTGACCCTCTCCTCACGGTTGGATTCGCGGTGCGAAACTTGAGGATCGGGGATGCCGCGCTGGAACAGGACGGAATCAGGGCGGCTAAGAGGAGTGAAATATGCTTGGAACTATATTGATTGTGATTTTGATCTTAGCGCTTTTCGGTGCCCTGCCACGGTGGGGATATAGCCGGGAGTGGGGTTATGCTCCGACCGGAGGATTGGGACTTATCCTCTGCGTCGTTGTCATTCTCCTGGTTCTCGGTCGTATTTGAGCCATGCGCGACGCGGCAACATCCCCAGGCGCCATAGCCAAAGGTTGGCGCCTGCCTTCTGTCCGTGTGGCGGCTCTTCTCGTCGTGCTCATGTGCAGCGGCGGTTTGTTTGCGTACTCCGTTCTGACGCACGAAGAAATCGTCGACTTGCTCTGGACCGACGAGATCCGGCCCTTACTGCTGAAGCGATATCCGGGACTGTCAGAGGACCAACTCAAAGAGGCGCATGCCTACGCTTACGGAGGCGCCGTCATCCAGGACCTGGGTTATTACCCCTTCGGCAGCAAAGATTTCAGTAACCTGGTGCATTACGTTCGCAGCGGAGACTTCGTTCGCGAGCTGTTACTCGAAAGCCAGGATGCCAACGAGTATGCCTTCGCTCTGGGCGCGCTGGCACACTACGCGTCGGACATTACCGGGCACCGGATGGCAGTCAATCAGGCGGTGGCCATCGAGTATCCAAAGTTACGAGCGAAGTTTGGCAAGTCGGTGACGTATGCCGAGGACAAAACGGCACACTTGAAAACCGAGTTCGGCTTCGACATGATTCAGGTGTCGAAGAATCGTTACGCATCGCAGCAGTACCACGATTTCATCGGGTTTAAAGTGTCAAAGCCCCTGCTGGAGCGGGCCTTCCCAGACGTCTACGGATTGGAGCTGAAAGATGTGCTGGCCCACGAGGATCTCGCCATCAGCTCCTATCGGTTCTCCGTCAGCCGGTTGATCCCGGAGATGACCCAGGTCGCGCTACAGACCCATAAGAAAGACATGATGCGCGAGCGGCCCGACTTCGCAAAAAAAGAGTTCCTGTACCGTCTTTCCCGCTCCGACTATGAAAAGGAGTGGGGGAAGGACTACGCCAAGCCTGGATTCGGGACCCGGTTTCTCTCAACCCTCTTGCGCTTCATGCCGCGAATTGGTCCCTTCAAGGGGCTGGGCTTCAAGAACCCGACTCCGCAGACCGAGGATCTGTATTTCAAAAGCATCAACACGACCGTCGATCAATACCGGACGTTTCTCGAACAAGTGCGCACAGACTCGCTCGTGCTTCCCAATTATGATCTTGACAGTGGCCTGGCGACCAAGGCAGCGGAATACTCGCTCACCGACGACACCTACGCAAAGTTGCTGGCTCAGTTATCGGAGCGGAAGTTCGATCGGACGTCGCCGGAACTCCGCGATAACATCCTGCAGTTTTATTCCGACCTCTCGGTGCCGATCGAGACGAAGAAGGACCAGGTTCGCTGGCAAGGCGTGCTGACTGCGCTGGACCAGTTGAAGTCCGTGACGCCGGTGCCGACGGTCGCGAATACGCCAGCACAGTGATCCCCGTGCGGTTACTACACTTCAAGAAAGCAGCGGTCAATGCGCCGCCAAAGCATCGCTGACAATCGTCTGGGCTTCCTCCAGGATTCGCCGCAGATGGTCCGCTCCACGGAAGCTCTCCGCATAAATCTTATAGATGTTCTCGGTCCCAGACGGACGCGCCGCGAACCATCCGCTTTCCGCCGCCACCTTCAACCCGCCGATGGAGGCGCCGTTGCCCGGCGCGCGGGTGAGGATGGTTTGAACTTTTTCCCCCGCCAGATCTGTGGACCGGACCTGTTCCGGCGAAAGTTTTCCCAGAATCTCTTTTTGTTCCGGTGTAGCAGGCGCCTCGACCCGGTCGTAAACAGGCTCGCCGAACTCGCGCGTCAGTTCGCGGTAGATTTCGCCGGGATCGCGGCCCATTCGGGCTGTGATCTCCGCCGCCAGTAACGCTGGGACAATTCCATCTTTGTCCGTCGTCCAAACCGTGCCATCCAGGCGAGCAAAGGAGGCCCCTGCGCTCTCTTCGCCACCGAAGCCAAGCGAACCGTCGAGCAAGCCATCCACGAACCACTTGAAGCCCACCGGCACCTCGTAGAGCTTCCGGCCAAGCTTCGCGGTGACGCGATCAATCATCTGGCTGCTCACCACCGTCTTGCCGATCGCCGCTTCCTGGCGCCACTTCGGCCGGTGTTGGAAGAGGTAGAAGATGGCGACGGAAAGATAATGGTTGGGCGGCAGCAATGCCGCGCTTTGGGTGACGATTCCATGCCGGTCATGGTCGGTATCGCAGGCGAAGGCGATCTCGAAGCGGTCCTTCAGACCGATTAACCTCTGCATCGCATAGGGTGAGGATGGGTCCATGCGAATCTGGCCGTCCCAATCCACCGTCATAAAACGGAAGGTCGGGTCGACGGCCTCGTTCACGACCGTCAGGTTCAACCCGTAGCGCTCGGCAATCGGCCCCCAGTAGTGAACCCCGGCGCCGCCGAGCGGATCGACTCCCATCCTGATCTTCGCGCCGCGAATGGCCTCCATGTCGATCACGTTGGCGAGATCGGTAATGTAAGCGTTGAGGTAATCGTGCCGGTGCGTCGTGGGGGCGCGAAGAGCTTTCTCGAAAGGAATCCTTTTCAAACCCCGAAGGCCGTTCTCGAGAAACTCGTTCGCCTTCGCCTCGATCCAGGCGGTGACGGCGGATTCCGCCGGGCCCCCGTTTGGGGGATTGTATTTGAAACCGCCGTCCTGTGGCGGATTGTGTGACGGCGTGATGACGATGCCGTCGGCGAGTCCTGTCTTGCGCCCGCGGTTGTAAGTCAGAATCGCGTGGGAAATAGCGGGAGTCGGAGTGTATTCGTCGCCCTCCGCCAACATGACTTCGACTCCGTTGGCCGCCAGCACCTCAAGCGCGCCGGCCAGAGCCGGCTCGGAAAGCGCATGCGTGTCCATGCCGAGAAACAGCGGGCCGTCGATCTTCTTCTGCTCCCGGTACCGGCAAATGGCCTGACTGATGGCAAGGATATGCCATTCATTGAAAGCCTTCTTGAATGAGGACCCACGATGTCCCGACGTGCCGAAGGCAACCCTTTGTTCCGCCACGGAAGGGTCAGGCACCTCCGTATAGTAGGCCGTGATGAGTCTGGGTACGTTCACCAGCATCCAGGCTTCGGCCGGCTTTCCTGCAGAAGGGCTTACTTTCATTATCCTCTCGTCAGATGCCGTGGCGACCTTTACACCAGGGTCTCCATCAGCTTGTCGAACGGCTTGGTGAATTTCTCGCTATGCCGCTACCGCTTGGGGCGTGTGCAGAGAGCAGTAGGCAGGATGCGTGGTTTCGATGATGTCCTTCGCCTTGGCCACTTCTGCCGCCGTCCCGTGGGCGATCAGCAGGAACTGATCCGTCTTGAGCGCTGTTTCGTACTTCACAATGCTGTCCTTAGGAATTCCGATGCTGTAGAGGCCAGCTCCCAGAGCGCTCAACCCTCCTACCACCACCGCGCCTTCCAATGCTCCCACAATCCACGCCACCAGCGGTCCAGCCACTAAGATTGGGCCGATGCCCGGAATGGCGAAAAAAGCCGAACCAAATAGAAGCCCCCAAAAGCCTCCCCAGAATGCACCCGTCTTGCCCCAATACTTCATGCGGTCGCCGGTATTGTAGTAGCCCACCACCTGCTCATCCGTGTGGTAGCCTTTGCCGACGATCGATAACTTGTGCATGTCGACTCCGCCACGCTGAAGCTCTTTCACCGCTTGATCCGCTTCCGTATGAGTGCGGTACACCGCAACAACCGAATTTTCTGTGGACATTTTCTCGTCTCCTTGCCGTCATTCTCGGACCATCAAGCCAAGTCCCAACAGAACTATGACAGCGCACCGGCAGGAAAACTGTTCCCTATTGCACAGCGTCGCCGGAGAACGCACACACGGTCAAGCTTCCAAAACCGGTTTCTCCAGGCCGTGCACCCTTTTCTTAACGCGGCATTTCTTAGGCGATCCTGAGGCGCTTGAATACGGGGACTTTGAAAATATCCACCATGAATGCAAAGACAACTGCCCCCACAAGCGTTCCTCCCATCACGAGTAATGACAGAGGCGCCATGGCGATCCCACGATTCGCCAGCGTTGAGGCGATCAACAGATCGGCTACCGACGAAGCTACGAGCCAGGAGCTTGGGCAGGTTGGCCACAGGCGCTGGCGAGTTCGATTCGTATACATGGTTGCTTGATTGCCGAACACGATGACCAGAAAGGCGAGAGTTCTCAGTGTCTCCATTCCAAGACCCAGGTGGAATTTGCCGATGGCCAGCACGGCGGTGCAAAACACCAACTCGGAGATCCCCATGAAAGCGCCCGCGATCGTCAAGTTGCCAACTCGCCATGCACTTGGCATCGGGGACGGTCGCACGTTGTCCGTCGTCAAGGACATGCCGAGGAAGTCGCCGGTGATCATGATAATGACCATCAACATTGGGGTCAGGATCGCGTGCCCGGTTATGATCAGACCCACCGCCAGGAAGAGCACCTGCACAATCTTCTTGGTAACGGAATTCAAGGTATAGGTCAGGATGCGCTGGAACGTTACCCGCCCTTCTTTCACCGCGGCCACAACACCTTCGAGTCCGGGCTTGGTCAGCACGATTCCGGCCGCCGACTTGGCGACGTCCGTCGCCGTCGAAACCGCAATTCCCATCTGCGCCTGGCGCAGCGCCGGCGCGTCATTGGCGCCATCGCCGCACATGCCGACGGTGTGGCCGCTCTTCTGGAACGCTTGAACGAGGTGATACTTATCCTCCGGAAGGACTCCGGCAAAGACCGCGAAGTTTTCTGGACTGACGCTCTCCGGGATTGGCCCGGGCGGACAGATCGCTCCATCGAGTCCCACCGCTCGCGCGATGATCTCCGCCGTGGCCGGTGCATCGCCAGTCACCATCACGGTGCGGACGCCCAAAGTGTGCAGCTCCTTGATCAGTTCGGCCGCATCCGTGCGGGGTGGATCGCTCAGCGCGATGATTCCTACGAGCCGCATCGGCGCCGGTGTGCCCACAGCAACGGCCAGAACCCGGAAGCCCTTCTCTTCGAGTTCGTGCTCCGTCGCGGCCGCTGTTGGCGCCGGTTCGGTCAGTTTGATCACCGCCGCAAACGCTCCCTTCACGACTCGCAGCGTGCCGCCGTTCGCATCCACCGCCGTCGCCTCGGACATTTTTGTCGCTGGATCGAAGGGAACGAACTTGGTCAACTTAAAGGTGAGTTTCGGCGGATTGGCAGTGTTTGCCTTCGTGGCCGCAGCGCGGATGGCTGCGTCTACGGGATCCTCTCCGCCATCGGAACTGGCTAGAGCCGCCATTGCCAGCACGTGCGCTTCATCAAAGCCAGGCTCAGGATGGATGGCGGTTAGCGCCAGTTCGTTGCGAGTTAACGTCCCCGTTTTGTCCGAGCAAAGAACGTCCAGCGTTGCCGCCTCGTCCACCGCGGACAATCGCGTTGGAAGCACACCCAGGCGGGCCAGGGCCTTTGCGCCCAGCGCCGCTGCCAGTGTAAACGTGGCCGGCAGCGCTACCGGGATGGACGCCAGAATAGCCGTGAGAACGAGGGGGATGATCTCGCCAATCGGCATTTTACGGGCATGAGCGTACGCGACCAGCAAGACGATGATTGCGCCATTGAAGATGGCAAGATTTCGCACCACGCGCACGACGGTTTTTTGCTGGGTACTCTCGACATGGGCGGTGCGGACGAGTTCCGCCGTATGGCCAAACTTCGTACGTGCCCCGGTTGCAGTGACGACCGCCGTGGCTTCGCCGCGCCGTACCAGCGCGCCGGCATAAGTTTCGAGACCCGCTCCAGCTTCGACCGGTACGGACTCGCCGGTGAGCATGGACTGATCAAGCAGGATCGATCCCGCGACCAACTTCACGTCGGCTGCAACCACGCCACCGAGCGATAGCTTCACCGTGTCGCCGGGCACCAGTTCAGTAGCGGGTATATTCTTCCAAGCGCCGTCGCGCAGCGCCGAAGCCGTAAGCGCGAGCCGCGATTTCAGCGCGGCAAGAGTCGCTTGTGCGCGTCCCTCCTGGAAAAACCCGATAGCAGCGTTGAATACGAGGAGCCCCGCGATGACTGCCGCTTCGACATACTCGTGGAGCACGGTCTGGAGGATGATGGCGGCTTCAAGCATCCAGGGAACCGGCGCCCAAAATTTGGCCAGCGCCATACGCCATGCTGGTATCGCGGTGTCTGGCATGGCATTGGGCCCGTACTTGGCAAGCCGCGCTCGGGCTTCATCGCTCGTGAGACCGCGCGACAGGTTATCATCACCGCTGCCTTGTGCTGTTCCCGCTAGGGCAGTCGAGTTGGCAGCGCCGGGAGGCATCGTTTCACAAGGACTTTCGAAACACGATCAACCTCATCAACGAGGCGCGCCATTCGTGAGAACCACTTTGAGCGCGCCCTCTTTTGCCGCGTTTCCAAACGTCTCATACGCCTTCATGATGTCGTGCATCGCGAAGCGATGAGTCACGAGCTTGCCTGGCTGCAGCTTGCCCGAGCGCACGACCTTCAGCAGCATCGGCGTGGTTACCGTGTCCACCAGTCGTGTGGTGAGCGAAATGTTGCGGTCCCAGAGTTTCTCCATGTGCAGTTCCACCGGTTTGCCATGCACGCCCACGTTCGCGATCCGTCCGCCGGCCGCGACAATGGCCTGGCAGATATCGAAGGTAGCAGGAAGCCCGACCGCCTCGATGGCCACGTCGACGCCGGCGTTTTCCGTCAGTTCCATCACGTGATGAGCGGCGTGCCCATCGGTGCTGTTGATCAGAGTGGTTGCGCCAAATTTTTTGGCGACTGCCAGGCGCTTGTCGTCCAGGTCAATCATGAAGATCGCCGCCGGTGAATAAAATTGCGCTGTCAGCAGAACGGCCAGCCCAACAGGCCCCGCGCCCACGATGGCAACCGTGTCCCCGGGCTTCACTTGCCCGTTCAGGACGCCGCACTCAAAGCCAGTCGGCAAAATGTCGCTAAGCATCACCATGGCTTCTTCCTCGCCGTCGGCCGGGAAGTTGTAGAGGCTTCCATCGGCGTGTGGGATGCGCACGTACTCGGCCTGAGTGCCGTCGAGGGTGTTGCCCAAAATCCAGCCGCCGTGTCGACAATGGGAATACATGCCTCTTCTGCAGAAGTCGCACTTCAGGCAGGCAGTGACGCACGAGATGATGACCTTGTCGCCAACGTGAAACTCGGAGACGCCCGTTCCGACTTGCTCGATCACACCAATCCCCTCGTGGCCGAGAATCCGTCCATCGGTCACGGACGGGAGATCTCCCTTCAGAATGTGAAGATCGGTTCCGCAAATCGTCGAAGTGGTAATCCGCACAATGGCATCGCCCGGATCCTGGATGCCAGGGCGCGGCTTATCCTCCCATGCATACTTGCCCGGACCGTGATAGACCAGCGCTTTCATGGTAGTAATGCTGGTTCTTAGAGTTGCGGCACGCGTCGTCGCTAGTTCGAGTTCAACGGTTGTCATTGATATTCCCTCGCGAAGCAAATAATGCTACAGCGATTCACAATGCTGCGACTGCTCAACATTGCACAGTTTCTACAATTTTGGGGAATTGCGCTGGAAAGAACACCTAGTACCGTGACCGCCTTATGACTCATCCGTTGGAGGGACGGGCGCCTCGCCCATCCAGCCGGGTGGGGACGCCCGACTCTCCACAACAAGCTTGGATCGACAGCAGTAACAATCACGGGGTCGCGGCACTAGTCGTGCAGAACGATGTTGAGCAGCGAGCTGTGCACCTGCAGACCGCCGTTGTAATGAATGAAACCCAATTCCCTGAATCGGTTCATGAAAAAACTGACTCGCGAACGAGTCGTACCGATCATCTCGGCCAGGGTCTCCTGGCTGATCTTGGGAACTACCGTCTCGGGTTTGCCTTCCTTGCCAAAATGAGCGAGCAGCAGAAGGATCCGGGCCAGCCGTTTTTCGCTCGAATTGAAAAGCTGATCCACCAGATCTTCTTCGTAACGGATGTTCCGCGCCAACAAATAGGTCACAAACATGTCGGAAAATCCGTGTTCCCGATGAAGCGCTTCCATCATGGCTTTCTTGTCGATGCGCAGAACAGAGCAATCCGTTAATGCGGTTGCAGAACCCATGCGGATTGCCTGGCCCGCAAGCGCACCTTCGCCGAAAAACTCTCCGTCGCCGATTATGCCGACCGTTGCTTCCTTGCCAGTCTTCGAGACCACGGTGAGTTTTACCTTGCCCGTCTGGATATAGAACACCGCATCCGCGGCATCGCCTTGCGCAAAGATTCCTTGTTTCCTCTGGAAAAGCACAGATTTCCTGCCCTCGCCTATGGTTCCAAGGAATGCATGGGGATCGAAATTGCGCCTCTTCTTGGCCGCAACACTTGGCCCTATAGCATTACGCTCTGTTTGGAGTGTCGGGCCGATTGGGGTTTGGCGGGCGATCTTCCTTGTGCTTTGAGAACCGTTGGTTCGGCGAGTTGGAGACATACGCACCTCCTCCTGCCCAGAGAGCGTTTTTGCTATTTTACCACTTTCCCGGCCAGCGCAAGTATCCGAAAACCACAGCCCGCCATGGGCTGGATGGTTTGATCAGGGAAAGCCCGGCTAGAGAGATTGTGCCCCATGGCTCCATGCAGTGAGCAATTCTGCACAGCAATGCAGAAGTAACTGGGTGAATATGGTTAGTGACTGAATGCAGCAGTTTGCCATCACCCACCGGGCGGCTGGTACGCTCGTCTGACTATTTAAGACACGACCCCCGTGGTGGAATGCAAAGCCCGCGTCCCCCCGCGAGGTCAGTTTCGGCATTCAGGTGCTCACAAATGAGCACAGGAGGTTGACATGCTTTGGACCATTTTCGTTGTTCTTTTGATTCTGTGGCTTCTGGGTTTCAGTTTGCATGTGGGCGGAAGTCTGATCCACTTGCTGCTGGTTGTGGGATTGGTGCTTCTGGTCATTAACCTGCTGAGCGGACGACGAAGTGCGGTTTGAAGAAAGGCATTACGAGTCCCAGCACAATATTGAAGACGGGTTGGAAAAGGAAAACCAATGATGACGACAAATGAGCAGAACAAGTGTGCACACCTGCCATGCCGGTGCTTGGTGCGAGCTGGCGATAAGTACTGCGGTCAAGCTTGTAAGGAAGCGGGATCCAACGAGGTCGAGATTGCGTGCCAGTGCGACCATGGAACTTGTCCGCTTACCGCATGAGAAACAGTAACCCTTTTGGCGCGCAGCCTGGATCTTAGTTGACCAGGGATTGACCAAGGAGAACCTTATGAAGATGCGCCGAATTATGCTCTTGCTATTGGTAATCGCGGACCTCGCGACCCTACCAGTGCTGGCCAGGGCGCAGACACTGGTCGCTTCGGCAGACTCCTCCAACAACACTGTTGACTTGTCAACCAGCACGCCGAACCCGCCACCGGATCTGACGTACATGCGCCCGACCGAAGCAACGATGCTCCACAACTACTTGTTCGACGCATTCGGCCCGTATCCCATCGTGGGCGCCGCACTCGCTGGTGGCATTAACCAGATACAGAAAACTCCGCCGGAGTGGAGACAAGGCGCGGAGGGTTATAGCAAGCGCTTCGGGTCCGACTTCGGCATCGCGGCCGTAACTACAACGACGCGCTATGCGCTCTCGGAAGCCTTCCACCAGGACACGTTGTATTACCGCTGTGAGTGCAAAGGCTTGTTGCCGCGGCTGAAGCATGCCGTGATTTCGACCTTTACAGCACGCCGCGGCGTCGATGGCCATCGCGTCTTTTCTTTGCCTGATCTGGTTTCTCCCTATGCCGGCACCATGACGGCCGTTTATGGCTGGTATCCCGGCCGCTACGATTACAAGGATGCATTCCGCATGGGCAACTACAGCTTGCTGGGGTATGTAGGCGCAAACATCTCCCTTGAATTTCTCTATAGCGGACCGCACTCATTGCTCACTCGCATGCACCTCAACGATACGCATGGAGCGCCAGATCCGGGTTCAAGTCCATGATCGACCGGAGATCCAGGGCGGTCGCGCTTTTGCCTTCCATGGGGAGCTCCACTCCCGGCTTGATCACCAGGTTTCTCGAGTGGTTCGGCGATCTGGGCATATTTTTCTGGCGGGTTGTGCGCGCCGCAGTGACGCCGCCGTTTGAATTCCGCGAATTGTTCCGGCAACTCGACGAGATCGGATCCATGTCCCTGCCGCTGGTCGCTTTGGCCGGCGCCGCCACCGGGGTTGTACTTTCTTTGGAAGCCCGTTACAGCCTGACTCGTTTTGGGGCTAAGTCGCTGCTCCCCGCCGCGATCGTGTTCTCCGTTATCCATGAGACCGGTCCGATCATCACCGGCCTGGTAGTAAGTGGTCGAGTGGGCGCTGGCATTGGCGCGGAGCTGGCGTCGATGAAAGTGACCGAGCAGATCGATGCCATCGAGGCATCCGCGGTAAACCCCTATAAGCTGCTAGCGGCGCCTCGCATCCTGGCTTGCATCCTGGTGCTGCCTCTCCTGACCCTCGCTGCCGACTTATGCGGCCTGGTAATGGGCTGGGTTGCGCAGGCCCTGGTTGAGCCGCTCTCGTTCCACCAGTTCATCAGCAGCGGCTTCAAGGGCGCCGATTTCAACGATTTGCTGCCCCCCACGTTTAAGACCATGGTGTTTGGCCTGATCATTGGGCTGATCGCGTGTTTTCAGGGAATGCGGACACGGGGAGGCGCCGCGGGCGTGGGCCGTGCGGCCACGAGCTCGGTAGTGTTGTCCTCGCTGTTCGTGATCCTGGCTGATGTCGTGCTGGTGAAACTCATTCTCATATTTTTCCCATGAACTTTTTCCTGTGAACGTTGACGAAGCAGCTCGTGAAACGAGTATGGACACAATCGATCAAGTTGCGGAGAAGCGAGCGGAAGCCGAGGAAGACGCCCGCGCACAAGTGATCGCCGTCGACGACTTGCATAAGTCCTTCGGAAGTCAAACGGTTTTGAACGGGATTAGCCTGACCGTGAGTCGCGGCGAGACCCTGGCGGTGCTGGGGCGCAGTGGTACCGGTAAGAGCGTATTGCTGAGGCTCATCATCGGCCTGGAGAAGCCTGACTCGGGATCGGTTCGCATCCACGGTCAAGACATCGCCGGCTTGGCTCTCGACCAACTCGGCGAGATCAGAATGAAAATGGGTTTTCTGTTTCAGCACGCCGCGCTTTACGATTCGTTGACCGTCGAACAGAACGTGGCTTTTCCGCTGCAGCACCATAAGAAGACGATGTCGAAGTCTGAGCAGGGCGACCGGGTCAAGGAATTACTGGCGGAAGTGGGTATGGAAGGCGATCTTAATAAGATGCCGTCGGATATCTCGGGCGGGATGCAGAAACGAGTAGGGCTGGCGCGTGCGCTGGCTTTGGAGCCTGACATTCTGCTGCTCGACGAGCCCACCGCTGGTCTCGACCCCATCAGCGCCGCGGAGATCGATGATTTGGTTCTCAAGCTTCAGGCGGAACATCACATGGCATCCATCGTCGTGACTCACGATCTGCACAGCGCGAAGACAATTGCGGACCGCCTGGCCCTGATCAATGAGGGAAATGTGGTGATCGAAGGCGCCTTTGAAGAACTTCAAAGAAGTGACATCGAATTTGTTAGGGAATTTCTAGGCCATTCGTAGGAGGACTTATGTCGAGAGCGGCGCGGTTGGGAGCTTTTATCGTTGCAACACTGGCAATTCTGGTGGCCGGTGTCTTCATCATCGGGGGCAAGCAGTATCTTTTCAGCTCCACCTACCGATTGAAAGCGCAATTCGACAATGTGGTCGGCCTCGATGCGGGAGCCGATGTGCGGGTGGGCGGGGTTCACAGTGGAACCGTGAGCAGCATCGTGTTGCCTCACAAGCCGGGCGAAAAGGTCACGGTAGTTATGGATCTCAGTAAGTCGACGCACGAGATCATCAAGCAGGACTCCGTCGCCACCATCGAAACCGAGGGCTTGTTAGGCAACCAGTATCTGGCGATTACGTTTGGATCCGCGGGGACAGCCGACGTGCGGGATGGCGATATCATCGCCAGCCAGCCGCCGCTCGAAATCTCAGACCTGCTCCAAAAGACGAGCGGCATTCTGGATAGCAGCCAGCAGGCCATCCAGAACGCCACTCGCGCGACGGCCAATCTGGACTCGATAAGCGCCAAGATCGATGGGGGTCAGGGAACCGTAGGAGCGCTGGTTAACGACAAGCAGCTCTATACCAACCTCGCACAGACGTCGAACTCCATGCGCGACACCATGGTCCAGGCGCAAGCAGGCGTCACTGACTTCCAGGAAAATATGGAAGCCCTGAAACACAACTTCTTCTTGCGCGGGTATTTCAAAAACCGGGGCTACGAAGATTCCGCCGAGCTGGCACGAAATGAAATCGAACGGCTGCCGCAAGGCACGCCGACAAAGGAGTTTACCTACGCGGCGCAGCAGCTTTTCGACAAGCAAGATTCGGCCAAGCTGAAGAACCAGAAATCTCTAAACCCTGGCGGCGAGTTCCTGGCCAATAACCAGTTCGGGTTTGCGGTGATCGTGGTATCCGCTGGCATGGAAGGCGATACCCAGAAGGACTTGGTGCTGACGGAAGCCCGGGCCATGGTTGTGCGCGAGTATCTGGTCGAGAACTTCGGATTTGGTGATAGTCAGCTTAAGACTCTGGGAATGGGCAAGCAGACGGATGCGAAATCGGACGCCGGCTGGGGTACGGTGCAGATTTTCATCTATCCCGCCGGCACCGAAATTCCGCCTAACAAGCAAGCGCAGGCGGCGGGTGTCTCATCTAAACCAACCTCAGACCAACCGGTTCAGACGTCGGCAGTCGCCACACCGAAACCATAGTGGTTGTTTCCCCGGCTGGCACGATTGCCAGCACAAATTGACAAGGGCGCTGAGGAGAAGCGCCCTTTCCCTCGGTTGGCCCGAAGGTGTATCAATTCAATTTGACTGAACTATCTTCGTTTCATTATCCAGCCGATCAATGTTCCTGCGGTGAAACCGACCGCAAACGTCGTCGCGATCGTTAGCGCAGGGTGTCGCTGCAGGCGCTGAGTTGTGTCGTTCAAGAATTCTTCGGCGGCATCGCCACCCTCTTTTGCGGCACGTCTCACTACTCCTACGCCATCCTCTATGGCATCGGCAACCGCACTGGTTGCACGAGAAGCCTGGTGAGCTGATTCGGCGATGTGTTCAGCCGTTCTGTCCAATACGCTTTGCGCCATGGTGTTCGAGCCTCCTTCGTTTGTTTATATCTGGTTATTGATTCCTTCTCACTGCGTTACACCCTTTCTTGTCTTCAGTTCAGCCCTTACGCCACTTCTTTTCTCTCAACTGCCGCCGGCACCTGCACCAGTTCCTCAAATAGAGAGCGATAGTGAATCATCGCCGTTCGCAGCTCTTCCGTAGTTGCTCCGTCTTTCCCAACCCGCAACGCAATCTCATGCGCCGACCGGTAGTTCTCCACTACTCGGGGGTGGTCGACAGAAATGTCAGCGGCACGCTGCTCGAAATCGGATACGGGATAGCCACGGGCCTTCATCAAAGAGGACACCAGGTCATCGGCTTCTGCGACTGCCCCTTTCGGAGAATCGACAAAACGAGACTGTACGGACCCCCACTGTTTCGAAAAGCGTTCCTGTTCCATCGGATCAAGATCGCGAATGGTGAGTTTTGCAACCCGCTTCTCGCGATCCTCTAACTTCGCTTCTGCTTTTCGTCCTGCCCCATGCTCCCGCACCGCCCGATCGTACTCGGGCCCAAATTTTTTCCGCACGTCTGCGCTCGTACTCTTGCTCCTGCGTTTTCGCACGTACAGCAAAGCAAGCACTGCGATGATCAGAATCACCACGGCGGCAATCACAATCAGCTTCGGATCCAGCATATTCAGATTCATTGAAACCTCCCTGCATCAAGAATGTCCACAAAACCAATTTCGTTCACGAAGTTCCCTCGACCGTCAGAACCTGGTGAGCCGTCAGTATCGAACTTTAGGCGTCGGAAAGCTGTTCAGAATTGATCGTTTCTTAAATCAGTGCGCGGCGTACAGCCGAGACCGCCGGGGGGCGGGCTAAACTTTCTTGAGCCACGGTTGGTGGAGTCTCACACGACCGTCATCGTCCCATTTGACGACCGCGTCATCTTCGTTCGCTTGCTCAACTGTGCCGAATACTCCAGTCGGCGTTCCGAAGTCGCCCAAACTCTCAACGCGATCTCCGGGACTCAGTTCTTGATCGGTGGCAGGGGGCTCTGCGAGCGGTGGCTTCCTGGCACGGTCAGAGTCAGGGGTCGCCCCGGGGTGTGACAGTGGCGGTTGGGGAGCTTTATGCAGTTTGGGCATCGGATTATTAGTGATATGCGTCATATTTTGTTTCTTTCCAGGAAGCCAGAACAGCGCCCTTCGCTGCAACGGTTTATCTCCTCGATAGCTCCAGCATAGGCTAGGGAAGAATGGCTCGGCTGGTCTGGACTGCACAGTTTTGACAATTAATTTGGCTTGATCCGCGAACGTGCGGCTCGATTCCAGCGGGATCGGCAGTCTACACGCAACAAACATGGCTGCGCCGGCGGCAATCCCGCATCCATACGTACAAACCAAACGCCAAAAGTGGTCTAAAGTGACCAGACATCCGTCTTCGCCAGTTCTATTATGTAGCGTAGTGAAGAAGTAAGACGACCGTTACAAAGGCCAGTCCAGCTTCCTCCTGGAAGTTGAAGTGTTCTCTTCTTAGGTCGAGGAAAGCCGTGCACCCCATGGGCCCAAGTTCGATCCTGCAGGAAGTTGAGCAACTCTACAACGTGAGTGACCGTCTTGACTCGCTGGCGGCGCAACACCCCCTCGTCTCAGAAGCCCTCATCACCATCTCGGGAAGCGTTCGTAACACGGCAACCCTGTTGGAGGTGCTGGTCGCGACCAAAATGGCGAAGCTCTCTGGATTAGATCCAGCTGAGGCCTGATTTGCGCATCGCTGTCTTGGAGCTTTGTTCTTGGATTGCGGCGCCGATCCTAGTCGTGAAGAACGACATTTAGAAGTGAACTATGAACTTGCAGGTCGCTGCCGCCATAGTCAACGAAGCCTAACTTTCTGAACCTATTCATGAAAAAACTGACCCGCGACCGGGTTGTTCCTATCATCTCGGCGAGGGTCTCCTGACTGATCTTGGCGATTACGGTCTCGGGCGTGCCTTCTTTGCCGAAGTGAGCCAGCAACAGCAGAATCCGAGCTAGTCTTTTTTCGCTGGAATTGAAGAGTTGGTCAACCAGATCTTCTTCATAACGAATGTTACGTGCCAGCAGATACGTTACAAAAAGATCGGAGAACGCATGTTCCCGGTGCAGCGCCAGCATCATTGCCTTCTTGTCAATGCACAGAAGTTCGCAGTCCGTCATTGCGGTTGCGGACCCCATGCGTAAGGGCTGACCAGCCAGGCCACCTTCTCCGAAAAACTCTCCCTCGCTCAATATGCCCAGGGTCGCTTCCTTGCCAATCTTGGATACAACCGTGAGTCGAACCTTGCCTTCCTGGATGTAGAAGACTGAGTCAGCCGCGTCCCCTTGTGTAAAGATTGTTTGCTTCCTGGAAAAGGGCACAACCTTCCTACCCTCGCCGATGGTGGCAAGGAATTCCTTGGGATCGAAGGCGCGATTTCTCCTCGCCGGCGCACTTGCTGCCATCAATGATTTCTCCTTCGAGTTACACTACAAACTTATTGTCGCAAAATCGTAATCACGAAAGATGTTCACTTTTGCTCACTTTTGCCAGGAATTTGCTAAGAAACCCTGGCGGGCCCGATGAACCTGCCGCTTGGCTAATGTATCGAAAGTGAGCATTATTGAACATTTCCCGGCTGTGGAAACGTTGCATTATCGGATCGTGAAAACCAAGGATCTCACCCTGAAGCAGATACAATCCGTGCCTTGTCCAACTTGTGGTGCAGCGATCGAGGAAGCTTGTGAACTGCATACGGGTGCCTTGCGCACCGAGCCACACCGAGATCGGAAACTTTCCGCCGCCGAGGCCGTGGAAACGAAGTCCGGCAAGCGATAACAGCGTGAGGCCAGGCGGCGCTCCTTTGCGCAGGCAGATGATCCCGCCCTAAACGCGTATTGCAGAAATTCCTTTTACTTGGGTTTCTGCTCGCCAGCAGCCTCTTCCTGCTGCTCTTCAGCCTTTTGCCAACCGGAACCGGGGTTGAATTCCGCCATATCTTTGGCGAGAAGATCGGTCTTCTTGCCGAGATCCTTCTCAAATACGGCTCCATTCTCGTTAACGATGAATGTCATCACGCCAGACGACCTGTATTCCGCCGGATAGGCCACGAAAGCGTAGCCCTCGGTCATCTTGCCGTTTGCGAGGTAACTCTTCGGACCGCCACTGGCATTCTTTCCCTGGCGCGTCAGGATGTGGTAGTAGTAGCCGCGGTAAGGAGTGGGAGCGCCCTCTAGGCTTTTGCTATAGCCCTTGGCGACGGCCGATGCCACCAGCGGTCCGATGGGGCTCTGGGGTTCGCCCGCAGCCGCTTTCCAATAAAGGCCATTGTGCTGCCCTTCATCGCTGAAGATTTTCTGGGCGTACTCTTTGTGCTCCGCTGAGTATTCCTTTTGCGCCGCCACCAACTCCTGGCAAACGCGAATGGCCGACATTTCATTCCGGCCAATTCGCCTGTACAAAATTTCTTTCTTGCCCGCCTCGGTGTCGAAATACCACGAACTGCCTTTGTGCACCAGCGGTATGGGCGTCGGCCAATTATGCGCGCCGATATACAAGATCGTGGTTCCATCCGGTTCTTTCACCAGACGGTGCATTTCCTGATATCTCTGTACGAAATTGGCGCGGCCGTTGGCGTCCTCAGTTTCGTCTCCCGACGAGACGATTTGCTTTCCCTCTGGTCCGAGAATGTCGAGCATCGCCTTTTCGTCGTTATTCTGCGCTGCCGTGACCAGTGCGTTGCTCGCCTCTTCCGCCGATGAAAACGTTTTCTGGCCCGGTTGCTGCGCCGTGGAACGGGTGGGAAAACACACCGTCAAAAGGATAGCGACCACGGCTAATTTCGGAAGATTGGCCCAATGAAATTTGTCGAAGTTCACCTTCGTTCGCCGCATATGGCTTCTCTCCATTTCCAAATTTTCAAACTACCCGGAACAAAATGAAACTGCGGTTACCGATGCCCGCCACCGCCGCCACGAGCTCCACCGCCGCCACCACGCGCTCCGCCTCCCATGCTGGCGCTTCCGCGCGACGAATAGCTCTTGGTCTGTCCGCCATGGCCGTAGCCGCTGAAGGCGCCCGAGCGTGTGCCGCTCTGACCGCGGGGTTCAGCGTATCCTCGAGCCGCCTGGCGGTTTCCGTCGAAAGGCCTGGCGGCTGCGCCGGCACGGTTGTTGACTCCGCCGCGTGCGCCATACGCTCCGCCGCGTGCGCCTGCACCGCGGGAGAAATTGCCCCGGTTATAAAACGTTCTGCTCCCGGAGAAGTACCTGCCGCCGTTATACATTGCGTATCGGCCGCCCCAATTGAATCCCCAATGACCCCAGCCCCAGCCAAAACCTCCGAACCAACCGATTCCGAATCCGAGTCCGAACGAGAGGTACGGGCCGCCAAACCAAATTCCGGGATAGGGGTACCACCCCGGCCACGCCACGATCGGATATCCGTAAACCAGCCACGGATCATACGCGGGGACGTAAACGACATCGGGGTCGGCAGGCTCAATTTCCACCGTCGGGCCGTCCGCCTTTACGACTTCCTGGGGCGTGCTCTTAAGAGCGCCGGCTGCTTGCGCTTTCCGGCGCATCACCTGTACCGCATCCATCACATCCGGCTGCTGGTTGTAGTAGGCATCGCCGAGAGTTGACGTCCAGGAGAGGTTCTTGTCCATATTTCCAAGAACGGCTGGGAATGCACAGAGCGCCTTGACGCTCGGGTCCCAGGGTTGCTGGTCCACAGCTTTACCCAAATCTTCGCCCTTCAAATCGGGATTCGCTTGCACCCATCGCTCGGCCTCGACGACTTGCTCGGGAAACGTCGACGCCGCCAGGATCTGCGCCACCAGCGAATCCGGATACAGCGCAATCGGCGCTACCAACCGCTGCAACTGCTCGGGAGTCTGTTGCGCGTATGGCGGCGCCTGCGCTTGCGCGTCCGGGGCTGGCGCGTCTTGCGCCGGCAGGCTCTGAGGCATGGTCACGAATAACAGGGCCAACGACAACAGGGAAGCCAAACTCTGCCTGCCCAACCGAAGCCTTGAGAACCCTGCGGCACGTCCGAAAATGTTCATGTTCTAGAACCTCCTCTGCACTTTCATGGCTTGAGGCATTCCACAGATATTGAGATGCGCAAGAAACGGTTTAAGGTGCAATCCGATTTAAGCTTCCGAAGTCTCCGCCCTAACCGCCGCCGAGCCCGCCTCGAATTAATCTGCAGCGCTGGGGGCCGGCCCAGGTCCATGCTGAATAATGATGTCGTGCTGCCTTCCCTGCATCCGTAGCCGCAGCCGGTCGAACGCCAAATAGACGACCGGCGTGGTATAGAGCGTGAGCAACTGACTCAAGATCAGCCCACCCACAATCGTGATGCCAAGGGGCCGGCGGAGCTCAAACCCAGTGCCCGTCCCCAGCGCCAACGGCAGAGCGCCCAATAACGCAGCCATCGTCGTCATCAGGATGGGACGGAAGCGCAACATGCATGCTTCAAAAATCGCGTCGGTTGTGTTCTTACCGTCCTGCCGCTCTGCCTGAAGCGCGAAATCGATCATCATGATGGCGTTCTTTTTTACGATCCCAATCAGCAGCACAATGCCAATGATGGAGATGACGTTCAGATCTTGTTTAAAGAGCAGCAATGCCAGCATCGCGCCGACGCTCGCCGACGGCAGGGTGGAGATGATGGTCAGGGGATGGACCAGGCTTTCATACAGAATGCCGAGAACGATGTAGACCGCCAGGAGCGCGGTCACAATCAGCACCGGCTCGGTGCCGAGAGATTGCTGGTAGGCCTGCAGCGTGCCGGCAAAAAAGCCTTGCAGCGTCGAAGGCGTGCCCAGCCGCTTTTGCATCTGGGTGATGCTCAATGTGGCATCGCTCAAAGACACGTTCGACGCGAGATTAAAAGAGACGGTGACCGAGGGGAATAAGCCCGTATGGTTGACGGCCAGTGGAGTGGTGTTGGCTTGGCCCTTGGCCACCGCGAGCAGCGGAATGTTGCCGCCGCCGGAAGACTGAAGGTAGATGTCTTTCAATCCTTCCGGGCTTTGCCAGTACTGGGGAGCGACTTCCAGCACCACGTAATACTGATTCAACTGCGTGTAGATGATGGACACTTCCGATTGGCCGAATGCGCCGTATAACGCCGAGTCCAGCGACTGCACGGTAAGGCCGAGCTTGGCCGCAGTGACGCGATCATAGGTCATCAGCTCATCAAGGCCGCCATTCTGCTGGTCCGAGCTCACGTCCTGCAGACCGGGCAAGTGCTGCATCTGACTCAGCAGGATCGGCGCCCACTTGGAAAGATCCTGCACATTGTCGGATTGGAGAGTGTACTGGTACATCGCATTGCTGGACCGGCCACCGATGCGCAGATCTTGCGCGGCTTGCAGGAACGCGGAAGCCACCGGCAGACGGTTCAATTGCGGGCGCAAGCGGTCGATGATCTGAGCGGCGCTGACCTTGCGCTCCGCCAGCGGCTTGAGCGCAATGTAGAGGGAGCCGCCATTGGTGGCCCCGCCCCCGCCGGTGAACGCAATCACATTCGCGACGGCTGGATCATTCTTGATTACGGCGCCGATCTGCCGAATGGAGTTGTCCATCGCCGGAAAGGATGAATCCTGCGGCCCGCGCACGCTGCCGGTGATCGCTCCCGTGTCCTCCACCGGGAAAAATCCCTTCGGTATCTCGATGATCAGCACCACATTGAGCGCGATGGTGACGAAGAGTACGACGAGGGTGAGGGTCGGATGGTCGAGCACCCAGTGCAAGCTGGTGCGATACACGGACAGCACCCCGTCAAAGAACTTTTCGGTGGCCATGTAGACGCGGCCATGTTTTTCCGCGCGCTCGTTCTTCAACAGGTAGGCGCACATCATCGGCGTTGTGGTCAGCGAGATGATCATGGACACGAAAACGGCGGTCGAGAGCGTGACCGCAAATTCGCGAAAGAGACGGCCCACGATTCCGCCCATCAGCAGCAGAGGGATAAAGACGGCAATGAGCGAAATGCTGATGGTGAAGACGGTGAAACCGATTTCTTCCGCGCCCTTCAGCGCCGCGGCAAAAGGCGCCATGCCGTTTTCCAGATGGCGCGCGATATTTTCCATCACCACGATGGCATCGTCGACCACAAACCCCGTGGCAATGGTCATGGCCATCAGCGAGAGATTGTCCAGGGTATATCCGAACAGATACATCACGGCGAACGTACCGACCAGCGAGACCGGCACCGCGACCGCGGGAATGAGCGTAGCTCGGCCATTGCGCAGAAAGACAAACACCACGAGGATGACGAGGCCAATGGAAATGAGCAGCGTCCTCTCCACGTCACTGACCGAGGCGCGAATGGTGGTGGTGCGATCCAGAACGATGGTGATATCGATACCGAGCGGAATGGTTGCCTGGATAGACGGGAGTTGCGCGCGGATGCGGTCGACCGTGTTAATGATGTTGGCGCCGGGCTGGCGGAAGATGATGACCGTAACTGAGCGCTTGCCGTTCAAATAGCCGGCGGCACGGACGTTCTGCACCGAGTCTGTCACCTCCGCGACATCGGACAGCCGGATCGCCGCGCCGTTTTTATAACCGACGACGAGCGGCTTGTAGTCGGCGGCGTGAGAAATCTGGTCGTTAGCAAGGATGTCGGCGGTCACCACGCCGTCGGAGATTTGGCCCTTGGCCAGGTCGGCGTTCTGCAGACTCAGCACAGACTGCAAATTCGCAAGGGTAAATCCGTAGCTGGCCAATTGTGTGGGATTTGCGTCCACTCGCACGGACGGCAACGCGCCGCCTCCGACAGAGACCTGCCCTACGCCCTGGATCTGCGACAACTTTTGCGCGAGGACGGTGGAGGCTTCGTCATACATCTTGTCGGGACCGTATTTGTCCGATGTAAGGCCGAGGATCATGATCGGCGAATCGGCGGGATTGACCTTGCGATAAGTCGGATTGCCCGGCAGGTTGGCGGGCAGATAGGATCGCGCCGCATTGATGGCGGCTTCCACATCGCGCGCCGCGCCGTCAATGTCGCGGCTGAGGTCAAACTGAATCGTGATGGATGTGCTGCCGAGCGTGCTGGCGGAGGTCATCTCCGTCACCCCGGCAATATGACCTAACTGCCGCTCCAGGGGCGTGGCGACGGACGACGCCATAATGTCGGCGCTGGCTCCTGGCAAGCCCGCACCGACTGAAATAGTTGGGAAGTCGACCTCGGGCAGGGGCGCCACCGGCAGCACCTCAAACGCAATCGCCCCGGCAAGGGCAACCGCCACCGTGAGCAGCGTCGTCGCCACCGGCCGGCGAATAAAGGGTTCGGAGATGTTCATGCCGGCCCTGCCAGTTCTGCGCCTCCGGTTTCCGGCTGGGTCGATTTTTTCGCAAAGCGCTGCGCCAGATTGTCAAAAAAGATGTAGATGACGGGCGTGGTGTAAAGCGTGAGCACCTGGCTTAGCAGCAGTCCGCCCACCATGGCGATGCCCAGCGGCCGGCGCAACTCGGAACCGAAACCAGTTCCGAGCGCCAGCGGCAGTCCCGCCAGCAGCGCCGCCATGGTGGTCATCATAATAGGGCGGAAGCGGAGCAGACAGGCGTCGTAAATTGCATCCGTCGCGTTCTTTCCGTGCTTGCGCTCGCCTTCCAGCGCGAAGTCGACCATCATAATGCCGTTCTTTTTCACGATACCGATCAGCAGGACAATCCCGATGATGGCTACCACGCTTAAATCCTGGCGAAAGAGAATCAGCGCGAGGAAAGCGCCAACACCCGCTGACGGCAGCGTGGACAGAATGGTAATCGGGTGGATAAAGCTCTCGTACAAAATTCCAAGCACGATGTACACCGTGACCAGCGCGGCCAGAATGAGCAACGGCTCATTGGCCAGCGAAGCCGTGAATGATTCTGCGGTGCCTTGAAAACCAGCCTGCAGGCTGGGCGGCATGTGCATGTCTTTCTGCACTTTGTCGACCGCCGTAATGGCCTCGCCCAGGGCGGCATTCGGCGCGAGATTGAACGATACGGTGATGGCCGGAAATTGACCCTGATGGTTAATGGAGAGCGCCTCTGTCGTCTTCTCAAAGTGCGCGAAAGCGCTCAGCGGCACGGCACGGCTGGTGGCCGAACTGGTGGCGCCGGCAGAGTTTGCTCCCGTGCTCAACGGCGAGGAGGCGCTCGCCGAAAGCGCGTTCGCGGGAGGAGCCAGGGTATTTGCCGATGGTGTGTACAGCGCTGAAGCTGTCAGCGCATTCGACCCCGCGGAGGATGATCCGGAGGACGCGAATGAGGAAGAGGCTCCCGCGCCGCTTGCTCCGGCAGAAGCATTGGACTGGATGTAGATATGGTTCAGATTGTCTGGGTCCAGCTGAAACTGCGGCTGACTCTCAAGCACAACGTGGTATTGATTCACCTGCGTATACATCGTGCTGATCTGCCGCTGACCGAAGGCGTCATACAGCGTGTTATCGATAGTCGTGGGCGCGATGCCCAGTCGCGAGGCGGTGACCCGGTCGATCACCAGAGATACAGCCAGCCCTCCCGTTTGCTGATCGGTGGCGACATCTTCCAGCTCCGGCAACTGCTTCAACCGGTCGACGAAACGGTTGGTCCAGTCGTTCAGTTCATTGGCATCGGGGTCTTCGAGCGTGTACTGATATTGCGTGCGGCTCACCCGGTCATCTACGGTTATGTTCTGCACCGGTTCCATAAACAGCTGGATTCCCTGAACCTGGTTCACGCTGGAGTTGAGCCGCCGGATTACGTCGGAAGCATTCATCTTGCGCTGGTCGAGCGGCTTTAAATTGATCGACATCCTGCCGCTGTTCGCCGTTGTATTCGTTCCATCGGCGCCGATAAACGACGAGAGGCTTTCCACCGCCGGGTCCGCCAGAACCGCCTTTGCCAGCTCCAGTTGCTTCTTTGCCATGGCCTTTGAGCCAATCGTCTGCGGCGCCTGCGATATGCCCTGGATGACGCCCGTGTCCTGCACCGGGAAAAATCCTTTGGGGATGATGATGTAAAGGAAAACCGTCAGCAACAGTGTGGACACCGCGACCAGCAGCGTAATCGTCTGGTAGCGCAGGACAACTTTCAGCGTCCGGCCATAGAACGCGATCATCCCCTCGAAAGCTCGCTCCGAGGCCCGATAGATGCGCCCCTGCTGCTCCTTTGGCCTGTGCCGCAAGATTCTCGCACTCATCATCGGGGTAAGCGTAAGGGAAACCACCGCCGAAACAATGATGGTGACGGCAAGCGTCACGGCAAACTCGCGGAACAGGCGCCCCACCACGTCGCCCATGAATAGCAGCGGAATGAGTACGGCAATGAGCGACACGGTGAGCGAGAGAATGGTGAAGCCAATTTGTTCCGCACCCTTGAGTGCCGCTTCCATGGGTGGATCGCCCGCTTCGATGTAGCGCGAGATGTTTTCGATCATCACGATGGCATCGTCCACAACGAAGCCTGTGGAGATGGTCAGCGCCATCAGCGATAAGTTATCCAGGCTGTAGCCAAGGATGTACATCGCCGCGAAAGTGCCGACCAGTGACAGCGGCACAGCCACAGCTGGGATGATGGTGGCGTATACACTCCGCAAGAAGAGGAAGATGACCAGCACGACCAGGCCGACCGTCAAATACAACTCGAACTTAACGTCGGAAACTGATGCTTCGATGGAGGTTGTGAGATCGGTGAGCGTGGTCACCTGAATCCCCGTGGGCAGGTTGGCCTGCAGCTGCGGCAGCAGTTGCTTGATGCTCTTGACCACGCTGATGGTGTTGGCCCCGGGCTGCCGTTGCACGTTCAAGATGACCGCTGGGGTCTGGTTCATCCACGCGGCCTGATTATTGTTCTCTACCCCATTCACGACGCTTGCTACGTCGGGCAGCATCACCGGCGCACCGTTACGGAACGCCACTACAACTTTCTGATAGTCGTCGCTGGTGACCAGCTGATCGTTGGCGTCGATCTGGTAATCCTGGCGCGGCCCGTCGAAGTTCCCTTTGGCGGCGTTCACACTCGCCTGGGTCAGCGCCGCCCGCAGGTCCTCCAGGTTGATACCGTAGGATGACAGAGCCGCAGGGTTGGCTTGAATGCGGACTGCGGGCTTTTGGCCGCCGCTGATGGTTACAAGCCCGACCCCGTTGAGCTGTGAGATCTTAGGCGCAAGGCGCGTGTCCACCAGGTCCTCGACCTGCGAAAGCGGAATGGAACTCGAGGTGATGGCCAGGGTGAGCACAGGGGCATCGGCTGGATTCGTTTTGCTGTAGGTCGGCGGCGCGGGCAAAATGGATGGCAAAAGACTCTGCGACGCGTTGATGGCAGACTGCACCTCCTCCTCCGCTACATCGATATTCAGAGTGAGGTTGAACTGCAGCACAATGACGGAACATCCGCCGGAACTGGTGGAGGTCATCTGGCTCAAACCCTGCAGTTGACCGAACTGACGCTCCAGGGGCGCCGTCACCGTCGTCGCCATCACCGTCGGGCTTGCTCCGGGATAAAACGTGAGCACCTGAATGGTCGGATAATCGACTTCCGGCAATGCGGAGACCGGCAGTTGCGTATAGCCAACCAGACCAACCAGGAGGATTGCGGCCATCAGCAAAGATGTGGCTACCGGCCGCAGGATAAACGGACGCGATGGGCTCACGGGGCGCTGCTCCCCTGGGTGGTGGCGGCCGCGGCCGGCGTGGTGGAAGCCTTCGGAGCCGGGTTCGAAATGGCGACCGCGGTTTTGTCCTGCAACTTATCGAAGCTGCTGTTGGCGACGACATCTCCAGCATTGATGCCGTCAACCTGCGTCATACCGCCGTCGGTAACTCCCGGCTTTACGCTGCGCGTCTGCGCGATATTGTTTTGAATCACGTACACGAACGATGCTTGGCCATTTTGTTGAATGGCGGATGCCGGAATCAGCGTCACCCCCTGCAACGTATTCACCAGCAGCCGCGTGTTGACAAACTGGTTGGGAAAAAGCGCAGCATCCTTATTGTCGAAGACGGATCGTGCCTTTACTGTCCCCGTCGTGGTGTCAATCTGGTTGTCGAGCGTCAGCAGCACCCCGCTTGCGATTTTCTTCTGCGCCGTGCGATCGAAGGCATCGACCGTGAGCTTGGCCTTCGCGCGCAAGCGCGCTTCCACCGGTCCTAAACTGTCTTCCGGTATTGTGAAAATTACGGTGATGGGCTGCAACTGCGTTATGACGGCCAGAGTTGCGGTCCCGGAGGACTGCACCACGTTGCCCGGATCCACCAGCCGTAAACCCACCCGCCCGGCGATAGGAGCGGTGATGTGGCAGTACTCGACCTGAACTTGGTCATATTGCACGGTTCCCTGGTCGTTTTTTACTGTGCCCTCATCCTGCAGCACAAGCTTTTCCTGGTCATCCAAAATCTGCTTGGCAATCGCATTGCGCGCCCACGCTTCGCGGTAGCGTTCCAGATCCATGCGCGCTTGTGCCAGCACGTTCTCGTCTCGCTCGAGCGCACCTTGCGCCTGCAAAAGATTCGCGCGGTAGGCACGCGAATCGATGTCAACCAGCGGATCGCCCTTACTTACCAGCTGACCCTCCGTATAGTGCACGGCGACGACCAAGCCATTCACCTGGCTGGTAATCGAATCGGTATAGACCGGAGTAACCGTACCGATGGCGTTAAGGTAAACGCCGATGTCGCCTGTTTTAGCCGTCGCGGTCGTAATTGTGATCTTCGGCGGCGCGGGCTTGGCTTTGTTCGCCGTCTCGAGGTGGTGCCATAGCAGCACGATTGCAAGCCCTACAAGCAGTAACAACAGAATCCATAGGATGACCCACATTACTTTGTGTCGGTGAGATTCCGAACCGTGTGCCGTGAGTTGATGGTCACGCTCGATGAAGGGATGCTCATTTGCGTCAACGGTCAAAAGGAATCTCCTTTTTGCAACTGCGATTCCCAAGCATGGTACCGCTCATGAGCGACTCCGCAAGGTACAAAATGTTACCAGAGCTGGTTTCATAAAGCGGTTTTGGGTAGGGCACGGCTTCAACCGTGCCGCTCAGAGCCCGGAAGAACGCGGGCTTTAGTCCCTGAGGGACGTGCGTTCCGAGCTGAAAAAGCGTAAACGAAACCAGCTCCGAAGCAATCCAAGCGAGTGCTTGGTGCGAAAGGGGGGACTCGAACCCCCACGGTTTTACCCGCCAGATCCTAAGTCTGGTGCGTCTGCCAATTCCGCCACTTTCGCATGCGTTGAGCTGAACCGTTTCCCCGGATCGACTCCAGCGATCACAAGTCTAGATGCGAACGTGTGCCGATTGCAACGTCGCACTTGACCGAGGACCCTTCTAGCTCCTGACGCTAACGAGTAACCAACAGTTACGCATTATGCGGAACCGTTCGGTTACATATTCGCCGACGGTTCTGGTGGCTCCGCTTAGATTCCCTTTCCCGCCACCAACTCCGCCGTCGCCTTCTCCGCCACCTCTTCGCGGTAATGCAATACGCGCAGCCCGTCCGCCAGTTGCAAGAGTTCGCCCGGTTCCAGCAAGTGCGCCGGGTTCTTCGGGCCGCCCGGCAGTTTCAACTGCGCCAACGTGAGCGTCTTGTAGACGAGCAGTCCGCCCGGCCGCACCGCTTTCACTATCTCCGAAAACATCTCTCGCTTCAGATAGAAGAACGCCATCACCACTTCGAATCCCGCTTCGAACTGGGTTTGCGCAGCCTTGAAGTGGGTGAGATCATCTACTACAAAGTGAATGTGGGACGCGAGCGGTCCGGCATTCTGCCGTGCCTGTTCGACTCCGGTCTCGGAGACATCAATGAGCGTGACATCCCAACCCTGTTTCGCCAGCCAGATGGCGTGTCGTCCCGCTCCTCCCGCCAGGTCGAGCGCGCTTCCTCCATGCGGAAACAGCGGCAGAATGTATTCGGAAAACGCCCGCTCCAGAAAGGGATCGGGTACCGTCCATGTCTCTGTGCCGGACGCCTCGCGATATTTCTGGTTCCAGCGCTCGCGTTCGTTATCGGAAGAAGAAGAGAACGACATGCTCTGCGATTCTAACCCCAGTCGGCGAAGCGAGCGGTGGACATGCCGCGACTGACGCCCTTTTCGGCGCGTCCCTCCGGCCCCAACGGCCCGCCGCGCACCGGCGGAGGTGACGACGGCCGCGGGCGCGACGGCGACGACAGCCTGCCTGACCTTATTCCTGATTATGGCGAGCGCTTGCGCCGGGCGCGGATGGGACTGGCCGTCGCCATGACCCCCGTCGCCATGCTCTTCATTTCTTTCACGGCTGTCTATCTCATCCGGCGTGGATTCCTAAGTCTTGATCTGAGCAGCGCAAGTTACATCCAAACCTGGGTTCCGGTCCGATTGCCCTGGACGTTGTTGTTGGCCAACACCGCCGTCCTGGTCGTGAGCAGCATCACGATCGATCTGGCCCGGCGCGAAATCACGCGCGAAGCCGCGCTCGCCCCGGTGCAGTCCATTCCAGGCATCTCGCTCGCCGACGAGCGCCGCATCCCCTGGCTCTCCCTGACCACCGTGCTCGGCCTCGTGTTTCTTGCCGGCCAACTTTTCGTCTGGAGCAAGCTTTCCGCCGGAGGTTTTCATCTCGCCGGCGGCACCAGCAGTTCCTTCGTTTACATTCTTACTGCCATGCACGGACTTCATCTGGCCGGCGGCGTAATGGCTCTTATCTTCGCCAACGTCGCGTCTGTGCTGCATCGCCCGGTTGAAACCCGCCGCATCGTCGTCGACATTACGTCGTGGTATTGGCACTGCATGACTGGCCTGTGGATTTACATCCTTATATTGTTCTCGTTCGCGGCACAGTGAGCCGTCTCTTATACCGCCCAGCGACGCTTTAGAGAGGTTGATCCGAAACAGGCTTACGCCGAGGGTCTCAAGTTCGCGGATCACTCTCTCGGTTTGAGCGAGGTTGGGCCAACGGTGCAGATTACTTTCCGATGCGAGTGGGGGGTATCGTTACTTGGGATGGAAGGCGTCTTTGGATCGGTCCTGGCACTGCAGGTCGCAACGTGGCCGATCCCGGTGCGTCAATGCGTGGCCACCTCGCCTGGAGTGGCTACTGTTAACTCGTAGCCCATCTCTTCCATGAGGCTGCCCCATGCAGACTCGATGCTAGCCACGTGCTCCCTGGGCAAGTTGACGCGCCAGCCACCGGCCTTAGCCACCCGGATGTAGGGCAAGTCGAGCCGAGTCTCCTTGGTCGAGGAGAAAACGTGGGCTTGTTTCTTTTCCAGGGCGCGCATGTGCTTGGCATCGCTCTGCTCAATGGCAAAGGCGAGCCTGGAAGGATCGCTGGGAACACCCAGGAAATCAGCAATTCTGGCAAGTTCGGTTGCAGTCTGCGAATGCAGCGACTCGTACCGAACCAGCAAAAATTGGGGATCGTTGCGGCGGGTAAAATACCAACTCGCCAAGTGTTCGAACCAGCTCCCATAGGCATGGCCGGTGTTGCCGACAAGAAAACGCGGAATATAGTCGGCGAGGGGGTAGTTTTCGTCATGCAAGCGCTGCTTGATTCCAAAGTGATACTCGGCAAGGACGACGTCACGGGGGTCGCGGACAATGTAGAGCACCTTGCGGTAGCGAGGATCGAAGTATTGATGACTCTTCATGGTGCGGGGCCGTGGAAGCCGATTGAGAGCACGTTTGGAGTAGGCTTGGTAGTCGGGGAAGAGAACGTTGATATTGGTGAAGTCGGGATGTTTTTCGGGAGACGTCAGATTTGCCACCAAAAAGCGGACCCAGGTGCTCCCGCATTTCGGGTAGGTCACAAGAAACGTGTCATCGGGAAAAACGTCGAGCATGCGCCCTGGCATGTGCAGTCCGAGGGCGCGCTTGATGCCTCTGACCAGATATAGATCTTTAGTCATTCAAAACTCTTTCCGGGCGCGGCCTGCGCTGCGGTCACTCCCCACTGTTCTATGAACCGGCGCCTGATCGAAGTCATTGCCGGGCTATTGCTATGTTAACGCAATATTAGCATGTATCTCTATGTAGATAGTATAGTTTAAGCGAAAACAGGCCACACTCAAGTATCCATAGGTCGCGTCTTCACGGTGCATTGTCAGCAACTGATGGGCCGGGGCACGGGCCGCATTCCGCGAGGAATACTGGTGCCAGCGTCTGGAAACATGCACGAACTTGCAGTGTTTGATCTATGTATTACCCGTATGTCTGTGATTGATTTCACATGGGCATGTTTGACATAGCTTGCCTGGCCGACGCATCTCAAAAAATTCTACAAGACGCAAAAAAACGCACGATTTGGGCTCAAAATATGCACCGGTTAGACACGGCTCAGACACAGCAAGTTACTGAATCCGCGTTGGCCGCAGAGTTTATAATAGAAAGATTCGTTAGCGAGTTTTGATCCGTCTGTAGTGCCAGGGGAAGATGTCGACAGATAGCATTGTTGTTCGCGGGGCCCGGGTTCATAACCTCAAGAACATTGATTTTGAGATCGAGCACAACACTCTGACCGTCGTCACCGGCGTCTCCGGTTCCGGCAAATCGTCGCTTGCCTTCGACACGATCTACGCCGAAGGCCAGCGCCGTTACGTCGAGTCGCTCTCCGCGTATGCGCGCCAGTTTCTGGAGAGGATTGAGAAGCCCGACGTCGATCTGATCGACGGCATCGCGCCTGCCGTTGCCATCAAGCAGAAGAACTCCACCCGCAATCCGCGCTCCACCGTCGCCACCGCCACCGAGATCTTTGATTACCTGCGCCTACTCTTCGCCCGCGTCGGACGCACTTACTGCCTGCAATGCGGCCAGGAAGTGAAAAAAGATACGGTGGACGAAGTCGCCGGCCGCCTGCTTGCTCTGGGCGACGGCACTCGCTTGCATGTGTTCTTTCCGATTCAGCCGTACGTTCCTGCAGCGCCGGCTGCGGAAGACAAAAGCGCCAGGAAGTCTCGCGCGAAGAAAAAGCCGGCCGAGTCGAATCTGCCCTCCGACGCGATTAAGGCGCGCCTCTTCGATCTCCGCAAACGCGGCTTCAACCGCCTCTTTCAGAACGGCCAGGTCTTCGAGTTCTCGACCCCGGAGTCGCTGCTCGATGTCAACTTTTCCGAGCCCGTCTTCGGTTTAGTGGACCGCCTCGTCGTCTCCGCCGACCAGCGCTCCCGCATTGTCGATGCCATCGAGATCGGATATCGCGAAGCGGGCGAGGTCATTTTCGAGACCGCGCGTCGGAATGGCGATGGGAATGGGGATGGCGACGGCGAAACTCCTCAGCGGCTGCGCTTTTCCCATCGCTTCGAGTGCAAGATCGACGGCAGCCGCTACGAAGAGCCGGAGCCGCGCCTGTTTTCCTTCAACAATCCTTATGGCGCCTGCCCGCGTTGTCAGGGCTTCGGCAACACCATCGACATCGATCTCGACCTTGTCATCCCCGACAAGAGCAAGACCTTGAACGAAGGTGCGATCGAGCCCTGGACGAAGCCCAAGTATAGGCCGCTGTTTACCGAACTCAAGCGCTTCGCGCGCCCGGCAGAAATTCCGCTGGACGTGCCCTGGCATGAACTCGATGCCGAGCACCAGAAACTGATTATCGATGGTGGCCGCGGCTTCGGCGGCGTCCGTGGCTTCTTCCATCATCTCGAGCGCAAGAAATACAAGCTGCACGTCCGCGTCTTTCTCAGCCGTTATCGCGGATACTCGCTTTGCTCCGCTTGCGGCGGCACTCGCCTGCGTGCGGAAGCGCGCCAGGTAAAGATCGATGGCAAGAATATCTGCCAGGTGTGCAGTATGACGGTCGAAGAGGCAGCCCGCTTCTTCGGTCAACTTAAGCTCTCGCCCGAGCAAGCTGCGATTGCCGAAAAGCTGCTTATCGAACTTCGGGAACGCTTGCGTTTTCTCAACGAAGTCGGCCTCGAATACCTGACGCTTGACCGTCTCGCCTCCACGCTATCGGGCGGTGAGGCGCAGCGCATTCAGCTCGCGACATCTCTCGGTTCGCGTCTGGTCGGAACACTGTACGTGCTCGACGAGCCTTCCATCGGCCTCCACAGCCGCGATACCCACCGGCTCATCAAGATCCTGCATGACTTGCGCGACCTGGGAAACACGATCCTCGTGGTCGAGCACGACCCCGACATCATGCGCGCCGCCGACCGCATTCTCGACCTCGGCCCGGGCGCCGGAGAAAATGGCGGAAAAGTCGTCGGCGCGGGCACCTACAACGAGATCATCAAAATGCCGCACTCGCTCACCGGCCGTTACCTCGCCAACGAACTTCACATCCAGATTCCACCGCGACGACGGCAGCCGGGTTCGCACAAACTCCGCATCACCGGCGCCCGTGCGCACAACCTGAAGCACATCGACCTTGAAATTCCGCTCGGCATGCTGGTGGCGATTACCGGCGTCTCCGGCTCGGGAAAATCTTCGTTGCTCCATGACGTTCTCTATCAGGCGTTGGCCGTGGCCAAGCGGCAGACCAATGGCGGCGCCGCCATTTTGTGCGACAGCATTGAAGGTGACGAGTTTCTCGACGAGGTCGTCCTGGTCGATCAATCGCCCATCGGCCGCACTCCGCGCTCGAATCCGGTCACTTATATCAAGGCTTTCGACATCATCCGCGAACGTTTTGCCTCACTGCCGGAAGCCAGGAAGCGCGGCTTCCCTGCCGGGAATTTTTCTTTTAACGTGCCCGGCGGCCGCTGCGAAAACTGTCAGGGTGACGGCACCGTCACCGTGGAAATGCAGTTTCTGGCCGACGTCGAGCTGATCTGCGACGAATGCAAGGGCACGCGCTACAAGCCGCAGGTGCTGGAAATCCACTACAAAGGCAAGAACATTCACGAAGTCCTGAACCTGACCATTCGCGAAGCCCTCAAGTTTTTTGCCGACGTTCCCCGGCTCACGGAAAAATTGCGCGTGCTCGGCGAAGTCGGCCTCGGCTACCTGCGTCTCGGCCAGTCGGCTACTACGCTCTCCGGAGGCGAAGCGCAGCGCATGAAGCTGGCCGCGCACCTTCAGCCCGGAACCCGCTCAGCCAGCCGCTCCGCGGAGGGCGGTGACGGGCGCAAACGCAAGCGCCGCATGCTTTACATTTTCGATGAGCCTACGACCGGCCTGCACTTCGACGATGTCAGCAAACTCCTTTTCGCCTTTCGCCGTCTCATCGATGCGGGAGGCTCCATTGTCGTCATCGAACACAATCTAGAGGTCATCAAAACGGCCGACTGGGTCATCGACCTCGGTCCCGAAGGCGGCGATCGCGGCGGGAACCTCGTAGGCTCGGGGACGCCGGAAGCGATCGCGGAGCTGAAAAACTCTTACACCGGACAGTACCTGAAGCAAGTCTTGAACGGGAACGGCGTGCGCGAAGGAGGGAATAATGCAAATGAATCCCCATCTGGCATTCAACGGCCAATGCGAGGCGGCCTTTAAGTTCTACGAGAACTGCCTGGGCGGCAAAATCGTCACGATGATGACATACGGGGATTCGCCTATGGCAGAACAAATGCCGCCCGCCTGGCGCAGGAAGATCGTCCATGCTACGTTCGCCCTGGGCGACCACCAATTGACGGGCGCCGATGTGCCGCTGGAGAGTTATCAGAAACCGCAGGGCTTCTTCGTGTTGCTCAACATCGGCGCTCAGGCGGAAGCGGATAGCATCTTCAAGGCTCTGGCAGAGAACGGTGCGGTGCAAATGCCGATCCAGGAAACCTTCTGGGCCCTGCGTTTCGGCATGCTCGTTGACCAGTTTGGCACGCCGTGGATGATCAATTGCGGAAAACCGGCCTGACGCTTCGCTTCCCGCAACACTGCGCTTGGTCAAGACGGAACTAACGATTCGTGTCTGATTACTCGAATGGTGACCGGTAAAATACTCAACTGGTGGAGCGCCGGGCGCCCCCGCCCGGCAAAACCCGCAGATTCGGCTCACGCATGAACCGTCCGTTCTCCAACGCGATCTTCGTGATTGTCCTGAGCGCCGTCGCCTGTGCGCAAACCCACACGACCGTCCGCCATTACAAGGAACGCATCGATGACACGCCGCCGGAAATCGCGCAGGCCGAAGACGCCACCCAGAAAAATGATTTCACCGGCGCGGAAACGCTGCTGAGAAAGGCGCTCGACAAAGATCCCAACAACTACCAGGCGTGGTTCGATCTCGGATTCGTTCTCAACCGCCTCGCCCGCACCGACGAATCCATCGCCGCCTATCGCAGATCGGTCGCGGCCAAGCCCGACGTTTTTGAATCCAATCTGAACCTTGGCCTGATGCTCGTCCGCGCCAATAATCCCGAGGCCGAGCAATTCCTGCGCGCTGCCACAACGCTCAAACCCACCGAGCACACGGCAGAAGGTCAGGCCCGCGCCTGGCTCGCGCTCGCGCATCTGCTGGAAAATAAAAAGCCGGAAGACGCACTCGCGGCTTACCGCAAAGCCTCCGAGCTCACGCCGAAGGATCCCGAACCCCACCTCTCCGCCGGTCTGCTGCACGAGCGGCAAAAGGAATTTTCGGACGCCGAAGCCGAATACAAACAGGCGATGACGCTTGATCCGAACTCGGCTGATCCACAGACCACGCAAGCCGCAATCGGCCTCACCAACCTGTACATGAAGTCCGGCCGCCTCGGCGAAGCCGAGCCCCTGCTGCGCCGGTTGGCCACGGAGCATCCCAATGACGCCGGCATTCATCTCCAACTGGGCCGCGTGCTCGCCGCGCAGGGCAAGAAAGACGACGCCATCGCGGAGATCCAGACTGCGCTAAAACTCGCCCCTGCGGACTCCGGCGCGCAGCGTGATCTCGCCGACCTTTACGCAAGTGCTGGAAAAAACGATCTCGCGGAAACCGCATATCGCACTCTGCTCGCCGCTCACCCGAATGACGCCGAACTACACCGCAGCCTGGGACAGGCCTTGCTGCGTCAGAAGAAATTCCCAGAAGCCCAACAGGAGTTTCTGGCCGCGGTCCGGCTGAAGCGCGATTGGCCCGATGTCTACGTCGATCTGGCCTTTGCGGCCAACGAGAACAAGAACTACGATCTCACGATCAGAGCCCTCAATGGGCGCACCATGCTAAATGCGGAGATGCCGCCGCTCTGTTTTTTTCTTCGGGCCTCCGCTTATGACCACTTGCGCGACTACAAACAGGCCGCGGTCGATTATCATCACTTTCTGGATGTCGCCAAGGGGAAGTATCCCGATCAGGAGTGGCAGGCTACCCACCGCCTGATCGCCATTGAACCGAAGAAGCGTTGACTGCCATGCGCCGCGCTGCCTTTTATCTGCTCGTCGTTGTCGTTGTCCTCGCCCTCGCCTGCTCTTACGGCGCGGCCAAAGACGAAACCGTAGCCGAACTCAAAGCCCGCTTCGAAAGCGCGCATTCCGACGAACGCGCCGAACTCGCCATCCGGATCGCACAGCAGCAGCTCCGCAATGCCGACAAGCTCTACAACGATGGCCAGGCCGACCAGGCCCGCGCCGCCGTCGAGGACATCGTTACCTACTCCGAGAAAGCGCGCGACGCCGTAACCCAAACCAGGAAGCACCACAAGAGTGTTGAGATCAATGTCCGAAAAATGGCCGAGAAGCTGCGTGACATCAAACGCACTCTCACCTTCGAGGACCAGCCTCCGGTCGAACAGGCCATCCGCCGTCTGGAAGACATCCGCACCACGCTGCTCAAGGAAATGTTCGCCAAGGAAGACGAGAGGGAACAGAAGAAATGAAGCCGGATGTCCATTTGCAGTGGCGCTGGCGCACCGCGCTCGGCCTGGCGCTGATGCTCGCGCTCCCGCTCTTCTTGCCAGTCTGCTCGCCGCTTTGGGCCCAGCGCCGCCGCGACCCGCTCAATCCGCTGGAGATCGACCAGCTCCGCGACGCCATGCTCGACCCCAGCGAACGCTTAAAGCTCTACGTGAAGTTTTCCCGGGATCGCATGACCAAGCTTGAGCAAATGCGCAGCGATCCCAAGACCACCGAGCGCGCCCGCCAAACTCATGACATGCTGGAAGATTTCCTTGCCGTCTACGACGAACTCAACGACAACATCGACATGTACGTCGGTCGCAAGGATGACATACGCAAGCCGCTGAAAGCCATCATCGAAGCCGACACCGAATTTCAGTCCAAGCTGCGCGCTCTCAAGAACTCCGCGAGCGCCAATGCCGCCGAAGCGAAGCAGTTCGAATTCCTGCTGACCGACGCCCTCGACACCGTAGATTCCAGTGCCGAAGACCACCGCAAAACCGTTGCCGAAGTCGAGGAATACGTGAAAGGCAAGAAGAAGAAATAGGGCGAAACCCTATGTGGACCGCGAAAAGCGCTACCCTGATGTGTACTGACGGCTGACGGCTGATGGCTGACGGCTGACGGCTGTCTCTGCTACTCTTCCCTCAACGTGTCCCCAAAGCTCGCCGAAATTTTCCACGAGGCCTATCGTGAACTGCGGCCGCGCGCGCCCGCGCCGCCCATGCACGTTCGTTTCTATCCTTTCGTCGCCATCAACAACACCATTCGCCTCCGCCAGGGAAAGCTCTACATCCGCGTCTCCGACCTGCTTGAAGGCGCTCCCGAACCCGTGCTGCACTCGATCGCCCACATCCTGCTCGCCAAGCTCTATCGCCAGCCGGTCGATCGCACCCACAGCGCCCGCTATGGCCGCCATGTTGCCAGCCACGATGTTGCCGCCCAAGCGCGCCTCATCCGCCAGATGCGCGGACGCAAGCACATCCACTCCGCCCGCGGCCACCACTACCATTTGGAGGAAATCTTCGACGACCTCAACCACCGCTTCTTCCACGGGCTCATGGGACGCCCGCAACTCACCTGGAGCCGGAACCACGCCCGCAGCAGTCTCGGCCACTACGATCCCGCCCACAACGCCATCGTCATCAGCCGCGTCTTCGACCATCCACGCGTGCCCCGCTACGCCGTCGAATACATCCTGTTCCACGAGATGCTGCATTTGAAGCATCCGGTAAAACTCCGGGGCAGCCGCCGCTGCGTGCACTCGAGAGAATTTTTGGACGAAGAGAAACTCTTTCCCGAGCTGGCCCATGCTCAGAAGTTCCTGAGGATCATATGAAGGCAGAAGAAAAATCCGTTTCTCACTGAGTGAAATGGCGATTTTGCGCCAACTGAGAAGTGTAATTGACTAATTGCCAATTGCTATTTGCTAATTGCTCCAGCAACACATCGATCCCCACCCTCTTCATCCTTCATAAACTTTCACAAATACCGACTCAAAATCGCTCTGCTGTGGGCAACAAGAAGTGTGCAATATTGCTCAGTCAGCGACCCTCCCGTTCCTTATGATTTGCGTTCAAGAACTTCGCGGAAACAACAAATTGGAGGCCTCACATGCGCATTGACCTTTACACGAAGATTATCCTCACACTCGTTGCTGTGCTTCTTGCGGTGATGGTACTGAAACCAATCCTTCAACCCCAGGCCGCCATGGCGGACGGGCCCTACGGCGGTGTCCAATTCTCGTATAGCGGGGGTAACCACGCGTTCTTCGATACCCGCAGTGGCGACGTTTGGGAATATGGCGACAATGGCAAGTTTAAACAGCACTACAAAGTCCATGAACTGGGCAAGGATCACGATCGATAGCCGCATTTTTTGGAATGAAGGTTCTCTAGTCGTGGAGAACAACGTTCAGAAGTGAGCTGTGGATTTGCCCTGGCTGATCTTGGGAACTACAGTCTCGGGTGCCCCTTGCTGCTTGCCAATATGGGCGAGCAGCAAAAGAATCCGGGCGAACGCTGGAGAAAATGTATGTTTCACTTAGTCTGGTACATTCTCATTGGGCTAATCTCGGGGGTTATCGCAAAATCGGTGATGCACGTGCATATGACGATCTTCTGGACGATCGTGCTCGGCATCATCGGATCGATCCTGGGCGGCGCCGTTACGCACATGTTTTCGCGCCCGACAGATGAACGATATCATCCCGCCGGCCTCATTTTTTCCACCGTGGGCGCGATCCTCATTCTCTTCATTTGCTATAAGCTGAAGATTCATTTTCCCCAGGTCAACCCGTTCTAGGCCATCGACGACTGACCTCGTATTCCGATAGGACGGTAACGTCTCGGGCTCATGGAGCCACGATAGTACTCATTTGGTGCGGTTGTGAGCGCTATGGGGATTTAACAACAGCTGTTTCCAAAATCGCCTAATTCAATGCCCCCTTTCCCCGTGTGATGCAAATCACAGCGATCCGTGATTCAGTGCGTTGACCGGGCTCCGCTGCGCCCCGTATCCTATTGATATTGAAAATGCATTTCATTTTCAATTAAAAACAGGTGCCATTCTAATGCTCCAGGCATTCATCATTACCCTCCGCGAAGGCGTAGAAGCCGCTCTCATTGTCGGCATCACCCTGGCCTATCTTGCCAAGATCGGCCGCAACGATCTGCGCAAATCCGTCTATGCCGCCCTCGCAGCCGCTTTTGCCGGATCGATCGGCGTGGCCATCGTAGTCTCCCACTTCAAGTTGAATGAGGACATCTTCGAAGGCTGGGTCATGCTGGTCGCTGCCGTTTTTGTCGTCACCATGATCGTCTTCATGATGAAGACCGGCCGCAGGCTCAAAGGCCAGATCGAAACGAAGGTCGGCTTGTTCGCCCGTGGCGACGCATGGATCGGCCTCTTCCTCTTCGTCTTTCTCATGGTCATGCGCGAGGGCGTCGAAACCGTTCTGATCCTTTCCGCCGTCACGCTGAACTCGAGCGAGCTGATGAGCTTCATCGGCACGGTCCTGGGAATTGCCGTCGCCATCCTCTTCGGCGTGATGTTCGTCAAGGGCAGCGTCAGGATCAATCTGCAGAAATTCTTCAAGGTCACCACCGCGATTCTTTTCCTGGTGGCCGGGCAACTCGTGATCTCCGGCCTGCACGAACTCTCCGAGAACGGAGTCCTTCCCTCTTCCCGCCAGGAGATGGCCATCATCGGCCCCATCGTCCGCAACGATTTTTTCTTCTTCATCACCATCCTCGCGCTGGCCGCGCTGATGGTGCTCTTTGAAATGAAGAGCCGCCAGCCGGTCGAGCTGCCGCCCGCCGGCGCCGCCCGCCGTAAAGCGCTCTGGACTGTGCGCCGCGAGCGTCTCTGGATGGCCTCGGTTTACGTCTTCTCCTTCGCCTTCATCGTGATGGTCACTGCCAGCTTCATCTACGAGAAGAGCGCCAGCGCGCTCTCGCCCGCCGCCGAAGTCACCTTCGTCGACGGCAAAGTCTCCATCCCCCTGAAGCAGGTTTACGACGGCGAACTCCACCGCTTCGAAGCCAAGGAAGGCGGCGTCGAAGTCCGTTTCTGGCTCTACCAGAAGCCCGATGGAAAAATCGCCACCGTCTTCGACGCCTGCGAAATCTGCGGGCCCGTCGGCTTCTACAAGAACAAGCAGGGAGTGATCTGCAAGAACTGCGCCGCCCAAATGAACCCGCAGTCAATCGGGATGCCCGGCGGCTGCAATCCGGTCCCGCTGAAAGCGAAGGTCACCGACGACGCGGTCGTCGTTTCCGAAGCCGACGTCGCGGCCGGCAGACACTACTTCGAGCCGAAATAATGTTTCCCCGCATCGTCTACGAATCGTTTCGCCGTCAAGCGCGACGCAAGCTGCTCGCGGGCATCGCCATCACACTCGGCGTAGCCGTTGCCACCGCCATGATCGCCGTCGCCACCGATATCGGCGACAAGATCAACCGCGAACTGCGCAGTTACGGCGCCAACCTGGTGGTCACTCCGCAGGAAGACACGCTCGACGTGGAAGTCGGCGGCGTCAACCTGAAACCCCCGAGCGACGGCGCGTTCCTCAACGAAGCGGACCTCCCGAAAATTCGCGGCACCTTCTGGCACCACAACATCGTAGGCTTCTCGCCCATGCTGCCCGTCACGGTGAAAGTCGGCGACGGCAACAACAAAGACGCGAAAGATGTCACCCTGGTCGGCACCTACTTCAACAAGGCGCTTCGCTTCGGCAAAGAAGACTTCACCACCGGCGTGAAGATCACGAACCCATGGTGGAAAGTAGAAGGCAAGTGTGGGGACGGGGCGGAGCCTGTCCGGAGCGGAGCCGAAGGACCCCGTCCAGGGCGAGTCGAAGACTCGCCATCCGCCTGCGGCTGGCCCGATGACAACTCTCAAGACATCCTGGTAGGCGAGCGCCTGGCAGCAAAGCTAGCCAAGAAACCCGGCGACACAATCGAAATCGCCGGCCGCCAACTGACCATCTCCGGCATCCTCTCCACCGGCGGCGCCGAAGACGACCAGATCGTCGCGCCGCTCGCCCTGGCGCAGCAAATTCTCGGTAAACCTGGCGCCATACGCCGCGTCTACGTCAGCGCTCTGACCAAACCCCCGGATGCGCTTTCCGTCCGCGATCCCAAGACGATGACTCCCGAGGTCTACGACCGCTGGTATTGCTCGCCCTACGTGGAGTCGATTGCCTACCAGTTGCAGGAAGTCATTCCGCATTCGCACGCGGAGCAGATCCGCCAGGTCGCGCAGAACGAAGGCACGGTGCTCTCGCGCATCAAGGGACTCATGCTGCTGATCACGCTCGCCGCTCTTTTCGCATCCGCGCTCGCCGTTTCCGCCGCCATGGCCACCGCCATCTATGAGCGCCGTGTCGAAGTCGGCCTGATGAAAGCCCTCGGCGCAGGCAATCTCGCGGTCTCTGCGATTTTCTTTGCGGAGGCGCTGCTGCTCGCGCTCGTCGGCGGTGTTGCCGGATTTTCCGCCGGAGCGCTGCTCGCCCGCCAGATCGGTCGCTCCATTTTCAACTCGCAGATTTCCATTGAGCCCGTGCTCTTCCCGATCATCATGACCATCGCTGTCTTCGTAACCTTCGCCGGCAGCGCCGCCGCCATCCGCCGCGCCGTGAAGTTCGATCCCGTCTTCGCCCTGCGAGGTGAAGGATGACGATGAGCACCACTCCCGGCACGCTCCTCACTCCCAGGCAAGTCGCCGATCGCCGCGCCCACGCACCGCATACTTCCATGTTCACGCGCATGCTTCTCCGCGCCGCCGTCCTCCGTCGCAGACGCGCCGCCTCGGCTTTGCTTGCCATGATCGTGGCCGCCGCCGTCGCCACCGCGATGATGAACCTCTACGTCGATGTGCAAGCCAAGCTCCGCACCGAGTTCCGAAATTATGGCGCCAATGTAGTCATCGTCGCGAAGGATGGTCAGTCCCTGCCCGCCGACGCACTGGCCAAAGTCGAATCCGTTCTCGGGGCAAAAACGCTGGCTGTTCCTTTCTCGTACGCGGTCGCCCGCACCAAAGATGGACAATCGGTAGTCGTCGTAGGTACCGACTTCGCCCGCGCCCGCCAGTTGAACCACTGGTGGAAGGTGAGCCACTGGCCCGACGCGCCCGACGAAGCTCTCGTCGGCATGCGAGCCGCTGCCGTACTTAGCCCTAAGATCGGCCCCAATCGCCAGCCCTTCGAACTCACTTTTCAGGGCAAAGCGATCCAACTCGCTCCCGCCGGAATGCTCCAGACCGGCGCCGGCGAAGACAGCCGCATCTATCTCGATCAATCTGAATTCCAGAACTGGACCGGCGTCGCGCCCTCCACCATCGAAGTCGCCGCCAGTGGAACCGCCGCCGAAGTTGAAGCGTCGATTCGCCAGCTCGCGCAGCTTCTGCCCACCGCCGACATTCGCCCCGTCCGCCAGATCATGGAAGGCGAAGCCAACGTGCTGAACAAGACGCGCGCCACGCTCTATGCTTCCGCCACGCTGGTTGTGCTCACTTCCGCGCTCTGCGTCCTCGCCACTCTGATTGGATGGGTCTTCGACCGCCGCCGCGACTTCGCCATCATGAAGGCCCTGGGCGCTTCCGAGCGTCTGATCAACGGATTCTTCGCGGCCGAAGCCGCCGCCCTGGGCGTAGTCGGCGCGATTCTCGGCTTCTTCATCGGCATCGGCGTCGCTGCCTGGATCGGACGAGTCAACTTCCACGCGCCCGTCGTGCCGCGCTTCAGCGTTTTCCCGTACATTCTAGCCGGCAGTGTAGCCGTAGCCCTCATCTCGGCCATCCTGCCCATTGAACTGCTGCGCCGCGTGCAACCCGCTATTATTCTGAGGGGAGAGTAGGGTTTCGTATCAGGGTATCGCTTTAACGATACCGAAATTTGTCGAGAAAAGGACGCCCCTTTAGGGGCCGCGCAGCGAAAGTTGTAAAAGAGGAAAGACCAGCGATGATCCAACTCAAGAACGTCACCAAGAGTTATCCCGCCAGAGAAGAAGAAAACAATGGCGGCCTTATAAAAGCGCTCGACGACATCTCTCTCTCCATCGAGCCCGGCGAGTGGGTCGCCATGATGGGCCCATCCGGCTCCGGCAAGAGCACCATGGTCAATCTCATCGGATGCCTCGACCACCCCACCAGCGGCGAAATCTGGCTTGACGGACAAAACGTCGCCAGCCTCAGCGCCTCCGACCTCAATCATGTCCGCGCCGAAACTATCGGCTTCGTCTTCCAGCAATTTCACATGATTCCGTATCTCACCGCGGTCGAGAACGTCATGCTCGCGCAGTACTTCCACAGCATGACCGACGAACAGGAAGCGCTCGAAGCCCTCGAACGCGTCGGCCTGGGGGACCGCGCCGGCCACCTGCCCTCGCAGCTTTCGGGAGGCGAGCAGCAGCGCGTCTGCATCGCTCGCGCCCTCATCAACGATCCCAAGATCGTCCTCGCCGACGAGCCCACCGGCAACCTCGACGCCGTCAACGAAGAGATCGTCCTGCGCCTGCTCCGCGAACTGCACCAGCAGGGACGCACCATCGTCATGGTGACGCACGATCCCGTAGTCGCGCGTCTGGCCGACCGCCGAATCGAATTGCATCACGGAAAAATCGCCGCCCAGGAAGTTTTTGCCATGGCCGACGAGGAGCAGTTCGACGAAGTGCTGGAAGAATTATTTGCCCTGGAAGAGAACAGCCAAATCGCTGAGATTGGCCGGATGGAAGTCCACGGCGCTCTGCCCGTATCCCTCGCCGTGGAAAAAATGGCCGCCATGGGACTGGTAACGACGCGCCCGCACCCGCCTCAACCGCACGACCACAAGCCCTTCGTCAATCCCTGCCACGACGCGCTGAAGCCTGCTGGCTTTTCGACCGGCGACGGCTCCTCGATCGTCGAACTTACTCCCCGCGGACACCAGCGCGCCGCCGACATTATCCGCCGCCATCGCCTGGCCGAGCGCCTCTTCACCGATTCGCTCGCCATGGACAGCGAAACCGAAATCGAGCAGCAGGCCTGCAAGTTCGAGCACATACTCTCCCCCGAAGCCACCGACAAGATCTGCACCTTCCTCAACCACCCGCGCACCTGCCCCCACGGCGCCGTAATTCCGCCCGGCCCCTGCTGCGGACGCCGCGCCGAACCCAGGCAAACCGCGGCTGCATTGACAGAACGGCGTTAGCTTCGACGTTCTCGTGTGGGGACGGGGCTTTGCCCCGTCCAAGCGGGGCGCAGCCCCGCTTCCACACGACCGCAATGCGCTCGCTACTTCTTCCGAAAAAACTTCCCCAACCCCAGCCGCACCTGCACTGTATTCACCCCCGGATTCGGCACGGTCAGCGAGCCATTCGAAATATGCATGTACCGGACCTCCGCCGACCACGCATGCTCCCCAAAAAAATACAGCCCGAGCGCCGGGCCCGACGTGAAGTTTATCTTCGAAGTTCCCGCCGGCACTTCCTGCGTAGTAAAGAGCGTCCCTCCACTCAACTCGAGGTAGGGAGCAATGTGTCCGCGCGTGGCGAAAATCCATTTCCACCCCACCGGATTCACTCCTGCTCCGTACACAGTGTTTGCCGGCTGGAATACAACAAACGCTGGCACCGCCTCCAGCGCAAGCTCGAATCGTCCGTTGAGAAATCCCGGCCCGTGCGGAGCCGTCAAGATCCACCCATAGCGAACTCCCGCGTTCCACACGCTCGTATCCTTGGTCCCACCGGGAACCGAGCGCCCCCCGCCACTCCAAACTTGGAGCTCATGACCGCCCTCCTCCGGGCGATCTTGCGCAACCGCAAGAGAAACTGCCAGAAACATTGTCAGGAAGAGAGCCGGAAGGAGTGTCGGAAAAAGGGAGCCCGCACCCCGAATGGATCGTGTCATAAGTATGATCAAAGTCGAAACAGAACGATACGCGAAAACGCAAGATACGGGAAACGAACCACACGCGAACCCAGCTTCAGGAAACAAATCCCGCCGCTACAGCCCCAACCCGCCATCCACCGCCAACACCTGCCCGGTAATAAACTGCGGAGCCGCGGCCAGGAACATCACTGCCGCGGCAATGTCCGCTGCCGTTCCATTTCGTCGCATCGGCGTCTGTTTCGCCATCTTCCTCATGAACGCCGCCGCCGATTTCTCCCCCAACTCAATCATCCCCGGAGCCACCGCATTTACCGCGATCTCCGGCGCCAGCGCCAGCGCCATCACTTTGGTCAGCATGTGTACCGCCGCCTTCGACGAGCAATAGTGGGCATGCGTCGCCCAAGGCCGCATCCCGCCCAGAGAACCCATATTGACGATGCGCCCTCGGCGCTTTCTCAAATACGGCGCCGCCTCGCGCGACACCAGAAACGGTCCGCGCGTGTTGGAAGCAAAAATCGCATCCCACTGCGCGACCGTTATCTTCTCAAACTCGACGGTCTCGTAATTCGCGGCGTTATTCACCAGCACGTCGATCCCGCCCAGTTCCCTCGCCACTTCCTTCACCATTTCCCGGACACTCTTCTCATCCGTGACATCGCATCGCACCGCCAGCGCCTCCACGCCATGCTGTGCCAGTTCTCCCACCACCGCCCGCGCCTCGCGCGCCGACTCGCGATAAGTAATCGCCACGTCCGCGCCGTTTTCGGCCGCAGCCAAAGCAATTGCGCGCCCCAGCCGTTTCGCCGCTCCCGTCACCAGGACCGTCCTTCCAGAAAGTGCTCGTCCGTTCGCCGGCATCCCGGGCGTCGTCATCAGGAAATTCTACGCCCGTCTGTCGTGGCACTCGTGTCTGGCGCCCAGGTGCCTTGGCCACGTGTCTTGGAAACGCTGCACCGAAACTGGTAAACTGCCTCGAATGGCCAAGCTTGGCGAAGTCGTCGTTTATTCTCGCAAGGGATGTCATCTCTGCGAAATCGTCAAGGAGAGCATCGTCAAGCTGCAGAAGCATGGCGGCTTCACCTGGCGTGAGATCGACGTAGACTCCGACGCCGAAATGCGACGCCGCTATTCCGACGAGGTCCCCGTAGTCTTCATCAACGGCCGCAAAGCGTTCAAGTACCGCATGGACGAGCAGGAATTCCTCCGCAAATTGAGCGCTTGAGCAAGATCCTGCGCCGCGACCTGCCACATTCCGTTTGGCCCCCCTCAAAGTGCTAAACTCGCTTCGCATGCGGACGGACATCCTGCCCCTTTGCGACCAGCACTACCGCACCATGGAGCCCGCAATCGCTCCCTACAACGCCGACTTCTCCATTGAATTCTTTCGCTGCACCGACAAGTTCTGCCACCGCTGCTTCGGCGAGCGCCTCGGCTACACCACGCCCAAGCGCGGAGACGCGCCTGCTCTCACTCCCAACCAGCCGACCTGCGAGCGCCACGGACGCCCTATGTTCATCGTCAGCCTCGACCGCCAGCGCAATCACGTAACCTACGCCTGCCCCGAACCCGATTGCCCCGAGCGAGTAGTAAGGACCTAAGGGTTTGTGTGGGGACGGGCGCCTCGCCCGTCCAAGCCGAGCAAAGCTCGGCAGGGTCTCGCTAGCACCACATGACTGCCATTCCCGCCCCCGCTCACTCCCCCACCAGCCACCCGTACTGCGCCGCCGTCAGCGGCACCACACTCAATCGTCCCTGCCTCACCAGCGGAGACTCCGCAAACGCCGCCCGCGCCTTGATTTCCGCCAGCGTTTTCGCCTTCGCGATCGCCTTCCCAGCCTTGATCTTCACCTGCGGATTCTTGGCATCGCTCGCATCCACCGCCACCACCGACGCCGTCCCGACCGCGCTCTTCTCGTCCCCGGTGTGGTAGATCACCAGCCGCTCTCCCGGCTTCATCCCGCGCAGATGCTTCACCGCCGCCGGATTCGTCACCCCATCCCAAATCGTCGTCTTCTCCCGCTCAAGATCCGCGAAGGAATACACCGTCGGTTCAGTTTTCAGAAGGTAGTCCATGGGCAGGTATTGTAAACACAAATGCAAATCGCGGAAGCAAGAATCCGGCCGCGAGACAGCGGTTTCATGGCCCCTGGCTCATCCGGTTACCGCTGACACTTCCCTTCCGCGCCGCTTTCGCCAACAATAGAATCTTCTCGTGACGGACGCCTCCATCAACCCGGGCAGAACCACCATGGCCCACGCCATCGAGCGCTACTTTAATGTGGCGCTTTATCTCCTCGTGCTCACCGGCTTCGGCGCTCTGGCTTCGACCGGCGGCCTCGATCTGCCGGCAGTGGTTCTGGTGGGGCTGGGGCTGGCGCTCCGCGCCTACCAACTTCTGACGCGGCGCGAGTTTGCCATCCCGGAACGCTGGACCACTTGGCTGACGCTGATCTACGTCTTCCTCTACCTCGCCGACTACCTCCTTCTTTCGCGCAGCTTCCTGAAAGCCAGCGTTCACCTCGTGCTCTTCTTAATCGTCGTCAGGCTATTCTCGTTGCAGCGGACGCGCGACCACTACATGCTCGCGGTGCTTTCGTTCTTGATGGTGCTGACCGCCGCCGTGCTTACTGTCGGCAGTGTGTTTCTGTTTTCCTTTGCGGCCTTCCTGCTGGTTGCGGTCATCACTTTTGTTCTGATGGAAATGCGGCACTCGGTCGCCGCCGAAGCAACGCACGCGCAAGATCCGCGCGTTCCGAATCCCGCGCGGCCCATGGCCTATTCGCTGCTGGCGATCGCTCCGGCGCTCATGCTGATGATTCTGGCCGGCAGTTTTCTGATCTTCTTTTTACTTCCCCGCGTTTCCTCACGCTACCTGAGCGCCTACACGCCCGCCAGCGATGTCTCCACCGGCTTCACCGATCGCGTACAACTCGGCCGCATCGGCCAGATTCAGCAGTCCAGTGCGGTCGTCATGCACATCGAGATCCATAACGATCTCCAGGGCGCTTACGACTTGAAGTGGCGTGGGGTTGCGCTGAGCGCTTTTGACGGCAGGGTCTGGTCAAATTCCTTTGACCAAACCCAACTGCGGCCGGCGCCCGATGGCAGCTATCGGCTGGCGCCTTTGGTGGATGAGCGCGAAGCAGCGGCGGTCGCGGGCCCATCCATTCGTTATCGCGTTCTGATGGAGCCGCTGGGAACCAACGTCTTTTTTCTGGCCGGGCAGCCGCAGAGTCTCAAAGGAAATTTCCGGCTGGTGAGTACGGATGCCGGCGGAGCGGTCTACAATCTCGATGCCGAAAACCCGATCAATCGCTACGAAGCCGAGTCGCAATTGCCCGAGATCGACAGCGACGACCTTCGTCTGGCGGCCAACACCCCGCTCGCTGGCATGGACGAGTACCTGAAACTGCCGCCGCTCGATATTCGCATTTCGCAGTTGGCGGAAGAAATCACCGCAGCGGCTCCCAGTAATTATGAAAAGGCAATCGCATTGGAACACTATCTATCCACGCACTTCGGCTACACGCTGGAGCTGCCCGGCAGTGTGCCGCCGGACCCGCTCGCCAATTTCCTGTTCCAGAGGAAGCAAGGTCACTGCGAGTATTTCGCCAGTTCGATGGCGGTGATGCTGCGCTCTTTGCGCATCCCGTCGCGCATGGTCACCGGGTTCCGCGGGGGTGAATTCAATGACCTCACCGGCCAGTATGTGGTGCGCGCCAGCGACGCCCATTCGTGGGTCGAGGCTTTCTTCCCCGGATTCGGTTGGATCAGCTTTGATCCGACTCCCGCGGGAAGCCTGCCGACGCGCACCGGATGGTCGCGGATGCAGCTCTACGTGGATGCGGCCGCTTCTTTTTGGCGCGAATGGATTATCAACTACGATATCGGCCACCAACGCACTTTGGGAAAGGATGCGGCTACCAGCAGCCGGCAGTTCTTGGAAGAGGCTCGCCTGTGGATTGAGCGTCAGCATCGCGCCCTGCTGCGGTCGGCACGGCGCGCGCACGACCACTTCACCAATTTTCCGGTGCAATGGTTGGGCGGCAGCATCGCATTCGCGGCCCTCCTGATCGCGCTGCTCAATCTCCGGCGAATGCTCAGCGGGTTGCATAACCGCAATCTGCGGGCGCATCCGGAGCGGGCCCCGCGCGAATCCGCTGCCCTCTGGTATGACCGGATGGTGGCCCGCATGGCACGGCTCGGCTGGCGCAAGTCGCCGTCCGAAACACCGCTGGATTTTGTCGCGGCCATTCAGGAAGCGGCACTGCAGGAGAAAGTCGCCCGGTTTACCCGAGCTTACGAATCCGCACGTTTCGGCAAGTCGGCGCACGACGCCCAAAGCTTGCCCGAGCTTTTCCGCGACATCACTGCCGCGGAGACGGCAAATTCCAGAAAAACCACGAACCGAGCCGCCGCCGGCTAAACACGATTTTCAGAACTGTGTGGAAGCGGGGCTACGCCCCGCTTGGACGGGGCGGAGCCCCGTCCCCACATGTGCCACACCTGCCTAGAAGCGGTGGATAACGCCGATTCCTACGTAGTAGTTGTGCTGACGGCTTCTCCCAGTATCAACGTTCAGGTCGGGAGCTCCGGAGTAGAAATCCCGCGCTTCAATCCGACCACCCCAGCGATGCCAAGGCCACACATCCAGTCCAGCTCCGAACTGGACTACGCCGGTATTGGTGCCGCTCGGCCCAGGGTTCGTTCCGCCCCAAACCAGACTCGAGGAATTCCAGAATCGCCCGTAGCCGCCGCCCGCGCTAACCCACGGGGTGACTCCCTGGCCGGAAAAAAAAGTTCAAGCGCACCGATGGAGTCATGAACAGCGCCGAGATGTCATGGGGAATCTCGTTCTCGTAGGTGTTTAGGTCCATATGATAAAAGATCGCTACGGGCACTTCCGCATACAGTCCTAATATCTTATGGCTCATGAGCAGGCGGGCGTAATTCACATCGAAGCTCACCTCGTTTCCGAAATGAATGTGGGGATTGGGGTTGTCCGGAATCGGATTCTGGATCGTCTGGGTGCTGACGAAGGTTCGCCCCGCCGTGACCGAAAGCTCATTTTCTGGTGTCGCACGATTGAAGTCTTGCGCCAATGCGCTGGAAACGAGCACCAGAACTGGCACCACTAGAACTGCGAGACGTTTAGCCGGCATCTCTCCTCCGGAGTATTGAGGATGTAGTTTTGTGTCCATAAGATTAGCACGGGCCGCCCGGATGACGGAAACATAAGGTATCCTCCTTGGTGCTCGGGTTCCGATGTCCGGCGGGTGCGAACACGGCCATGCAGGATGCTAGAATTGTTTAGCTTCGTTTCCCGCTGGTCATTATCGTCAATCGTCCCAGTGCCCGTAAAAAAAATCACATCCGCGACTTCGGAGCCGACTGCCCCGGCCAAGGTAGGTTTTGTGAGCCTCGGCTGCCCCAAGAACCTCGTCGATAGCGAGGTGATGATGGGCATGCTGGCCCAGGCTGGCGCCGAGCTTACTCCCAACGCGGAGGAAGCCGACGTCATCGTGGTGAACACCTGCTCATTTATCGGCAGCGCGCAACAGGAATCCATCGATACCATCCTCGAAATGGCCCGTCACAAACGGAAGTTGGACGGCAAGAAGTCGGGCGGCAAGGCGAAGCGCCTCGTGGTTGCCGGCTGCCTGGTCGAGCGTTTTCGCGATGAGATCCGAAAGAACATTCCTGAAGTGGACGCGGTCGTCGGCACCGGCGAATTGGAGAAAATTCTCGCCGCTGCCGGAGTAGCGGAAACGCCGCGAAAGCCGTCGCCATTCAATATCCTGACTTCGACCACGCCGACCTCGCGCCCCGAGGGCGATCATCGCCGCGGACAAGGCCGCTTCGCGCGCGATTCCTGGGACGGCGCCGTCGCCGACCTACCCAACTACCTTTACGACGACCACACGCCCCGCGTGCTGACCACACCCGGATATACGGCCTATATCAAAATCGCCGAAGGCTGCGATCATCCCTGCAGCTTCTGCATCATTCCCCAGCTTCGCGGACAGTTCCGCTCGCGGCGTTTCGAATCCGTAATCGCCGAAGCCGAGCGTTTGGCGCAATCCGGAGTCCGCGAAATCACGCTCATCGGACAGGACACCACCTGCTACGGCGAGGACCTTGGGCTGAAAGACGGCCTAGCTCTGCTGCTGGAAAAGCTCGCCGGCGTTGAAGGCCTGCACTGGATTCGCTTCCTCTACGCGTATCCCAACAAAATCACGGGGCGACTGCTGGCGACGATCGCCGCCCATGACAACATCTGTTCGTATATTGACGTACCGCTGCAACACGCCTCGGCGACCGTTCTGAAGCGCATGAAGCGTGGAGGCGGCGCCGACTTGTTCCTGCGCTCCATCGAGAAAATGCGTCGTGAAATTCCCGGCGTCACTTTACGGACTTCGTTCATCGTCGGCTTTCCCGGCGAAACCGAAAAAGAATTCAATGAGCTGTGCGCCTTCGTAAAAGACGCGGCCTTCGACTGGATGGGCGCCTTCGGCTACTCCGACCAGGAAGGTGCGGTCGCCTTCGATCATGACAAGAAGCTCTCCACGCGCGAGATCGAGAGCCGCCGCAAATCGCTGATGTCGATCCAAAAGAAGATCAGCCGGGCCAGGAAGAAATCGCTGATCGGGCGCGAATTCGATCTGCTGCTGGAAGGCGCGTCGACCGAGTCCGACCTGCTGCTCGAAGGCCGCACGGCGATGCACGCGCCGGAAATTGACGGCAAAGTCTTCGTCAACGATTATCCCGAAGGAAACGAGCCGAAAGCAGGAGAGTTTTACCGCTGCCGCATCACGGCAGCACACGATTATGATCTAGTGGCGGAAATCGTTTGAGTAGAGACGCGGCTTGCCGCGTCTGAGACGGGGCAAGCCCCATCGCTACAGGCTACTAAATATGCCGCGCAAGCGCCCCATCAAGCTCCGCTGCCCGATCTGCAAGAAGCCGGTAAAGTCTGCCGACGCGGACTTCCCTTTTTGCAGTGAGCGCTGCCGCCTGATCGATCTCGGCAAGTGGGCCAGCGGCGCCTACGTGATTAAGTCGCCGGTGACCGATGCCGACGAAGCAATCCGGGAAGACAGCCTCGACGATGACAATGACAAGGATGAAGGATAAGGATAAAGACGCGCCGTGAAATCCAAGCCCTCACCAGCGCCCAGCGAAAGTAGCGCCGGCGTCCCGCCGGCTGTCGCGGGGGCGTCTCGCCCCCGCGCGCCGCTCTGGGCCACGCTGGTCGCAACTTTCTTCGGCGCGGGACGCCTCCAACCCGGTCCCGGTACCTGGGGATCGTTAGCCACAGTGATTGTGTGGGCGTTGGCCAGTTCGCGGATCCCGGTCGCGAGCCGCACCTCGGCAACCATCGTCGCGGCGGCGGCTGTGACCCTCATCGGAATCCCCGCCGCCACGCTGGTGGCGCGCACCTCCGGCCTGAAAGACCCGCAATTCGTCGTCATCGATGAAGTTGCGGGCCAATTGGTTACACTCATCGCCGTCCCGCTGGCTTGGAAAACTTTTCTCGTGGGCCTTATACTCTTCCGTGTCTTCGATATTTGGAAGCCGTTTCCGATTCGGCGACTGGAGCGGCTGCCCGAGGGCACAGGCATTGTGGTGGATGACCTGGGAGCGGGACTTTATGCGCTCGCCCTCATGCATCTCTTGTTACACTTTGGACTTCTAACCAAGTAACCGTTAATCAGGTAACCGGGTTCCCGCCGGAACAATCTCATGAGCATCTCCGACCGCCTGCTGGGAAAAAAGAACGTCAACGGCAAGCCGCACATCGAAGCGGTGGCGCCGAGTTTCGCTTTGCCCGGAGGCGAGGTTCGTATCATCGGAAAAAGCCTGCGTCCGCAAGAATTGCGCCGCCCCAGCGTGCACTTCGGCGAGATCGAAGGCTCCGTGTTAATCAGTTCCGACGACTTCCTGGTGGCCCGAGTGCCGGAGGGAGCGGCGTCGGGGCCGGTCACAGTGAACACGAACGTGAGCACGGACGGGGCGGGCGCCGTCGGACACGTCAGCAATCCCCACTCCATTAAGGTCGCGGTCCCCGTGGCCGACAATCTTCATCCCGTCACCAATCCCGCGCTCGACCGCGAAGGCAACCTCTATGTGACTTTCTCCGGATCGCGCGGGCAAAAAGTTCCGGTGTCGATCTTCAAAATCGACACCAACTACAACGTCACCCCGTTTCTCAGCGACCTGATGAACGCCACCGCGATTGCCTTCGACCGCGAAGGCCAGATGTACGTTTCTTCGCGCCATGACGAGGCCGTCTACAAGGTGGCGCCGAACGGCACGGTCTCGACCTACGCCGAAGGCATGGGCATCGCCACCGGCATTGCCTTCGATGCCGCGGAGAATCTCTACGTCGGCGACCGCAGCGGAACCATTTTCAAGATCGCTCGCGACCGCCAGATTTTTGTGTTCGCGACGCTCGAGCCAAGCGTTTCCGCCTATCACATCGCCTTCGGTCTCCACGGCGATATGTTCGTCACCGCTCCCAGCACTTCCAGCTTCGACTGCGTCTATAAAGTCGACCCCCACGGAACCGTCTCCGTGTTCTACCGCGGTCTCGGACGTCCGCAAGGCCTGGCTCTTGATGTCGAGGGCAATATCTATGTCGCCGCTTCTCTCGCCGGAAAACGCGGCATCGTGAAGATCACTCCCCAAGCGAAAGCCAACCTCGAAGTCTCCGGCCAGGGCTTGGTCGGACTGGCCTTCGCTCCCGGCAAGTCCGCCATCCTCGCCACCAACAGCGCCGTCCACCACATTTCCTGGAATATTCAGGGACTGCCGCTGCTGGCGGAGTGAGCGATCTGCCGTCGCACCCTTCCTTCTTTTAGTCGTTGCCAACCCTGGCCGCATACGCGTACGGATAGGGGAACAGCGATTCTTCGTGCTTTTTCAGTTCCTGTATCCAGTCCTCAATTCCCTGTTGGCTGATCGGAGACAAAGGGTAGAACTCAAATCCAGACCTGGCATCGCTGCTGTGGCGGACAGTCGCCAGCATATCGACCGGAGCGCCTGATAATGACAGCGCGATCACAACCGTTTCCCCCACCCGCGGCGCGCCACAGACCAGAGCCGACATTCCTCGCATGCTGATATCAAGGCTGACACCGCGAGTGACGAACGGTCCGTAACGCAAGAAGCGCTGCAACGCGATGGGGATGCTGGAAACATAGCGCGGTTCCCGCCGCCGGACGTTGTACTCCCGGGAACTGGCCAACATCCCCCGGTTGTCGACATACATATCGCTCTCCTTCCGTCCCCTGCCCAGCACCCGGATGGCTACGAGGGCTGACCTCCACCCCATCCTGCTCCCATCTGCAGGCAGGCGCGAATCACTCCCAGCAACTCCTCGTTGTCGGCCGGCTTCTGGAAAAAGGCGAAGGCGCCCGATTCGAGGGTACGTTTTTCATTAGCCTCGGGGTCGCGCGCGGTGAGAACGATCACCGGGATGTCCGAAAGCGCCGGATACTGTTGCAGGTTTTTCAGCACGGCAAATCCGTCGCCGGCCGGCAGCCCGAGATCGAGAATGATCAGGTGGGGGCGCTCCTTCAGAGCCATCGCAATGGCCGAATAACCGTCGCAAACATTCAAGGTATCGAAGTGATTGGCGCGCAGGCGCAAACTCAGGGCCTGTCTGAGATCGGGATCGTCATCCACGACCATAATCTTTGCTCGCTCCATGGGCTGCTCCTTGCTGTATCTCTCCGTGCGCATTTTTGTTCTCCTCTTCACTGCAGTGTTGTTTTGCTCCGAAGGCCCTGTTGAATAATTTCGGTGACAGAGTCGGCAACGCCCCAGACTTGTTGTTCCACGGTCCTCGGGTCGCCTGCGGGCGGGACAGGAATGATCTCGGCCGTCACGTGCAAGGTGCCGCTGGCCTTCAACTTCGGCAGCGCGCCAACCTGGTCTCGGATGCGGTCCATCATGATGTTGACTCGCTCCATGTCGGTAGCGGCGACCACGAAAAATGTTTCGCCGGCGCCGCTGGTTTCCACGGGTGGAAGAACCAGGTCCTTGTCCACATAGATGCACCGCCGCAAACGCTCCAGACATCGCTGGCAGACTTCTTTCCAGCTTCCCCGCAGTGCTTTGGACAGCGGCGTCAGCTCCACCCGCACCAGCACAATATCCCGCCGCAAACGCCCCTGGTGCGTGATCACCGGAAGCAGGAGCTTGGCCAGGGAATAGAGCGGCAAAGTGAACGAGAACGTGCTGCCGCATTCGGGCTGGCTTGCCACCCACATCCTCCCGCCGTGCCGCGTGACGATTTCTTTTGCAATGTACAGTCCCAAACCGAGCCCAGTCCGGTGGCCGTCCACCGCGTTGGGGTCCTGGTAGAGACGATCAAAAACCTGCGGCAGGGCTTCTTGCGCAATGCCCCGGCCGCTGTCGTTGACCGACAGATAAACGGAGCTCGGATCGGTCTCCACCATCGAGGCCTTCACCGTCACCGTCCCATCGGGTGGGGTGAACTTGATGGCGTTGTCGATCAGGTTGATCAGAACCTCGAGAGTGCGATCGGGATCGGCATGGACGAGAGGGATGGTCTGGTCTAATACCGCTTCCAGGCCAATGTGCTTTTCGGCGGCTCCGGGCCGCATCATCGCGGCTGCCTGCTGCACCAGTTCGCGGATGTCGAGGCAGCGCGGTTCGATGCGCAGCTTGCCGCTCTCCGCGCGGGTCGCTTCCAGCAAGTCGCGGATCATGGCGTGCAACTGATGCGTACTCTTAAGGACTGATTTCAGGTGATCGGTTTGGTCCGGCGCCAGCGGCCCAGCCAACCCATCCAGGAGAAGAGTCACGTACTGGTAAATGCAAGTCAGCGGCGTGCGCAATTCGTGCGAAACATGGGACAGAAACTGGTCTTTGAATTCCAGTTGCTGCTTGCGCGTCGCTTCCAGAGCGCGCATCAGCTCCTTCCGTTCCACCGCGTAGCGTATGGAACGCTCCATATGTTTGCAGGTGACGTCGCTCTTGAATAGGCAGCCCTGAACGCCTTGGCGGACAGCTTTGATCGCCAGTTCGTCATCGTCCTGCCCCGATAGGATCACCACCGGCACGTTCGGCGCCTTCTGCGTGATCCGACGGATGCTTTCAGCGCCGTGGCTGTCGGAAAGGTTCGGGTCGAGCAGCACCAGCGACGGTGTTTCCACATCTAAACACGCCAGAGCGTCGGAGAGCCGAGTCACGCAGTTCACACGGAACTTGCACTTACTCTCCAAAAGACGCAAGCGTACTAGGTCCGCGTCCCCCGGCTTGTCCGCCACCAGTAAAACGTGAGCAGAATCATGTTCCGTCATTCCTTGTTTTTCCTTTCGTGGCAGGCTCCGAGAACGAATGTCGGGGAAACGCTGGCATCGCCGGGACGCTCCTCGTGACGCGGCGCACATCCCAATGTGATTCCCACATGAACCCAGCTATCGGCTCCGCACCCACGGGCTTTAGACCCTAAAGACAAGACAGCTCTCGCAAGAGAACAGATGGGACCTTCTATTTGGCCATGACCACATGGACGTACTTGGGAGAGCGCTGGACGATGCTTATGGAAAGATCAGCTCTCAGCTCTCAGCCGTCAGCCACTCAATCCAAAGTGTCATCCTGAGCGGAGCAGGAACAAAGTGAAGTCCCTGCGGAGTGAAGGGCCCCGTTCCTTCCCCTGCCGACACAAACACATCGTTTGACTATCTACCGCCGAGGGCGCGCGAGCGGGGCCGAGGAGCGGGCAGGGCTAGGCAAATTCTCACGCACTGACGAAATACTTGTGAGCGACTATCTTTCACCGCTGCTGGCGGAATAAAGCTCTCAGCCCGATAATGCGATCAAGTCAACAATCGGATCAGTCACATGACAGCGGCAAGGCGTAGCATCCGGCACCCAGGTATAGAGGCTGGTCACCGGCCAATGTGACTTTACGCACTGACGAAATATTTGTGAGCGACTATCTTTCTCTTGTCTTGAAAACGTGGATTTCTGTTCAGTTTTGACACTCTGAGAAGCACATCCGTACGCGGAGAAATGCCATTATGAAAACGAGACTCGTGGTTGTGGCTTTGATGTCGCTTGTTCTTGCTCTGCCGGCCTTCGGCAAGACCTACAAGAGCACCTATCCCGTTCCTTGCAGCGACGTATGGAGCGCGGTCAAAGACACCCTTAGCAATCCGGAGAACTACAGCGTCGACGAGAGTGACGACGCTCAAATGACTGCTGCCTACAAAGTGAAGCATGCCGCTCATGTCACCATTACCGGAGCGGCCCTCCAGCGAACCAACCACGTCACCCTGGTATCGAAGGGTACAGAGTGTGAGATGCGAGTCGGATCGAACTATAGCGGATTTGAGCACGACGACAAGGGTGACTTCAAGAAGCGCGTGGATGATTCCTTGGCTAAGCTGAAAGCCGCGCCACCTTCCCAGCCCGCTAAACCGGAGGCTCCAGCCAAGTGAGTTCGCAAGCACCCCGCGCGTGACGCCCACGCTGGCGTGCCACTGTCGTCTCTCCGATGACTGACAGCGATGGATGCTGCAAACCACGTCCTGACTTCGCTGCCCGCATCTCGCCGCTCCGCACAGCGGCCATTCATCCCCCCGCACATGTGGTTTTTGCCCTTGCCGGCTGGTCGCTTCGGTTATACTCAAGCGTTCGCTTCAGTGTCGGATTCTGGCTAAGGGGGCCCGGAATTCGGAGGAGGCGGAATTGCAGTCGCCGCGGAGAGCGCTACCCGTCCCCTTGGAGTTCGTGTTTCTCCCCTGCAGCGAATCCTGTTTCTTGACATCCCTGAACCTGCATTTACCTCGGGAGAAATGACGATGACTATGGTCCGGTTAGGCAAGTGGGTGATGGTCGGGCTTGCGGTCTGGATCCTGGCAGCGCAAGAGGCCAAGGCGGGTGTGGGATTCCAGCCGGTTTCACCCGATGAGCTCAAGATGACCAGCGAACCGCTGGCGCCGGGAGCGCCCGCCATCATTTTGTACCGGCAGGTGGACCGGGATGACAACATCCACTCTGCCCACGAAGACAATTACTTTCGCATCAAGATCCTGACCGAAGAGGGGCGGAAGCATGCCGATATCGAAATTCCATTCTTCAAGGGACGCGAGGAGGTGGTGAACGTAAAGGCTCGGACCATCAAGCCGGATGGCTCGATCGTAAATTTCGACGGTAAGGTTTTCGAAAAGGAACTGGTCAAGGGGAGGGGATTGAAGGTTCTGGCCAAGACTTTTACTCTTTCGGACGTGCAGGTTGGGGGCATCATCGAGTACTTCTATAAGGTGGATTTCGAGGAGTATTACCTTTTCGAGTCCCATTGGATCCTGAGCGATGAGCTGTTCACCAAGAAAGCGCAATTCTCGCTGAAGCCCAGCACGGGGACCTACAAATCGTTTACCCTGCGCTGGGCTTGGCATGCCCTGCCTCCTGGCGCGGAGGCGAAACAGGGGGCTGACCACATCATACGGATGGAAGCGAACAACATTCCGGCGTTCCAGACGGAAGACTACATGCCTCCTCCGAATGAGTTGAAGTCGCGCGTCGATTTCATCTATGAGGAGGGCCTCCCCGAGAAGGAGCAGGACAGTTTCTGGAAGCGCGTCGGGAAGGAGCGGAACGGGCAATTGGAGAGCTTCATCGGCAAGCGGAAGGCCATGGAGGAGGCGGTGTCGCAAATGGTCTCGCCCAACGACTCGCAGGACGTAAAACTCCGAAAGATCTATGACCGGGTGCAGCAGATCCGGAACAAATCGTACGAGCTGCGGAAAACCGAGCAGGAAGAAAAGCGCGCAAAAGAAAAGCCGGTAGAAAACGTGGAGGAACTCTGGAAGCGAGGCTATGGTAATGGCCAGCAGCTGACCTGGTTGTTCCTTGGCCTGGTGCGAGCGGCGGGTTTTGAAGCCTACGGATGCTGGGTTCCGAGTCGTAACGAATATTTCTTCACTCCGGTGACGACGCAAAGCACGAAATTGAACTCCAACGTTGTGCTCGTCAAGCTGAATGGGAAAGACCTCTATTTTGATCCCGGAGGCGCCTTCACGCCCTTTGGCTTACTGGAATGGTCGGAAACCGGGGTGCCGGGCTTGCGGCTGGATAAGGACGGCGGAAGCTGGATTCGGACCACGCTTCCGGAAGCCTCGGAGTCGCGGATTGAGCGGACTGGCAAGCTGAAACTTTCCGACACGGGGGATTTGGAGGGGAAGATAACCGTCACCTACACAGGGCTGGTGGCCATGCAACACCGTGTTGAGGAGCGCCACGCGGACGAAGTGGCGCGCAAGAAGTTTCTGGAGCAGCGGCTGACGTCGCAAATCGCAGTGCCCGCCGAGGCGGAACTGACCAACAAGCCGGACTGGACCAGTTCGGAAACGCCGCTCGTTGCAGAATTTAACCTGAAGATTCCGGGCTGGGCATCAAGTGCCGGCAGGCGAGTGGTGATTCCTGCCGCCATCTTTACCGCGGGTGAAAAAGCGCTCTTTGAACATGCCAACCGGGTGTACCCGGTCTATTTTGAGTATCCGCACGAGAAAGCGGATGACGTAACCATCGAACTTCCCCCGGGATGGCAGGTGAGCGGTGTGCCCCCGCCGCAGGATCTCAATGCGAAAGTGGTCGTTTACAGCTTGAAAGTTGAACAGAGCCCGGGAACACTGCGGCTGACGAGGAAATTAACCATCGACATTTTGCTGCTGGAGCAGCAGTACTACGCGTCATTGCGGAATTTCTTTCAGACGGTCAGGACCTGCGATGGAGTGCAGATTGTTATGCAACCAGGGAAAATCCATGCGAGTAACTAGGCAAAGAACTAGCCGTCGAGCGCTGCTGGGTTTCTTTTGGGTGGCGCTATGTGCGGCGACCAGCGTGCCGCGAGCTGCGGCCAGTGATGCTCCACCGTGGATGCGCGCACTGGTGGGCGTCAGTTTGCCCTCCTATGACGAGAAGACCGACGCGGTGTTGCTGTATTCCGAAACGAATGTGGCCGTTCTCTCCGCCGATAAAGTCAGGAAGAGTGTGCGCGAGGCTTACAAGATTCTGCGGCCCGAAGGGCGGGCGCACGGCACGGTAGAGGTCTATTTCAATCCGCAGAGGAAAATCATAAGTCTGCATGGCTGGTGCATCCCGGCGCAAGGCAAGGCCTACGAGGTTAAGGAGGGGGACGCAACGGATTTTGCGGCGCCGGCCGAAGGCGGTTATCTGATC
>Ga0074044_10000198_pt1 | contig 59756 bp, 57 predicted proteins | sample BogForMeECP23OM1_FD_94443 | JGI IMG/M metagenome (GOLD analysis project Ga0074044, IMG submission 94443) | Bog forest soil microbial communities from Calvert Island, British Columbia, Canada - Bog Forest MetaG ECP23OM1 | ecosystem: Environmental > Terrestrial > Soil > Wetlands ...
ATGGGAACGAATCCCTGCAGGGGCGAGGCAGCGCCATCTCCGGTCGGAGGCGGCGTAATGCGGACGTAATATCCTTCGACACCGACCTGCCGCGCGAGGTCGGTGTTCACAGCATAGGTTCGGCGTTCGATGTTGAAGTTCCAGCTATCAGCCATGTGGCGCAGAAATTCCGCCGGATCGGTCTGGCCCATGGACTCCGCGAGTTCGGCGGCGATGAGCAGAGCTGCAATTTCAGCGGCCATGGTAAATGGCGAATAGCCGCCGTCTTCTTCCCAGCGATCCTGCTGCGTCACGGGGCCGTTGATCACAATGAAGGACGCGGCTTTTCGCACCATCGGCCACCAGCGCTTGTTCTCCTGGAAGCAGCGCGGCGCTTCGCGGCGCAGCAGATCCACCAACAGAATAGGAAAGGCGGTCTCATCCATTTGCAAGCCATTCCAGTAAGGGCGACCGTCAAGCCACATGTTTTGCGCCCAGTGGCCGTCGGCTTCCTGTGTCGCCTCGAGATAATGCAACACGCGGAGAGCGTCATCGTGAGCGCCCGCCGCCAGCAATCCTCCGGCATTTTCGACCAGGTCGCGCGGCCAGACCAGATGGTAACCGCCAAGATCCTCGTCGCCCTTATTGAAACCCCAGGGAATAGAAAGACTGGCGATGATGCCGCCGAGGAAGTCCTTGGATTCGTGGGTGCGCAGAACCGCCGCACTGGCCCGGTACAAATCCTTTTCACGCGGTTTCTTGTCCAGACTTCTGAGAGTGCGCTGCCAACTCTGCCAGTGCGAGATGTAGTCGTTGCGGGTGGTTTCGTAAGCAGTCAGCAGGGAAGAGACAACTTGCTGGGCGGCCTCTGCCCACATTCCACCGAAACCTAGAGCTAGGATAAATTCGCCGTTGCAAGCGTCGAGGTCGATCTCGGCGGTGAGCGCAATGTTTCCGCTTTCGGCGCGGTCATATTGCCATTGCATCTCGCAATGTTGGGATAGGTCCTGCCAGCCATCCGATACGCCAACGTATCCGACGGAACGCTTCAGCCATGGCGCCGAGCAGGCCAGAGCGAGCGCGGCATAATCGTGCTCGGCAAAAAGCATCGGGATTCCCTTGTAATCGCCGGCCCAGCCGGAATTGCCATATCCCATGTTCGCGAGATGCGAGGCCAGCAAGGCATAGACGTGATAGTCGCTGAGTTTTCCCGTCAGGGGTACGAACTTGACTTTCTGCAACACGACGTTGCGCCAAGGGTCGGTCAACACTTCTTTTTCAATCCGGTAACGGCCTTCCATATGCGTATTGGTCAGCTTGTAGGCGGGAACTCCCGGCTCGACCGGTGCGTTTTCGAAGGAACAATGGCGTTTCTCTTCGGAGAAGAACTGACGGCCGTCGGTGACCAGCAAGCCGAAGTCGCGGGTGCAGGCCTGGTCGACGCGAGGGAAGTAAATCTCGTTAAGAATTCCGTGACTGAGCGTGAACCAGACCCTGCTATGGGGATTCAGCGAGGTACCTATGCCGGTCTTGGCGCTCGAGGTCCAGCGCGGCTCCATTCCGGGGTGACCTGGCGCAAAGCGAATCCTGTCGTCGAGAGATGTATCGGTCAAAGCTAACCTCGCCGTCCATGAGTTTGCCAGAAGATGCGGAATTCTGCTGGAAGTGCCGACGACGAGCCGGAAAGTCGCACCCAATACGAGCGGTCACTGGTTAAGGCGTCTTGTCGCGTTTCTGCTGGCTGGCGGCGACTGGCGCAAAGTTAGAGGCGGCAAACTTATCTCGATACGAAGCCTCTAACTGCATGGAAACAACGTGCGTTCATGCGAAATTCATTCTGCTGTAACCTTCCTTTAATACTTTGCTCATACAACAAAGCGCATACTTAAATCCGGATTCCGAGGAGTCAAAGGGTGATACAACGCTTAGCGCTGCTGTTGGCTGGTCTCGCACTCTCGCTGCCCGTGATGGGGCAGACCACATTGAACGGGGCGGGGGCGACCTTCCCGTATCCGATGTATTCCAAGTGGTTCAGCGACTATAACAAGCTGCATCCCGACGTACAGATCAATTATCAATCCATCGGGAGCGGCGGCGGCATCCGCCAGGTTCTCAATGGCACCGTCGATTTCGGAGCCAGTGACGGTCCGATGTCTGACGAACAACTGAAAGAAGCCCAAGTAAAGATCCTTCACATTCCCACCGTGTTGGGCGCCGTCGTGCCCGCTTACAACGTTCCCGGGATCAATGGGGAGATCAAGTTCACCCCCGAAGCCTTGGCGGGCATCTTCCTGGGCAAGGTTCAGAAGTGGAATGATGCGGCGATCACACAGGCCAACCCCGGGGTCAAGTTTCCCGACCAGGCGATCATCGTGGTTCACCGATCCGACGGAAGCGGTACTACGTATATCTTCACCGACTATCTTTCGAAGGTCAGCAAGGAGTGGGAGTCGAGCGTGGGGAAGGGGACGTCGCCGAAGTGGCCGGTCGGCTTGGGCGGCAAGGGTAACGAAGGTGTGGCTGGACAAATTCGGCAGTTGCAGGGCTCGATCGGCTACATCGAACTGATCTACGCCGTGGAGAACAAGATTGCCTATGGATCGATGAAAAACGCGGCCGGAAATTTTGTGAGAGCTTCACTGGATAGCGTGACCGAAGCGGCGGCATCGGTGAAAAGCATGCCGGCGGACTTTCGCGTATCGATTACAAATGCTCCCGGAAAGACGGCCTACCCTATTTCCAGTTTTACCTGGCTACTGATTCCGGAGCAATCGAAGGATCCGAAAAAGGGCAAGATTATCGCCGACTTTCTTAACTGGATGGTGACCGACGGCCAAAAGACGACGGCACAACTCAGCTACGCGCCGCTGCCCGCGAATGTGGCAGATAAGGTAAAGGCCGTCATCAAACAGGTCCACTAGAGTTGGAGAGTTAACGCCGCCGGCCCGGAAAAGGAGAGTGGCCAAAACCGCGCCGGCTGCGCTTCTGAAGGGGAGATGATCCTTTAGAAAGGTTGGGAAATCATCCAACACTGATCTTTGCGGCTCATGGACAACGGTTAGAAGTATGGTCCCGCGTCGAGCGCTGACGCGGGACCACTGTTCGTTTACGGCAAGTAGTAACGGAACGAGGTGTACAACATGCCGTCCAGACCGTTAGGTTCCCGGCCTTGTCCTGACCAGGTATTGCGCGTCACATAAGAGTATTGTGTGCCGTACTGGAACTTGCCTCTGGGACCACTATAGAAGCGATACCAGAAGCCGATGGTGCCCTCGATGAGAGCGCGGGTGTCGGCTGTGCAACCGTTCAGAGTTCCCGGAGCGAATCCGCCAGAGCCGGGGGTGGTCTCGTTGTAGCAACCGGTATTGTTGAATCCCGGCGCGCCGTAGCCAACCTCAACCGGCTTGCTGGGGTTTGTATTGTCGATGCCCCACGTACGGGAAGCGTACTCCGCGCCACCGTAGGTGTAGACATCAATCTTTTTGCCGTGCCACTCCAGGGTACCGAGTCCTTGCAAGTTCTTGATCAAGTGAACGGTGCCGTCCGGGTTAATCGAAGCATCGGCAAGTCCACCAGGAGCGTAGCGTCCGACGCCGCTGCCGCCAAAACCTTTCAACCCGAAGGTGACGCGCTTGGCAAACGTCCAGCGTGCGCTGGCGCCAAAACCGCCGCCCTCCTTAGAGGCGTTATAGGCTCCGAGTGCGGACGCCGAGGTGCCGCACAGAGTGGGGTCGTTGGTGTACTCCACGCAAGGGAAAACACGATCGGTGAAGCGGTCGAGCAGACCGTAGACCTCGTAGTGCCCAAAACCCGGATCGAAAGCGGCCTTGGCGATGATGTCGGGTGAAGGATTGAAGGAGTAATTTGCCGTGGAGTTATAGCTGTTGCTCGCACCAAGTTCGCCCAGAAGGTAGTTGTTCGCGTTTTGGTGGGTCGTCAGGGTAGCCTGAGGATTCTCGATGGCGAAGGCGACTGCGATCTTGTCGTTGAAACTCTTGGTCACACGGACGCCGTACTGGCGCGCGAAATCGAAGCCGACGTTATACGACGGGTCAATGGTCTTGGGGCGAACGTCGTTGGTCTTGCCCATGTCGTCGTCCGGCGAGATTCCCTTGGCATCCTCCGTCACCAGGCTCCACATCTGGCCGCCAAGGAAGCTCCAGCCATTGTCAAACTTAGCCTGAGCCCAGGCTTGCCGGAGACGAAGTGTGTATCCATCAGTTTGTGTCGATGTGGAGGTGATGCCGGCGGAGAGAAAGTCGGCGGAAATGTAGCTAGAAAGATCGACGCTTCCTACATGTCCCTCAACGAAGGTGGTGACTTTGGACTGGCGGGCTGAACCGAAAAACTCCGAAAGCTGGCTCTGCGAAGCGCCGGGCATGGTCAGGGAGTTGAAGGGAGTGGGTAAGTCTGCACCCAAGGCACGTGAGCGCCGCACAAACGCCGCTTCTACGTATCCGCCCGGCGTGATGTTAATGCCGCGGAAGCGGATGGTAATCGGGCTCTCCATCCGTGGATCGAAGACCTGCGTCGATTCGCCGCTGGGCTTCTGCAGGGGATCCTGGAGCATTGAATCCTGGACGGTCCACACCGCGTTTTTCAATACCGCATCGTTGCCGGGCGTGTATTTTACCGACTTGAGATCGGCCAGATCGCTCTTCAGTTCACTTACCGTCTGCTGCTCCTGGCTGGCCTGAACTGCAGCCACAGTGGCTCTAGTAGCGGCCTCGGTTGCGGTGGACTGCGCCCGTTGCCAGTTCTGCTGAGCCTGCTGCAGTTGCTCACTCAGTTGCTGGATTTGCTTCTGCTGGGCGGCCAGGGCGTCTTTCAGCGATTGAACGTCGGCGGCGGTGATCGCCGACGGCGCCGCAACGTGCGTGTTCTTCTTCTTGGGAGCCGGCGTGGCCGAGTCCGAGGTTTGTGCCCAACCATTGGCGAAGACCGCCGTCAGGGTCAGGATCGTCAGAAATAACTGCTTGGCTGACTTCATAAAATCCCATCTCTCCTTATTGGTTTGCAGTATTGGTTTGCAGTCGAACGAAATGCGATGCGAAGCTTTTCTCCAATTGAGGCCGATCCGTAACGGCCTTTGAACGCTTTCATGCCGGGTATTATTCGATAAAGTCGATTGTTATAATCGACTTTATAAACATAAGGGAGATGCATCCACCGTGCCATCCGCGCGGCTGGGGTTGGGGCCCGATCCAGAGCGTATTTACAGTGGGTTACAGAAAATCATAGGAGCTGGGGTCAAGCGGGTATGCAGCCCGTTGCACTTCGACGCCCGACACATTCCTACAAATTCAATGGTTTTCGCCTTCGCATTCGGGGCTTTGGCGAGGTAGAGCTGCAAGCGCCAGGCCTACGCAGCTTGGTATACTATTAGGGTCGGTCACCGCACCAAGTTGTCCCGCGCATAGTCATATTCGACCACCTTAACGATATGGTTCAACCATCAGCGAATAACCGCGCCACCCTCCTGAACCGGGAAGAGTCGTGGCTGAAATTCAACTGGCGTGTGCTCGAAGAAGCGGGCGATCTCCGCAACCCGCTGCTCGAACGCGTGAAGTTTCTGGCCATCTCGGCCAGCAATCTGGATGAATTCTTCGAGATCCGTGTCGGAGGCTTGCTGCAGCAACTGGAGGACGGTTACAACTCGGTGACCGCCGACGGCCTCACCATGGTGGAGGAGCGGGAGGTGATCAAAGAGGCGACGCATGAATTCGTCGAAGAGCAATATTCATGCTGGAATGAACGCCTTCGGCCGGAACTGGCGGAGCAGGGAATTCGCGTACTTGGCATCGATCAACTGGACGAAACGGCGCTGGCGTTTGTGAACGACTACTGCGAGCGCGAACTCGATCCTCTGCTGACTCCGGTCACGGTTGACCCCTCGCACCCTTTTCCGCGCGTCATCAACAAGGCGCAGTGCGTAGCGCTGCTGCTGCGCCGTCGGCGCCGCTCATCGCTGACCTACACCGGGGTGGTCACCGTTCCTCGAGCTCTTCCGCGACTGGTGCGCCTGCCGTCACAGGGAACCATCGATTTTATTTTCCTCGCCGACCTGGTGGTTCATCATGCCGTCCGCATGTATAAGGGCTACGACATTGTTTCGTCGGCGGCTTTCCGGGTCACGCGCAACAGCAATCTCTATTTGCAGGAAGAGGAATCGCGCAATCTGCTGGAATCGGTGCGCACCGAACTGCACAACCGCCGCAAGGGCGACGCGGTGCGGATGGAGATCGAGTCCGATGCTGACCCTGAGATTATCGAGCGGTTGGGAACAGTATTTGAGCTGGATCCCTGGCAGATTTTCCCGGTCAATGGCCCGGTGAATCTCTCGCGGTTGTTCAACATTTACGACCTGGCGGCAGCGCGACCGGATCTGAAATTTCACACCTACGTGCCGCGGGAGCTGCGGCTCACCGCCAAGTCGCACGACTTGTTCGAAGAGATTCGCCGTCACGATATTCTGCTGCACCATCCTTACGATTCTTACGATGCTGTTCTGTCGTTCATCCATTCGGCCGCTGAGGATGAACGCGTGCTCTCCATCAAGCAGACGCTCTACCGGACCAGCGAGCATTCGGCGATTGTTCCGTCTCTAATGGCGGCCGCCGCCCACAAGGAAGTGACCGCTGTCGTGGAGTTGAAAGCGCGCTTCGACGAGGCTTCGAACATCCGGTGGGCTCGTGATATGGAAGATGCCGGCGTGCAGGTGTTCCACGGGCTCGTCGGTTTGAAGACGCACTGCAAACTTTGTCTCCTGGTGAGGCGCGATCCCGACGGCATCACGCGCCAGTACGCGCACCTGGGAACGGGAAATTACAACGCCACGACGGCTCGCATCTATACCGACCTCAGCCTGCTCACGGCCGACCCGCAAATTACGAGCGCGGTTCACGATGTTTTCAGCTTCCTGACCGCCTATGCGGAGCACCCGAGTTATGGGCCGCTGCTGGTGGCGCCTCTCGATCTGGCTGAAAAGTGTTTGAGCCTGATCGAGCGCGAGGCGGAGCATGCCCGGATGGGACGCCCGGCGCGCATCGTTGCCAAGATGAACGCCCTTCTCGAAGTGAACGTTATCCAGGCGCTGTATCGGGCTTCACAGGCAGGCGTGGAGATTGAGTTGATCGTGCGCGGCATGTGCGCGCTGCGACCGGGGATTCGCGGCCTCAGTGATCGCATCCGGGTGCGTAGCATCGTGGGCCGCTTCCTTGAGCACAGCCGGATTTATCAATTCGAGAACGGGGGCGATCCGGAGATTTATGTCGGCAGCGCCGACTGGATGAATCGCAACTTGCACGAGCGAGTCGAAGTGTTGTTTCCACTGAAAAACCCACTGCTGCGCGACCGGGTGCGACATGAGATTCTGGCGGCATACCTTGCCGACAACGTGAAATCGAGGTTTCTGCAGAAAGACGGCCGCTATCTGCGCCCCTGGCAATCGCCTCGCGGCCGCAGCGGTAGAGCTCCCCGAGGCTCTGCCGCTTTCAGCTCCCAGGATTTTCTGATGGGAGTGGCGGAAGGCACCAAGACACCCGAAGACATACCCGCACCTATCCCAAGACGCTCCGTGAGCGCGCTGGCCAGGGGTACTTCGGCCGGACGACCGCTGACGGGACGATCTTCAGTGGGAAAGGAATAATCGTTCTCAATGTTTCTCTATTTCTTGCGTCATGCCAGCGCCGGGCAGAGTCTAGTTTCCCCGAAGAAAGATGAAAAGCGCGGCCTCGATAAAGATGGCATCGAGCAGTGTGGCTATATCGGCCGCGCCCTGGCTGCGCTCGACGTACAGACGGACATCATCGTTTCCAGCCCTCTGAAACGCGCCTTGCAAACGGCGGCGCTGGTAGGGAACGAAATGGGGCACGAAGGCAAACTGGTGATGGAGAATGCGCTCCGGCCGCAGGCCGGATTTGCCGATTTTCAGAAGATGCTGGAAAAATACGCGCGTCAGGACTCGATGATGGTCGTGGGGCACAATCCTAACTTGAGCGAATTCCTCGGACGCGTAATCTGCGATGGCGGACGCGAGGCCGTGGTCGAGCTCAAGAAGGGGGCGGTAGCTAAAGTCGAAATGCGGCGAAACTCCGGGTCATTGAGTTGGTGCATGACTCCGCGCATTCTACGCGCGCTTCACGTTGCAGCCACTGAGAGTTCGCGTCCGAAGACCTCGCGGAAGTAGGACCGGTCTTTTTCAATCGACCACACCTCGAGGTCCACGCTCGCCTTGCCCCGCGGCGCTAACTTCATCGAGACCCGGCCGTTGCGCGTCGAGACTCCAACCTTCTCGACCGACTGGCTTCTCCCCATATTCAAAGCGCGTGCGATGCGCAGCAGGATCGACGCCTTCTGCACATTTTCTTGCTCCTCAGGGCTCAACCCACTCATGGGAATATCTCCCGGCGTAGGGCGCGACTTTCCCAGGTACCGCGCGATTGCGCCAATGATCTTTCGCTGTTGAGGCGTGTAGCCCAGAATTTCCGAATTCGCGATGATGTAGTAAGTATGCCGGTGATGCCCATTTCGGTTCACGTAGTCACCGACCTCGTAGAGCATGGCGGCGGCCGATAGCCACTCGCGATACTCAGGAGGCAACTGGTGGATGGATTTCAGGCCGGAAAACAGCAGCAGCGCGGCATCGCGGACGTGCAAAGCATGCTTAAGATCGACCCGATAGTGCTGGACCGCACGCTTGATGGATTCCCACCGCTCCGATTCAATGGCGCGACCGGAGCGTGTGCTGCGGTCATAATCGGCCGCCATCTGGGCGAGAATGCCGTCGCGTAGTCCGAGCGCGGAGTAACGAAAGCCGGGGAGATGGCAACGTTCCAGTAACTCGGCAAACACGACCGCGCCCGCAGCGATAATCTCGGCGCGGCGCGGGCCGATGCCTGGAACTTTCTTGCGCTGCTCCAGGGAAAGACGTGAAATCTGCTTGGCAATGCGGCGAATCATCTCGCGGGTGGCGTATGTGGCGGGACGTCCCTTTCCCGCCAGATGGCCGGCGACGCCCGCCAGGGCCGCTGCTGTGCCGGAGGTGGCGATCACCGCTCCTACACTTGCCGGCCGGATACGGTCTTGAACGCGGGTCACTTCCCGGGCGACAAATTCCGTGAGTCGTTTCAACTCGCTCTTGCGGGGGGGATCGTGCTGCAGAAATTCGCCGGTCAGACGGACCGCTCCCAGCGGTAAGCTCACCGTATCGCGGAGTTGCCCATCGCGGGAGAGGGTAACTTCACAACTGCCCCCGCCGAGATCGACCAGCAGAACACTTTGGGCGCCCAGTCTGCCGGCGGAGACGAGACCGAGGTGAATCAGTCGCGCTTCCTCGAGTCCGGAGATAATTTCGATGGTCCAACCAGTGGTCGATCGCACCCATTCCAGAAACGTCCGCGAATTGCGCGCATCGCGCAAGGCCGCCGTGGCAACCACTCTGACGGAATCCGTACCACATTCCTGCATGGCGCGATTGAAGCGGCGCAGCACGCGTACGGTTTGCGTCATCGCCTCCGGTGAAAGCAGTCCGCTGCTAAAGACGCCTTCCCCCAGGCGAGTGACATCGCGGTCTTCATGGATTTCTCTGAGCCGCCCGGCTTGCAGACGCGAAATCTTAAGACGGACTGAGTTGGATCCGATATCTATGGCGGCAAAGGTGGGCATAGGGCTTGCGATAAGAACTAACGATCAGTAGTCTCACAACCGGGCGGCATCATGCAACTTCAGGCCGAACACTTCAGACCGAGCACCGAGCGTGCCGGCCCGCCAAAAATGTGAGAACCCTGTAGCCGCGCCGGCAACATCTGGAAAGCCAAAAATCCGGCACACCCCGCTTTTTAACCGATTTGTAACAACCCTCTGTTAGCCTGACCATGAAATGTCCAATCAAGCCTTGCCCCGGCCGCGGTTTAACGCTCCCGAACCGGAGCGGGGAACAAAGGCTGCTCTGAAAATCGAAACCAGAACCGCGCCGCTCTTGCAGGGGAAGGTCAGCGAAATTCCCGACTCCTTGTTTGGCTGGGCGATGCGCGTGTGCGGAGTTGCAGTCGTAGCGCTACTCGGTTTGATCGTCTATCAACTGGTGGTTGGTTCGCAGCTCTCCTGGCATGCATTCGGCTGGAAATTCTTCTGGCAGTCGGACTGGAATCCGGTCGAGGATCAGTATGGTGCGCTGCCTTTCATCTACGGGACCATCGTTTCTTCACTTCTGTCTCTTGTGATCGCTGTGCCGTTGTCGATCGGCGTTGCGGTTTTCATTACCGAGATGTGTCCGATCAAGCTGCGTGGAATCCTTTCGTTTACGACCGAACTTCTGGCCGCCATTCCCAGCGTGGTTTATGGACTTTGGGCAATCTTCGTACTCGTGCCGATTCTGCGGGAATATGTGCAGCCGGTTCTAGCCAAAACGTTAGGGTGGACGGGTCTTTTCAGTGGACCGCCTTACGGCATCGGCATGTTGGCCGCCGGTGTGATTCTGGCGATCATGATCATTCCCATTATTTCGTCCATCACCCGCGAGGTGCTCACTGTCGTGCCACAGCACCAGCGCGAAGCGGTGCTGGCGCTGGGAGCGACGCGGTGGGAGATGATTCGCACCGGAGTGTTGCGCAATGCACGGGCGGGAATCGTCGGGGCGATTATCCTGGGCCTCGGCCGCGCGCTGGGCGAAACCATGGCCGTGACCATGGTGATCGGCAACCGTCCAGAAATCGCCAAGTCGCTGTTTGCTCCGGGATACACCATGGCCAGCGTTCTGGCTAACGAATTTACGGAAGCGAGCGGTGATCTTTATCTGTCAGCTTTGATCGAGATTGGATTGGCGCTGTTCTTTGTCACGATTGTGGTCAACGCTCTGGCACGCATCATGGTGTGGAGCGTTACTCGAGGCCAACCGGCGAGAAGCGTTGCCTGATATGAACTCCACTTCCACCGCAGCACCGATTCCGCAGATCACGATGCCGCCCGTCAGCTGGCGGCGGCGCGTGACGGACCATGTGATGACCGGCGTCTCCGTGCTCACCGTCCTGCTGGTGCTTCTCCCGCTCATCGCCATCTTTGGCTATCTCGTTTTCAAGGGCATCGGCTCCATTAACATCGCTTTTCTAACCCAGACTCCCAAACCGGTGGGCGAACCTGGCGGAGGCATGGCCAACGCGATCGCTGGCTCGATGGTCATCCTTGGCATCGCCAGCCTGCTGGGTGTTCCGCTTGGAATTGGAGCGGGCATCTTTCTCTCCGAGTACGGGCGCAACCGCTATGGCGATGTGGTGCGGTTCGTCTCCGATGTGCTGAACGGCGTACCCTCGATCGTGATCGGGATAGTTGCCTACGGTCTGGTAGTGATGCGCCAGAAACATTTTTCGGCGCTGGCCGGAGGCGTTGCGCTTGCCATCATGATGATTCCGACAATCGCGCGCACTACCGAGCAGATGCTGTTGCTGGTACCGCAGGCCATTCGAGAAGCCGCGTATGGGCTCGGAGTTTCGCGCTGGAGGACGACGCTTTCCATTACTCTGCGAACAGCGACCTCGGGAGTGATCACGGGCGTCATGCTGGCCTTCGCCCGCGTAGCCGGAGAGACGGCGCCACTTCTCTTTACCGCATTTGGAAACCAGTTCTGGAATTGGAAAGCAGATCAGCCGACGGCAGCCTTGTCGTTGCAGATTTTCACCTATGCCATCTCTCCCTTCGATGAATGGCACCGGCAGGCGTGGGCAGGTGCGCTAGTATTAATTGTTCTCATCGTCGGAGCAGTCGCCGCGGTTCGCATTGCAGTGCGTCATGGCACGCTGGCAGGAGCTTAAGTAATCATGGGTGTAGGGATTGCAGTCGAGCAACTGAATGCGTTTTACGGCAAAACGCAAGCCCTGTTCGACATCAACATCACCGTACTCGCGAATCACGCGACCGCGCTGATCGGGCCTTCGGGCTGCGGGAAATCAACGTTTATACGATGTTTGAACCGCATGCACGAAACGGTTCCCGAGGCGCGGGTCGAGGGAAAAGTGAGCATCGGTGATCTCAGCGTCTACAATGGCACTTCGGCCACGGAGTTGCGTCGCCGCGTGGGCATGGTTTTTCAGAAACCCAATCCCTTCCCGACCATGTCGATTTACGATAACGTCGCGGCCGGGCTCAGGCTCAACGGATTTCGCAACCGCAAGAAGTTGGATGAAATCGTCCAACGGTCTCTCCATAGCGCCGCCCTCTGGGATGAAGTAAAGGATCATCTCCACAAGAAGTCGGGGGCCAGCCTCTCGGGCGGACAGCAACAGCGTCTCTGCATCGCGCGCGCTCTAGCCGTCCAGCCGGAAGTTCTGCTGATGGATGAACCTTGTTCGGCGCTCGATCCCATCTCGACCGGCAAGATCGAAGAACTGATTTTTCAGCTAAAAGAGCAATACACGATCGTCATTGTGACGCATAATATGCAACAGGCCGCGCGTGTGGCGGAATTTACAGGCTTTTTTCTTTTAGGCAAGATGATCGAGTTCGATAAGACGGAAAAGATCTTTACCAATCCTTCCGATAAACGCACGGAAGATTACGTCACGGGCAGATTCGGATAAAAGAGGTTTTGGATAATGCGCACGCGCTTTCAGCAGCAGATGGAGGATCTTCGGGAGAAGTTGCTCCGCATGGGCGGCCTCGCGGAACTAGCGGTGGATCGCGCCTGTCAGGCATACACCGAACGCGATCTCACGCGTTGCCAACTGGTCCTCGAAAACGAAAGCCTCATCAATGCCGCGGAGCGCGAAATCGATGAACTCGCCTTCGACATTCTGGCCACGCAGCAACCGGCGGCCGTAGATCTCCGCTTTATCCTGGCGGTAACCAAGATCAATGCCGACCTGGAGCGTGTTGGCGATCAGGCGGTCAACATTGCCGAGCGCATCATGGACCTGATTGAATTGCCGGCCGTAGACCTGCCGGTCGATATACCGCGCATGGCAACTGCGGTCAGCGCCATGGTGCGGCGGGCGCTTGAGTCATTTGTGGAAGGCAAGGCAGAACTGGCCCAAGCTGTGCTCGAAATGGATCACGTGGTTGACCGGATGCGCGATGAAGCTTTCATAGTCCTCGTCCGAAAGATGAACGAACAGCCGCAAGTGACTCAACAGGCGCTGGATGCACTCCTCGTAGCCCGTAATCTGGAGCGGGTTGCTGATCACGCCACCAACATCTCCGAGGACGTGATTTTCTGGGTCCTGGGAGCCGACGTGCGTCACCATGCTCAGGCCGCATCGGTAGCGCCGCGCCCCGAACGGCGCGAACAGTAGAAGAAAAGAAGTGAAGCCGTCGGCGTCCGGCTCCGGACACGAAGCTTGGGATTCGCGGTACACTGTCCGAACCCATGAGCAAGAGATCCCGCGTCTTTGCCACCTGCGATATCGGCGATGCCCTCAACATGCTCGACAAGAAGGGATACGAGCTTGAAGTCTATTCCCGCCCGGAAGCTCCGCCGAAGAGCCTGATCATCGAAAAGGTGAGGTCTGGCATTGCCGGGCTGATTACCACGCTGCGCGATCCGATCGATGCCGAAGTTTTCGCCGCGGGAGCAGGTACGCTCAAAGTCGTAGCGCAATACGCCGTCGGATTCGACAATATCAACCGAGCCGATGCCAACCAATACAAAATTCCATTCACGAACACCGCCGACGTCCTCACTGAAGCGACGGCCGAATTTGCGTTCTTCCTGATGGGCGAGCTCGCCCGCAAACTCTGGCCGGCAGAACATCTGACCCGCGAAAACCGGTGGGGCTACTGGCATCCTTACCTGCCATTTCTGGGCGACGAGGTCACCGGAAAGACTGTCGCCGTCATCGGCACTGGACGCATCGGACTGGCCTTCATCAAAAAGTGCGCCGGCTTCGACATGAACATCCTGTGCTTCGATCCCGCCTATGAAAATCACGAATACATCAAGGCGATCCAGGAGGTAAAAGATCTACGCTTCCAGCGCGGCATCAGCCGCGAGCGGGCGACCATCCGCTACACCACGTTACATGAGGCCTTGAGTACGGCGGATTTCATCAGCCTGCACGTTCCCTTGCTTCGCGAGGGCGAGAGCGGCACTCCGACCTATCACCTGATCAACCAAGCGACGCTGCGAATGATGAAACCGACCGCGATGATCGTCAATACATCGCGTGGACCGGTTGTCGACGAGACCGCCCTGGCGCATGCTTTGCGCGAGAACTGGATCGCTGGCGCCGCTCTTGATGTTTATGAAGAAGAGCCGCTGCCGGAGAATTCTCCGTTGCGCGACCCAGCCATCGCCGACCGCTGCCGCCTTCTGCCGCACTTCGCCAGCGCCGCGCGCATGACGCGGTTGTCACCCGACCCTGATCGAGGTATGGCCGGACGCTGCGTGCAGGGCTTGCTTGACGTGCTGGAAGGGAACTACGGTGGCGATATAACGAAGATGCCGTATGTGGTGAATAAAGAAGCGTTCGGGAAGTAGGCGGTATGATGCTCTCCCAACGCACAAACTGGCGGCTCAATCCGAACGCGCTGACGCGAGCCCTCGAAGAAGAACGCGCTTCGGGACGGAAGATTTTCGACCTCACCATCTCGAATCCGACCGAAGCCGGCATTCGTCCCGACGCCGATGTCGTTCTCGCAGCGCTGGCGAATCCCGAAGCGATGCGCTACGACCCGCAACCTCGCGGCCTGCTCCATGCGCGCCAAGCTGTCTGCCGCTACTATCGCGAGTCACACGAAATCTTCGACCTCGATCCGGAGCGCCTCGTGCTCACTACCAGCACGAGCGAAGCTTACTCGTATGTCTTCCGGCTGCTCTGTAATCCTGGCGATGAGGTTCTGGTACCCAAGCCCAGCTATCCGCTGTTCGAGTTTCTCGCTGATCTGGCTGACGTTAAACTCGTCCCTTATCCTCTGCTCTACGATCACGGATGGCAAATTGACTTCGATTCTCTCTACAAAGCCGCCACAGATCGTTCCCGCGCCGTCATCCTCGTCCATCCCAACAATCCGACCGGCTCCTATGTCTCTGCCGCGGAGACCTCGGCCCTCAACGATTTCTGCGCTGACGATAATCTGGCGCTGATCGTGGATGAAGTGTTTCTCGATTATGCGTACGACGGTGCAAGGCGCAGCAGTTTCGTGGCTAATGCCGACGCACTCACCTTTACGCTGAGCGGAGTCTCCAAGATTTCGGCTCTGCCGCAGATGAAGCTAGCCTGGGTCGCGACCAGCGGACCGGAAGCGATGGTGAACCGAGCCGGATCGCGGCTGGAAATCATTGCCGACACGTATCTCTCCATGAATGCTCCGGTGCAGCTTGCAGCTTCAGTGCTGATCGATCAGCGCAAGCAGATTCAGCCCCTTCTTCTGGATCGCGTACGCGCGAATCTTGACGAACTTGACCGGCAACTCGCGCGCCACCCCGCTTCCAGGCGACTGCAAGTTGAAGGCGGATGGTATGCAGTGCTGCGCATCCCGGTGGTCGGTACCGACGAAGAATTTGCCATTCGGCTCTTGCGCGAGGCTGGCGTCAGCGTTCATCCTGGCCACTTTTACGATTTCCCCAGCGAAGGCTATCTCGTACTGAGCCTGATCACTGAACCCGCCGTTTTTCTGGAAGGCGTGTCTCGTCTGCTTCAGCAAGTGGAGTAGCCGGGCGTTGGGTTGTTTTTCGTTGGCTCCTGTTCGTCGGCCGCGTTGTCGAGCCTACGCCTCCACGAACGATGACCGACCAACGACGAACCACCGCTCGTGTTATCCTGCTGGCCGTTTCCCGAATATGGAGAATGCATGTCCATAAGCCGTCGCAACTTTTTGGGCTCCGCCATAGCTGCATCCGTTGTCACCGGCCTTAAGGCGCAGGAAACACAACGCACAAAGGACGATCCTTCCCATCCTTCGGGATCCTTCGGTTCCGGCAAGCGGCCGATCATTATCTGTGCCAACAACGGCGTCAATTACCTGGACGACGCTTTCATTTTCCTGAAAGGCGGAGGCGATACGCTGGACGCCGCGATCCGCGTGGTTAAGGGGCCGGAAGATGATCCGAACGACGACAGTGTCGGGTTGGGCGGCCTTCCCAACGAAGAAGGCGTGGTCGAACTCGATGCCTGTTGCATGCACGGGCCCACGCGCCGCGCCGGTTCGGTCGGCGGCGTGCGCAACATCAAGAATGTCTCGCTGGTCTCGAAAGCGGTCATGGAGCACACCGGCCACGTCATGCTGGTGGGCGAAGGCGCCGAGCGATTTGCGGTAGCCGTGGGCTTCCCGCGCGAGAATCTGCTTACCGAGCGCTCACGCAAGATCTGGTTGTTGTGGAAGGAATATAACTCGACTGACGACTGGTGGGGACCGGGATTGGCTGACCCCAACTGGAAGCCTCCGTCGACGCCAGGGCCGCAATCCCAACTCTGGGAGGAACGCATCCGTAGCCTCGAAGAACATGCGGCGAAGCTGGGCATCGCACCCGAATTCCGCATGGCAGCAATCCGGCGCGTTCTTTCGCCGCCGACAGGCACCATCCACTGTTCGGCGCTGAATGATCGAGGTGAGATTTCCGGTGTCACCACCACCAGCGGCCTTGCCTTCAAGCTTCCCGGACGCTGCGGCGATTCGCCGATTATCGGCGCTGGCTGCTACACCGATCAGGACGTCGGTTCCGCGGGTGCGACCGGCAGCGGAGAAGAGAATATCAAGGTTGCCGGAGCCCATACGATCGTCGAAAACATGCGGCGGGGCATGTCACCGCTTGACGCAGGTATGGACGCCCTTAAGCGTATCGTCAGAAATTACAACAGCGATATGACGAAGCTGAAGTTTATCGACATGACCTATTACATTCTGCGTAAAGACGGCGCCTACGCCGGCGTTTCTCTGTGGGAAGGCTATACCGAAACTAACCGACACAAGATAGCCGTCCACGACGGAACGAGGCGCTCTGAGGTTACGGTGGCGCTATTCAAAGGCAGTTCAAACGAATTTCCGCCGTTCCCGGTCAACATGCCGAAAGAGCTGACGCAAGATTCGGTCTATGTGAAATAGGAGTGCGACAGTGGCCGACGGGGCCTCTCGTCCAGTCCTTCACGAACAATCTTTCTGGCGTCCTGAAGAGGTCACGGTGAGAGTCGCTCTGGAACGGGTCTTGAATATCACGCTTTGGGTTCTAAAGGTATTGTTAGCTCTCCTTTTTCTCTTCACGGGTGTCGGCAAGTGGAATCCAAAGGCACTTTTTTGGATCGAGTTGTTCGACAGAATCGGAATAGGCCAATGGGCCCGTTATCTAACCGGTGGTCTTGAAATAACGTGCGCGATCTTGCTGCTGATTCCGAGAACCTCCGCGGTAGCCGCGACAATCCTGTCCGCGACCATGGTGGGCGCATTCTTGATCCACCTGTTTATTCTCCGGGACGGTTTCGCCGCATTCTTTCCTGCTTTCACGTTCGTGCTTTCAGCCCTCGTCGTGTGGAAGAGAAGTCGGTAATCTAGCCGCAACCCCTCTGCCCCGCGGGTGTACAATTATTTCTGTAAGGGACACGGCTTCACCGGGCTCTTTTCCCGCTTTCGAGGCTTTGAAAAATGAACGTTCACGTCAGTTACAAGGCCCACAAAACCCCTGACATTGAAAAAGAAGTCAATCACCAGATTGAAAAAATTAAAAAACGCCTCAGCGTCTTCCGGCCAGAACTGCTTCATCTGAAAGCCTTGATTGAGGAGAGCTCGGGGCGCGAAGGCACAATCGTCTCGCTCAACCTGCGCCTACCATCCGGACAACTCACGGCCCAGTCGAACGCTACCAGCCCCACTGCGGCTATTAAGACTGCCTTTGACGAACTCATTCAGCAAATTGGCCGGCATAAGGAACTGCTGCGCTCGACACACAGGTGGCGTCGTTGGCGAGCAGGGACGAAGGAATCTCCCGAACCTGGCGTTCCCTTCGAACAAACGCTAGCGGCGGTGATGCCGCCCACAATTTCCGCGGACGACATTGGTTCGTACGTGAATGCAAATCTTGCCCGGCTGGAACGTTTCGTGGATCGCGAACTGTACTTCCGGCGCGCCGACGATGAAATACCCCGGTTCGACGACGGACTTTCCACCACCGAAGTCGTAGATGAGGTCATTGCCCGCGCGCTTGGTGATCACGATCGGCCAGAAAAACTGACGCTCGAATCCTGGCTTTATCATCTTGCGCTGCAGGCCATGAACGAGATGACGACGCGTCTCGAGGAATTGGAGTCTTCCATTCACCTTGAAGACAGTCCCCGGCGACAAAATGTCGAAGCCTCTGACGAAGCCGGGCTGCAGTTTCATCAGCCGGATGAAGGGTGGACGCGAGAGAGCATGATTCCCGATCGCCGCGTCTCCAATCCTGAACAAGCTGCCTATTCTGACGAAGTGGTCGCGCTAGTGCAGGCGGCACTCCGCGGCGCAGATCGCGCCGACCGCGAGGCCTTTCTCCTCTACGGCATCGAAGGTTTCTCCCTCCATGAGATTGCCGCCATCACCGGCCGACACCCGGAGGCGGTACGCGAGTCCGTCCAGCGGGCGCGCGATTGTGTGCGCAACGCGCCTGCGATCGCGAGCGAGTTCCATCAGGAACTCACCGTCAAACATCGCAGTTGACAGTCAAAGCCGACATTCGAGCGAACATCATATTCAGTACCAGCATCTCAATATTTGTTAAGGAGCCTCGAGATGATGACCCGGGATGAAATCCGTGAATTAGCCGCATTTCAAGCAGACGAATCCAAAGGGGCGTGCGCCCTCAGTTTTTATTTTCAACCTGATCCTCCGCAAGACCGTTCCCATCGTCGCGAGGCAATCGTTGCCAAAGATGTCATTAAGCAAGCTCTGAAAAGCGCTGCCGCGCAGGGGAAGAACGGATCTCTGCACGCCGATCTTGACCGCGTACTCGAACTGGCCACGAACCTGCGCGGCAACGCAAAGAGCAACGCCGTCTTCGCCTGCTCTGCGCAAAACTTCTGGAAGGAATTCGAACTGCCTCCCCTTCTCGGGGGTACTCATATTTATCTCCAATCCCGCTTTCAGTTAAAGCCGCTGGCCGCCTTGCTGGGAGCTCAACCGGCGCTCTCCGTGGCCATGGTCGACCGCCAGCGCGCCCGCCTCTTTGATCTGCGCCTTGATGATCTGCGGGAACGCGGAGCGATTGTCCACATGCTCTCGCGCAGCGCTTCAAGCTACGGCTACAACGGATACGAGGCGGGTCATGCGGAGCGCCGTGTGGCCGAGGAAGCGCTGCAGCATTACAAGGCTGTTGCCGAACGATTGAGGATTGATTTGGAAAAGCGCATCTGGGAGCGGCTGATCGTCGGTTGCCATGAGTCCAACTGGCCAGAATTCGAGTCGCAGCTTCATCCGTATGTCAAACAGCGTTTGATCGGTCGATTCTCAGCCGACGTAGCCAGCGTCTCGAATGAAGAAATTCGCGACCATTCCGATGCCATCCTCAAGCAGTGGATTCAAGAACGGGCCGCAATCAAGGTCAGCGAAGCGCTAGACCTTGCTAAATCGAACGGCCGCGGCGTCACTGGTCTGCGACGGGTGCTGCAAGCGCTCGAGACCGGAGAAGCGCAGACCCTCTTCCTCGACGACAACTACTCGGCGAAAGCCGTCCAGTGCACCAATTGCGGACATCTCGACGCGCACCTGATCCCACTGTGCGTCGCGTGTGCCCATCCCACTCGTGAACTAGCCGACGTCTGCGATGCCATCATTCCCATTGCCATCCGTCGCGATATCGAATTGTTTTATCTCAAGGAAAATGCAGACCTTGATCGCGCCGGGAACATCGCAGCTTTACTGCGCTTCCGCTCCGACCAGAGCACCGGAAAGCTGGCGGCGGCGTCTTAGAGCACAGTTCTGTGATGACGTGCTTCCGCCTTTCGTCGAATCGCCGCTTCCACACTCTGAGTGGTGCTTTGCCAAGACCTGAGCGAAAATAGAAACGATGATTCACAGAATCCTGCCCGTTGGCCCGCTGCGGTGCAACTGCTCCATCGTCGGCGATGAGACCACACACGAAGCGATGGTCATCGATCCTGGCGACGACATTGAAGACGTTCTCGACATAGTCCGCGAACACAAACTGCAAGTAAAGCAGATCGTCATAACGCATGCCCACATCGATCACGTGGGCGGAGCAATGAAACTGCGCGCGCAGACAGGCGCCCCAATTCTGCTCAATCAGAATGATTACGCCTTGCTGAAGATGCTCGACGTACAGGCTTCCTGGCTAGGGATGGGCGCGCCAGAAGACGTGGCCATAGAAGCAAGCATCGGCGATGGCCAATCGTTGCAGGCCGGAACTCTGAAAGCGAATGTGTTGCACACTCCCGGCCACACTGAGGGCAGCGTCTGCCTGTATTTTCCAGCAGAGAAATTACTGATCGCCGGCGACACACTATTTGCCGGAAGCATCGGACGCACCGATCTACCGGGCGGATCGTTCGAGAAAATCATGCGTTCACTGCATGATCGTGTCCTGACCCTGCCCGACGACACCGTCGTGATTCCAGGCCACGGCCCAAGAACAACCATAGGAGAGGAAAGGGAAGAAAATCCCTTCTTGATTGGATAGGCACGTCTGAATGGTCTGTCATCTCAAGCGAGCCGAGCGACCCTTACTTCTGCGTAGGTGCCTGGTTCTGGGGAACCGCTGGCGGCGCAGTCGGAGCTGGCGTAGCCGGCTGCGATTTTGTCTGCGTCTGCTTGACTCCTGACAGCACCGACGAAGGTCCGGTGCGCCGAGCCGCAAAAATCGACAGCGTAATCGATGTGACCATGAAAATAATCGCGGACCACGTCGTCGCGCGAGAAAGAACCGAAGCCGCGCCCCGGGGACCAAAGGCTGTCTGACTCCCCTGCCCGCCAAAAGCCGCCGCCAAATCGCCGCTCTTACCGCTTTGCAGCAGAACGACTGCAATCAGGAAAAAGCAAACCATTACGTGCACTACCGTGATCAGAACTGTTACCCACATGCACAAAACTCCAAGAGAGCCGAAGCTCGAATTCGACTATTTGTTACGTGTCGGGCTAGAAGGTCGCAAATTCGCACGTCCTGTCAAAGGCAATCTTTCAAAGGTAATCTCGAGGAAGAGGAACTCTATGCAGCCCCTTACCGCTAAGTTATCTCAATTCGGATACTTAGCGATTTTACCCTGTGTTCATGCACCTTGCAAGCATAATTCGAGATTGGAGGCCAGCAACTTTTCAGTATCGCCCAAGGCGCCGAATTCCGCTGATCGCAATGAGGGCCGAGGCTCAAACGTACGCTTCGCCAAGAATCTGCGGGAGCTTTCGTCCATTGCGCAGCGCGATTCTTCGGGTCGAGGTCCGGGGTGTGTTCATCCAGCAGCAATTCGGGAACGCAGCAAGGCGGCCCTGAGCCCTGCCCCCATATAAAGAATAGAGAGATGGTGCGGAAGGGGGGATTTGAACCCCCACGCCTTTCGGCGCCACCCCCTCAAGATGGTGTGTCTGCCAATTCCACCACTTCCGCTCGAATCCTGATGTTGCCGGCGTTTTGAGGGGACATCTCAGCCAGCAGCCATGCGAGTTGCGCTCACTTCCTAAATCTTTATACACGGTCAAACGAGGCTGTTCAAGTTCGGTGGCCGGGCGAAGACGAGTTTTCGTTGGAGAATCGAACTCTCCGGTTTGCGCTGGGTCGATGTTGCGTTTATCGTGAAATAGTTGTCGCCCGCCGAGCACTTGCGCATCACCGCCTCCGCTCTCAAGCGCTGGGCCATCGGCCAGTTACAGGACTCGTTAGCCGTCGGAATGCTCTGGCTCTTTGGCCTGTCGGCCATTCACGTTCCATGGGCTGCGCTGTGGGCGCTTCTTGCCGCCGTATTGCAGATCATTCCTCACTTCGGCCCCATTCTCGGCCTTCTCGGTCCGGTTCTGGCCGCGATGCTCCGCTGGCACGACTGGCGGCATCCGCTTTACGTTCTACTTCTTTATGCTGCGATCGTTGTGCTGGATGGCTTGTTTCTCCAGCCCTATATCATGCGTCGCGTGGCGCGTGTGCCCATGTGGGCCTCGATTTTTGCTCCATTCGTGCTGGGATTTCTAATCCCGTTCTGGGGATTTCTGCTCGCGCCGCCGCTACTGGCCGTTGTCTACGCGTTGAAAGCGTCCCGGCGGAGGGGACCTACCCAAGCGTGAAAAAACTTCTGGAAAGGAAAGCAGATGAAATTTGATCCGAAGAAGACGGCTCTGCTAACTCTCGATTTTCAAAAAGGTATTCTTGGATTCGTCCCAGGGGCTGAGTCGATCCTTCCTAATGCATCCCGGGCGGCGGAATTTGCGCGCACGAAGCAATTTCTAATCATTCATGTGGGACTTGGATTTTCCGAAGGCCATCCCGAAATTCCCGATACCGATTCCCGATTCAAGAGGGCGAAGGAACAGAATCTCTTCGTGAAAGGCACGCCCTCCGCCGACTTCCACAGTTCCATCTTTCGTCCTGGAGAGCTCGTGGTCTACAAGCAGCGAGTCGGTGCATTTTGCGAGAACCAACTCCAGTTGATTCTCCGCTCGCGAGGCATCGAGAACCTCGTGTTCTTCGGAATTTCGACGAGCGGCGTCACACTCTCGACATTAAGACGGGCGTCCGACCTCGACTACCGCTGCGTTGTCCTCAAGGACGCCTGTTTCGACGCCGATACGGAAGTTCACCGGGTGCTGACGGAGAAGATTTTCCCGATGCAGGCAATGGTCGTCACGGTGGATGAATTTATTGGGGAGCAGGAGTGATTCAACATCACGGCTGAGTTTGCATGTGTCTTGAGAAACGAACTCCTCGCACCGGGGCATCTTAACTATCGATACAAAGCTCTGGAACCCGAATCGAAAGATTTTCTCTCTCGGCGGGGCAAACCTGGAGATCGCATCGTCGCATCCGAACGGCCGCATTCGCGAGCCGCGAAAACGTGAGCAATTTCGACAGGCGTCGGTTACTACGATCCCAAGGCCAGCAGAGCTCTTCTTAGCCGCCCATGCTGCTGCGTGAGATGCAGGCAGAGCATCTCATCCGGCTTGGCCTTGGCGCGGATAATTCGGACGAGGTCTTCCTTTTCTTCTCGCGTCCACGTGCGCAATCCGGCCATATCGGCCAAGACGAGCGCAAAATTCTCGAAGGATGCTTGATCGAGTGGCCTCCACGAAGACGTGCTGACACGCAGGATTTTCTCCAAAGCACGCCTGGAATGTTCGCGAATGCGACGGACATCACCGCCAAAATCACGTGCCATCCGGCGGTTGACTCGCAACCCGATGTGGCGCGTCGAGAAGGTGTCCCATGCTCCCACTTCGCTTCCTGGTGTCTCATAAAACACGTGTCCCGACGCCAGGCGCTTCAGGGTCCGCGCTGGCGTTCGGTATCGGGTCTTACCCCAGTTATTCGCGAAGGCGATTTTTTGTTCTTCGCTTTCCGCCAGTCGTTGTAGCTCGGCGTGTCCCGGTCTGAATCCAAGCTTACGGTAGAACCAGAACGCGCCCGATTCGATCGCCTCCTCATTGTCATGTCCAAGTTGATAAGGATAGACCGAGACGCACGTCGTTCCCATACGATGGCAGAGGCAGCGCAGCACCTGCGCGTAGATCCATCCCGCTTCACCGCCGCGGAAAGTGTAGAAGGTGTTGAAGCCGACCTCCATCCACTCGCAGAGTCCGATGGCTTCGATGTAGTTGATGGGCACGCCGTTCTTCAGCGTCAATCCCGCGACATAGGCGCGCAGCGGCAGACGGCGATCCGGCGGCAGGTTCCAGAGATAGATCGCGACCCCGCGGCCAACATCGGCATGCATCACCGACGCCGGGTCGCCGAGGGTGGTGCCGTAAAGCTCGCGGTAGCGGACGAGCATAACCTGGCGGATGAGGTCCATGATTTCGCCGCCTTGCTTACGCGAAAGCTTCTTCAGTTGCGGCGGACGCCGCGCCAACTCGTCAGCCAGCGAGACTTGGCTGCGGCTGATCAATCCTGTCCCATCGGACTCGCGGTGGTAATAAACGCTGCGAACAGGTTTCCAGTTTCGGGTCCGCGTAATAACGGAATTCTCGAGACTCCAACGCAAGGGGACGCGAAGCGAGTCGTAAAGCTCGGCTTTTTGATTGGGCGGGAGCGGCAGATGGGCGAAACGCTGCAGGAGCCACGCAGGAGTTCGCGTTGAAAGATCGGAGCCGCGCTTGCCTGTAGCGGTTTCCAGCCATCGGCGCCAGGGCGTGTCGGCCTCCACGTACGCGTCGTCTTCGAGCAAAGGGATGAAGCGCGGACCGGTGTTGCCTAACTCGCGTCCCGGTTCGTAGTTTTCCCAGGCGATTTCAACTTTGCCCGGCAGGCGCTTGACCAGCCAGTTGGCGACGTCGAAGCTGAGCGTGTCTTCCATCTCCGTGCCGGCGATTCCGGATGTGTCGAAATCGTCGAAGGCGTCCATGTCCGCGCCCGCATTGCGTAAGGCTTCCACTTTTTTGTGGAAACTATTCAGAATGCGCTCGGTGGCGCGAACCACGGCTGGCCCTTGAGGAAAAGCGCGCAAGAAAAGCAGCGTCTCGTGGAAGCGTAACAGCGAAGCTGTATCAGGGAGGTGCGCTGCGTCAAGACGCTTCAGCAATTTCACAACGCGGGCGGCGTCATGGTCTCCGAAACGGTAACGGCAGCCTTCGAGTTGGGTCAGGAGAACCTGGAGAGAGGGGGCGGCGGCCATGTCAGATCCCCACAAGGTTACCTCATGCCCGGTCCTCTCGGCGTTAACCGGCCGGTGAGCGGACTGGGTTAACCCGGCAAGGTTAGTGGATGACAATACCGCCGGGCCGCTGGGATAACCAAAGAGGAGTGCGAAGCCATGCTATAATCTCTATTCGCCTGAACGTGTTTACGTCGAGGCTGATCTGTGATTTCCTCCGCGGGCGGATCCAAAATTCCGAGAATCAGCGCCAGTCAGGCAATCTAGAGGTGAGGTAGAGCTATGTCCGGCCATTCGAAATGGGCGACAATTAAGCACAAGAAGGGCGCGCTGGACGCCAAGCGCGGCAAGATCTTCACCCGTCTTATCAAGGAAATCGCGATGGCAGCGAAGTCCGGTGGCGATCCCGACATGAATCCGCGTCTGCGAACCGCTATCCTGGCGGCGAAGTCCGAGAACATGCCTGCCGACAACATCAAGCGCGCCATCCAGCGAGGAACGGGCGAGTTGCCGGGCCTGACGTACGAAGAATTTGTGCTAGAGGGCTACGGCCCCGGCGGCGTGGCTTTGCTGGCGGAAATTTCCACCGACAACCGCAATCGCACGGTGAGCGAAATTCGGCACGTGTTCGGCAAGAACAATGGGAACATGGCCGCAGCGGGCGCCGTCGCGTACATGTTTCACAAGAAGGGCGACATCATCATTTCCAAATCGGCGGCCAAGGAAGACGACCTGATGAACATCATCCTGGAGGCGGGCGGTGAAGATTTGAAGGATGATGGTGAGAACTGGGAAATCCTGACCGAGCCTTCCGCATACGAGGCGGTCCTGGAAGCGGTGAAGAAGGCGGGGATTACGCCCGCTTCGTCGAGCGTGAGTATGGTTCCCGACACCTACATCAAACTTGAGGGGCAACAGGCGGCGCAGATGATCCGCCTCATGGAAGCGCTCGACGACAACGACGATGTGCAGAACGTGCACGCCAACTTCGATATCGATCAGAAAACTCTGGAAGAAGTGGCGGGATAGAAGTTGCGGGTTGGGACTTGCTTGATAAAGATCAGGTGATCCGGGCTGCAGCTTTTTGTCGTTGGTTTCCGATCAGCGGATCGCGCGATCTTCAGTGTCGGCTGAACTTTTCAACACCGTAGAGGAAAAGTTTGTGGAAAACTAGTTCCTCAGTCTTGTAAGCCTCTTGGTCTTCAATGCCTTCAGCATTCTGCACTGCATCGGGTGCTTGCCGTAACGACTCTCCTTCAAGAGTTCATCGAAAGTGAAAACCCGTCTCGACAAGTTGCTCGTGGAGCGAGGTTTGACTCCGTCGCGCGCACGCGCACAAGCGCTCATCCTGGCCGGAAAAGTTCTCGTCAATGAACAAAAAGTTGAGAAAGCGGGAGCATCCATCGATCCCTCCTCAACCCTGCGCCTGTTGGGCGAGGACATCCGCTATGTCAGCCGCGGCGGCCTGAAGTTGGAAAAAGCTATCGAACACTGGCAGATCGATCTCCGGGGCAAGGCTTGTCTCGACATCGGGGCCTCTACCGGCGGCTTCAGCGACTGCATGCTGCAGCACGGCGCCACGCGAGTCATTGCAGTAGATACCGGCTATGGTCAGATAGATTTCGGGCTGCGCAACGATCCGAGGCTCCGTCTGCTGGAGAAAACCAACGCGCGTTATATCGAGCCCTCCCATATTGGCGAGGCCATCGAGTTCATCGCCATGGATGTATCTTTTATCTCGGCCACGTTGGTGCTGCCGGCCGTGGTTCGTGCGGCTTTATCCTCGGAGGCAACACATCCCGGCCTTGAGATTGTTGTATTAGTGAAGCCGCAGTTCGAAGCGGGCAGGGAACTGGTCGGTAAAGGGGGCATCGTGCGCGACCAAGCGGTGCAGCAGGCGGCAGTGGCCAAAGTTGAAGCCGCGCTCCTGGAACTTGGCTGCGGGCAGGCCGAATCAATCGAGTCGCCGATTCTCGGGGGCGAAGGCAATCGCGAATTCCTGCTGCATGCGGAGCTTTCCGGCCTCACCGCGCGCTGATTCTGTACAATCATCCGGTGTCAGACTGAACTCTGAAAAAATCTCGCTGTAGAGAGGCGGGGTGCCCGCCTCATCGACGTGACGACGCACCGCAACGCAGGAGAGCGCCGGAAAATAAGTACCAAGACAAATCCATGACCGAGTCACCGCAAACTTCTTCCCGTCAGAAAACCATTGCCATCGTATCGAAGCCGGGCCGACCCGAACTCTCTCAATTGCTGCCGGAGCTTGAAAAATGGCTGCAGGAGCACCATTACGAGGTGGTGATGGACGAGGAAAGCGCGGCTTACTTTCCGGCGGCCAACAGCGTGATACCGCGAAAGAATCTCGCCGAGCGATCTCCATATCTCGTGCTCGTTCTCGGCGGCGACGGCACGCTGCTCTCGGCGACGCGCGCCGTTGCCAAAGCCGGATCACTGATTCTAGGCGTCAACCTTGGCACCCTCGGATTCATGACCGAACTGGCGATGTCCGATCTGTATCCTTCACTCGAAGCGATCGAAAAAGAGCAGTACGTCGTAGACAGCCGGTCGATGCTCAAGGGAACGCTGATCCGGAACGGCGAAGTTCAAGCCTCGCACGCCGCCTTGAACGAAGTGGTCATCAGCAAGAGCGCGATCGCGCGCTTGAATCACTTCGAGCTTTTTGTGGACAAGGAGTACGTTTCCAGCTACCGCGCCGATGCCCTCATCATCGCTACGCCCACCGGTTCGACGGCATATTCGTTGGGCGCAGGCGGCCCAATTCTCAAGCCCGACGTGGATGCGTTCATCATTACCCCAGTCTCGCCTCACGGCCTCACTCATCGCCCCGTGGTAGTGTGCGATTCAGTCGAGATCGAAATGCATGTCAAGACCGGCAAGGAAGAAGCCTATCTGAGCTTCGATGGGCAGGTTGGCATGCCGGCGCGACACGGCGATGTCGTGCGCTGCGTAAAAGCCGAACACCCGGCGCGCTTGCTGCGTTTCCGGAAGACATTCTTCGAAGTGCTCGGCAACAAGCTCAAATGGGGAGAGCGCTAATCCGCCACAAAAACACCTGGAACGCGTCGTTCTCGCGAAAGGATAATCCGCGGACCTCGTTATTCAGAACTTCAAGGTTATTAAGGCCAGGGTTGGCGGCAAATGGAGATTGACACCGCAAGCCGGTGAGCGGTCAAACTTCTTCCCCACTTACCTGATCCTCCACGCTCTCGCGTCGCCGTATGACTCGCGCCCTCGCGCCCTTCACCAGCAATTCCGCCGCCCGTCCGCGGGTGTTGTAGTTCGATCCCAGAACGGACCCGTAAGCGCCTACATCCAGAATCGCCAGCAGATCACCTTCGCCGATTGGCGGAAGTCTTCTATCCCGTGCAAGAAAGTCGCCAGTCTCGCAAATGGGTCCGACTACGTCGACAATCTCCGTCTTGCGCGACCGGCGCCGAACCGGAACAATCTCGTGATACGCGCCATACAGCGACGGACGCAGCAGATCGTTCATGGCCGCGTCGACAATCAGAAAGCGCTTGCGAAAATTGGTTTTCCGGTACAGCGTGCGCGTCAGCAAAACCCCGGCCGCTCCCACGATGGAACGCCCAGGCTCGAGCAGCAAATGGACTTTCAATCCACGTAGGGGGCGCAGCACCGCTCTTGCGTAAGCCGCAATCTGCTTTTCGAAATTACCCCCAGGACCCTGGTAAGAAATTCCCAGTCCGCCGCCGGCATCGATGTAACGGATGTTGTGCCCTTGAGCGCGGAGCTCTATCACCAGTTCAGCCACGCGCTGCAGCGCCTCTCGAAAACTGCCTACATCACTAATCTGGGATCCGATGTGAACGCTGACTCCAGCGACATCCAGATAAGATTGCTGGGCCGCGTGGCTGTAGAGTGTCTTTGCTTCAGGAATCGGCACGCCGAACTTATGCTGATGCAAGCCGGTGGAAATGTAGGGATGAGTCTTGGCCGAGACATCGGGATTCACGCGCACGGCGATCGCCGCACGTTTCTTCAACCGGGCGGCGGTAGCAGCGAGCAACTTCAATTCCGACGCACTTTCAACATTGAACAGCAGGATTCCCGAACACAAGGCGAGTTCCATCTCGCCCGCGGTCTTGCCCACGCCAGAGAACACAACCTTCCGCGCAGATTTCGGGCTAGCTCGCAGAACCCGTTGAAGTTCACCGCCGGAAACCACGTCGAAGCCGGCTCCCTCGCCGGCCACCAACCGCAGAATCGCCAGCGTTGAATTGGCTTTGACGGAATAGCACAAGGTGCAAGGAATGGACTGAAACGCGCGAGCAAATGCCTCCAGCCGCGCGCGAATCATCGCCGTCGAATAGACATAGAGCGGAGTTCCATGGCGAGCGGCAAGAGCTTCCAGCGAAACCTTTTCGCAGAAAAGTTCGTGACCCAGTGATTTCGAAGCGCCCGGCGGGGCGTCATATCCAAATCCGGACGGGCGCAAGCCTCGCGGTGGACGCGTGTTCTTCACTTGCGTTTGCCGGAAACCTGACCGCTTTTCACTTTGATAGCGACCACCGTCTGATCGTCGAATGCGTCGACTCCGGCCGCGAAATCCGTCACCGCCGAAAACACTTCGTTGACTACGCAATCGGCCGACTTCGTCGAGCATTGCGCGACAATGGCCTCCACCCGCTCCTGCCCAAACGATTGGCCGTGCCGGTTGCGTGCATCGACAATACCGTCGCTCATGAAGACGAACATATCTCCAGGCCTGGCTTTGAAACTAACCTCGTCGTAATCGGCTTCATCGAACAGTCCCAGGGGCAAGCCGGTCACTTCGATCGATTCAATCTTGCCATCATGACAATAGATAGGTTTGGGCAAGCCTGAATTCGCCACCACCAAAGTGCGTGTCTGGTCATCCCACACCGCGTAGATTATTGAGACGAACTGAGCCGCAATCCTGCGCTCCGCAAGAGACAGATTGATCGCGGAAAGCATCTCCGCCGGACCCGGTTCAATCGGTGCATGAGAACGCAGAATGCCGCTGACCAGCGCGGCGTAAATGGCCGCGGGCGCGCCTTTCCCGCTGACATCTCCAATCGCGATTCCCAGGCGCGACAATGAATAAGGGACGAAGTCGTAGAGGTCGCCGCCGATGGCGCGGGCGGGAACAAACTTCGCCTCGACCTCGAGATTATTTACCTTCGGGCGCGAATGCGGCAGCAAGCGAAACTGCAGCTCGCGAGCCAGCGCCAGGTCGCGTTCCAGCCGCTGCTCCTGTCGCGCGACCTGTTCGTACAAGCGCGCGTTCTCTATGGCAATCGCCAGTTGCGCCGCGAGCGTGGTCAAAGTGCGCTTGTGGTCCTCGGTAAAATAGCCACGTCGGGTGTGCTCCAGATCCAGCACGCCGATAACCTTTTCCTGGTAGATCAGAGGGACCGCCAGCTCCGAGCGGGTCTCCGGATTAGTCGCGATGTAACGGTCACTTTTGGCGACATCAGGCACCAGAATTGCTTCCTTGGCCTGTGCGGCGTAACCCACCACTCCCCGGCCGATGGGAATGTCGTGCTTCAGGTGAAGCCTCTCTTCGAAGCGCTGTGCAAACCGGTGCTGCAATTTTTCGCCCGACGGATCCAAGAGAAGGATGCTAAACATCTGATAGTCAATCAGCCGGTTGAGCAGCTCGGCGATACGTTTGAGCAGTTGATCGAGATTCAAAATCGACGTAAGTTCCCGGGCAATCTCATTAAGCAGGAGCAAAGTACGTGCCTGGCGTGTGGTTCGGGTGTGCAGCCGGGCGTTCTCGATGCCAACGGCCATGCGCGAACCGATCAAGGTCAGCAGGCGCTTGTGATCTTCGGTAAAGTAACCCTTCTCCGCTGCCTCGATATCGATCACGCCGATCACGCGGTTCTTCACGATCAGGGGAATGGCCAGTTCAGAATGGACACCGGGCACCGCTTCGAGATAGAAATCTTCCTGCGTCGCATCAGCGACCAGGACTGCCTGGCGAGTCTCGGCAGCCCGTCCTGTAACGCCCTGGCCGACTTTTACGCGTACACGTTCGGCAATTCCTGGTGGATATCCCACATGGAAGCGAACGTACAATTCGTGGCGATGCTCGTTGAGCAATAGAATCGCAAAGATTTCGTAGTCGATCACCTTGCGGACCAGTTCCGCCACGCGGCGCAGTGTGGTCTCCAGGTCGAGCGTAGTGTTGACCACGTCGGCCACTTCTAGCAAGAGGGGTTCCACCTCGGAAGCGCATCCAGTTGGCGAGGCGGTCGGTTTCACAGGTTTCATCATAGCAGCCGGTTCGGACGGCGCTGCCGCGACTCCGATCTACAAATTCTCCAGCACGCAAATATCCGGAAGATTCCGGTAGCGTTCCGCATAGTCCAAGCCATAGCCAACCACGTAGGCGTCAGGAATCGTGAACCCGATGTATTGCGCCTCGATCGGCTGCTTGCGGCGCGAAGGCTTATCGAGCAACGCTGCGATGCGCAGAGTTTTTGGCTGGTGCGCCCGCACCAGCTTCGAAATGTAGTTCAGCGTCAGCCCCGTATCGAGGATGTCTTCCACCAGAATCACATTGCGGTCGGTCATTGAGCTATCCATATCTTTGACCAGACGAACCTCGCCCAGGGAATCCCAGGCCGCGTGTCCAGCTGGGTCTTCTTTCACCGTGGGACGATTTCCATAGCTCGAAACGCCGATAAAATCGAAGGTGGCATCGAGCGGAATATGGCGCGCGAGATCGCTCAGGAAAATCGCAGCGCCCTTGAGAACGCCGACGAGGATAATCGATTGGCCGTCGAAATCGCGCGCGATCTCGTTCCCAAGTTCGGCGACCCGCTTGGCAATAGTTTCGCGTGAGAGCAATACTTTAAGATTGGGCATGAAGTCACCATGTTATACACGAGTTTGGGGCAACGGAAGCGGTTTTGATTCAACAAAACGTCGAGCCCGCGCGGGTCGTTGCGGGCGTACGCTCACGTCACTAAGATGTTAACGTCTGCACCTTACTTGAGGAGTGTCTTGTGAATCTTAAAGGAATCCAGCTTACGTGGCTCGGCCACGCCACTTTCCGCGTCGAGACGCCGGAGGGGAAAACCATCTTCATCGATCCCTGGATTGCCGGAAATCCCATGTGCCCCGAGAGTGAAAAGAACGTCAAAAACGCGGACGTACTGCTTTGCACCCACGGCCATGGCGATCACATTGGAGATGCCGTCGATGTAGGTACGAAGCTGAATCCTATCGCCGTCGGCATCTTCGAACTCTGCCTGTGGCTGCAGAAAAAAGGCGTCAAGCAAATCTCGCCCATGAATAAGGGCGGCACGCAAACTGTCGCCGGAGTGAAGATCACCATGGTGCACGCCGTTCATTCCTGCGGAATTCAGGATGGCGATCAGATCATTTACGGCGGCGAAGCCTGCGGCTACGTGCTCGAGTTCTCGAACGGAGTCAAGCTCTACCACGCGGGTGACACCAACGTGTTCAGCGATATGGCCATTATTCGCGACCTGTACGCGCCGAAGATCTGCATGTTGCCCATCGGCGATCACTTCACCATGTCGCCGCGCGAAGCTGCTTATGCCTGCAAACTGCTCCAGCCGGAAACCGTCATTCCCATGCACTTCGGCACATTTCCAATGCTGACTGGAACGCCCAGCGAGCTGCAGAAATTAGTGCCGGATGTGAAAGTACTGGAAATGAAACCCGGACGGACAATTTCATGAACCCCGTTCACGCGTCGTCACTTTTTATTAATTTGTCATCCTGTATTGATATGTCATCCTGAACGAAGCGAAGGATCGGCTTTGTTGCGCCGAATTTCTGCAATAATTCGCGCGCATGTTAATTTGAACCACAAGGAGTCTCATGACCGATCACCCCGCACAGTCTGCCTGGCGCATGGGGGGAATCACAGTTCCCGAAGTGGAAGATTATCTCTATGCCATGCTCCCTCCGCGCGACGACGTCCTCGCCGAGATGGAAGCTGACGCCACTAAGAATCATTATTCCATCGTGGGACCGGTGGTAGCCCGCGTGCTCTATCAACTGGCGACCATCAGGGGCGCTAAGAAGGTCTTCGAAATGGGCTCGGCTATCGGATATTCCACCATCTGGTGGGCGCGTGCAGTCGGCGAAGGTGGATGCGTAATCTATACCGATGGCGATCCCAAGCGCGCCGAAAAAGCGCGCCGCTACTTCGAGCGCGCCGGCGTCACCCAGCGCATCGCGGTTCGCGTGGGAGACGCGCTTGAATTTCTCTCCGAGGAAAAGGAACAATACGACATCATCTTCGTCGATGTCGATAAGATCGACTATCCACGCGCCTTTCGTCTGGCGATGCCACGCCTGACAAGTGGCGGCCTTTTGATCGCCGATAACGTTCTCTGGAGCGGCAAAATAGTCAATCGCAATCCTGACGCCACGACCAAAGCCATTCTCGAATTCAACCGACTGATCTGCGAATCGAAAGACTTGTTCACGACCATTCTTCCCATCCGCGATGGAGTGGCCGTTTGCATCAAAAAGTAGGGGAGACTGCTCACTGCGTGTCAGCCCGCACGGTGCTAGAATTGTCGTTCCTTCGGACCCGATGAAGACTCCTACACTCTCGCCCGCGGCATCCCAAATCGATCGGATTCCGGAAACGCTACCCCGCGCGCAATCCCGGCCACAGCCCAACTCCACGACTGATTTGCTGGTGGTGGGCGCCGGTCCCACGGGCATGGCCTGCGCCATCGAGGTGCAGAAGGCTGGCTTCAAGGCTCTTATCGTCGACAAGGGATGCCTCGTCAATTCTCTCTATCACTATCCGATCAACATGGTGTTCTTTACCACGCCTGAACTGCTCGAGATTGGCGATGTCCCTTTTACCACATCACTGGCCAAACCCACGCGACTGGAGGCTCTCGAATATTACCGCAGGGTGGCCGAGCATTATCACTTGAATATTCGCCAGTACGAATGGGTGAAGACGATCACCGGTGAAGACAATGATTTTCGCGTCGCCACCAGCAACCGGCATGACGCGATTCATGACTATCGCGCGCGCAAGATCGTCCTCGCTACCGGCTATTACGATCTTGCCAACCAGATCGGTATTCCCGGCGAAGACCTCGATAAGGTTTTCCATTACTACAAAGACCCTCATCCTTATTTCGATACCGACGTCGTCGTCATCGGCGGCAAGAATTCGGCGGCCGAAGCAGCTTTGGATTTGTGGCGGCATGGCGCACGCGTCACCCTTGTCCATCGGGGATCGCAGATGCATGCCCACGTCAAATATTGGGTGCGCCCCGACATCGAGAACCGTATCAAAGCAGGACAAATCGACGCCTACTTTAACAGCACCGTGCAGGAGATCAACGCCGACTGCGTAGTCCTGCGAACGCCGACCGGGCCTGTTCGACTGAAGAACGATTTTGTATTTGCACTCACCGGCTACCATCCTGATTACGACTTCCTGCGCAGCGTCGGGATCGAACTCTCGCCGGAGCAACTCCGCCCCTGCTGCGATCCTGAAACCCTGGAGTCGAATGTTCCGGGAGTCTACGTCGCGGGAGTGATCGTCGCGGGATCAAGGACGAACGAAATTTTCATCGAGAATGGCCGCTTTCACGGTAAACTGATCGCCGCTCATCTCAGCGAGAAACTCGGCGGCGGCAATCCGAATTTCCCGCTGGACGCAACCTGACGCATCCCAGAATTTCGAAAAGAAGATTCCGGAGGAACGTATGAAGCTGAGAAAGATTGCAGTCGGCATCGTAACCCTCATGGTCGTTCTCACCGCCGCTCTGGTGATGGCCGACACGAGCGCCCTCAAATCGTTCGACATGTTAAAGGGATTGGAAGGGAACTGGGCGGGCAAGAACCAGCAAGGCCAGACCATTGAAGTAAGTTTTCGCATGACCGCCGGCGGTTCAGCGCTGATGAGCGAAATTCACGGACACGGCCCGGAGAACATGATCACCATGTTTCACATGGATGGCGACCGCCTCCTGATGACGCATTATTGCGGGGCGGGCAACCAGCCGCGCATGAAGGTCATTTCTTCCGATGCGAAGTCGGTGAGCTTCGAATTCTTCGACGGCACGAACATCGGTCCGGGCGACGGACACATGCAGCAGGTAACCTTCACCGAACCCGATGCCGATCACCACGTCGAGGAATGGGTCTTCCTCGATCACGGCAAAGAGATGAAGGAAGTGTTCACGCTCGCACGGGTAAAGTAAAGCCGCTCTTGGATGTGCTGATCAAGTATCCTATCTTCTCATGAAGTGGGTAGCGACAACGCGGACGGCCAAGTTCGTTGCTGTAGGCCTATTGGGTGCGGTAACCATTCTCTTCTTCGGCGAGACGGGGTTATTGGCAATCTCCACTTCGCCAATTGTTGTTGCTTTTGCCGCGTGCCATGAACGCCACCACCACCCTGCTGCACCTCAAACCGCCGATCATGCTTGCTGCAGCCTCGGTCACCACCCCCTGGGTTTGCCACGATCTCTTACCTTGACGTTGGCTCCCCAAGATCTCTCCCGCGGTTTCCTGTTTGAGCCTGAGAATGAAAGCGGTTGGCCGCGCTCTTTCTCTGCTACACAAGAGAACTCTTCCACCGCGCTAACGAATGCTCCACCTCTGCGGGTCTAAACCCTAGATCAGTGCACAAAGATCCGTCCGCCTCCCAGGAATGGGAAGCGACTGTGCAGCTACAGTCGACATCCTCTATTGGGTCGCTTCTCATTCAGCGTTCGTTACGTCATTCATTACGTCATTGATAACCCGGTTCATGAGCAGGAGGTCGAGGTGCGGACGCTATTGTTGTTGATTGCCATAACCGGAAGCGAAATACTGCCGCTAGCTGCCCAGGCAATGCAAAAGAATGACGCGCAGACGAATTCGGAGGCCTCCGCACAAAATCAGTCTTACCAGACGATGCCAGCGCAGATGCCAGGAATGAGCGGGACGCCGCAGATGGACATGGAACCCCATTCTCTAATTAAATTCCTGGAACAACACACAACCTCTGGAACGGATGCTGAGCCAAATTCCACTCCCTTCGAGATGCTCATGACTAAGAAGGACGGTTGGAGTTTCATGTTCCACGGCGAAGGATTCCTCAACGAGATTCAGCAGTCCGGCGGGCGCGGCGCCGCCAAGCTGTTCTCCACGAACTGGATCATGCCAATGGCGCAGCGGAAGCTCGGGAGGGGCGAGCTTACGCTTCGAATCATGCTCAGCCTCGAACCGGCCACGATATCGGAGCGCAGGTACCCGGAATTGTTCCAGCAGGGCGAAACGGCGTTTGGACTTCCCATCGTGGATGGTCAACATCCGCACAACTTCTTCATGGAACTGGCCGCACTTTACGATTACAAGCTGACTGAGAACACAATGCTTTCACTGTACGCCGCGCCGATGGGTGACCCTGCAATCGGGCCGATCGCTTATCCGCACCGGGCCCCGGCATCGGAAGATCCCATCGCCCCCCTCGGACACCACCTGCAGGACTCTACGCACATTGCGGCTGATGTGATCACAACTGGGGTTACGCACCGCATTTTCAGGTTGGAAGCGTCTGGGTTTCACGGACGCGAACCAGGCGAAAATCGATGGAGCATCGACTCCGGCACCATCGATTCCTGGTCTACTCGCGTGACCGCGAACCCAGGTCAGAATTGGAGCTTTCAATTTTCGATCGGTCAACTCCATAGCCCGGAGGCCCTGTTTCCCGACGAGAACGTTCGACGTATGACGTCATCGCTGATGTACAACCGCGGCATGCGAAATGGAAACTGGGCTTCCATCTTTCTCTGGGGCCGCAATCAGAGTCTCCTCGATGGCAATGTTGGAAACGGGTACTTGTTCGAGTCCACGCTTCAGTTCCTCACCCGGAACCACACTTGGACCCGCATCGAAAACGTCGATCGCACCAATGAACTTCTGCTCGGCGAAAAGCCATTGCCGCCCGGGTTCATTGAACGCTACTTCACCCGCGTACAAGCCTATACGGCGGGGTATGACCGCGATTTCGGACACATTCCCCATTCATCGACGGCCATCGGCGGGCAACTGATGTGGTACGGGCTCCCGGAAGTGCTTAAGCCTATTTATGGAACACATCCGGTTGGTGGACTTGTGTTTCTTAGGGCGCGCTTCCACTAATCGACATGATGGCAAAATCGTAATCTGCCCCGTTAGCTGGTTTATACTGAACCAATGTCCGAGCCCGCCTCCAAGACGTTTTACCTCGAAACCTTCGGCTGCCAGATGAATGCGCACGATTCCGAGAAGGTCGTGGGGACGCTTTTGGCGCAAGGGTATCGGCAGGTTCCTACGGTGGAAGAGGCGGGACTGGTGCTCTATAACACTTGCTCGATTCGCGACAAAGCGGAGCAAAAGGTCTTCAACCGTTTGGCGGATCATAAGAAGCTTCGAGCGCAGGGGAAGCAGTTTGGCGTTCTGGGGTGCGTGGCGCAGCAGGAGGGTGAGAAGATTTTTGAGCGGGCTCCGTATGTTTCGCTGGTGTGCGGGTCGGCTTCTTACCGGAATCTCCCTTCCATGCTGGTGCAATTGGAGTCCGGCCAGTCTCGCGTGACCGGCCTGGACGACCGCATGACCGACGAGTGCTTTGAGACGGAGTTTACGGCTCGCACGAATCCACATCGCGGCTACATCACAATTATTGAAGGGTGCGACAAGTTCTGCGCTTACTGCGTGGTTCCGTACACGCGCGGCAAAGAGCGTAGCCGGACTTCTGCGTCGGTTTTGGAAGAAGCACGGCAGCTCGTGGATCTTGGGTACACAGAAATCCAGCTACTCGGGCAAAACGTTAACTCTTATCGCGATCCTTCAGGAAATAAGACATTTGCCGAACTGCTGGCGGCGGTCGCGTCGGTGGCGGGAATCCGGCGTGTGCGATTTACGACTTCGCATCCTCGCGATTTTGGGCGCGATATTATTGACGTTCTCGATGCCACTCCGGCGCTTTGCGATCATGTGCACTTGCCGGTGCAGAGCGGATCGACTCGCGTGCTCGATGCCATGCAGCGGCTCTACACTCGAGACGAGTATCTCGAGCGCATCTCCTGGATTCAGGCAGCCCGGCGCGATATTTCTTTGACCAGCGACCTGATTGTGGGATTTCCGGGCGAGACCGAGCACGAGTTTGAAGAGACTCTGTCGTTAATGGACGAGGTCGGGTACGACAGCGTTTTTACCTTCAAGTATTCTCCTCGGCCGAATACTCCGGCGCTGCGGCTGGATGATGCTATACCTGATGCAGAGAAAGCTCGGCGATTGGCGGTGCTGAATGACCGCCAGAAGCAGATTGGCGCAGAGCGCAACCGGCGCCATGTTGGGCACATAGTCGAGGCGATGGTGGAAGGGAAGAATCCGGCACGCGGACAGTGGGTGGGGCGCACATCGCAAATTAAAGTGCTGAACTTTACTGTGTCCGAGGGCATCGAACTGAAGCCTGGGAGCTATGTTGACGTGCTGGTGACCGGAAGTTTTCCTAATAGTTTGGTGGGAGTGATGGCCGCTTCTTCAGAGGTTAGCGCTCTCGGCTTGAACAAGGCGGACGGTACGACTGAAGGTGCACCGCTCCCAGGAAACTAGGCGCAGGGACGTTGAGGTAAACATGGAAGTGGAAATGAAAATTCGCGGGCTCATGATGGATCCGGTTTCGAATATGCCCATCGTGCTGCTCAAGGATGTAGGCAGTGATACCGTGCTCCCGATCTGGGTGGGCGTCTACGAGGCGAATGCCATTGCGCTGGAAATTGAAAAGGCCAGCACGCCTCGGCCCATGACGCACGACTTAATCAAGAATGTTCTCACCGGTCTCGACGCTCAGGTTCACAAAATCGTGGTCACGGAACTGAAAGACGACGTTTTCTACGCGGTGATCTGGCTGGAAAGGGAAGGCCACGTGGTGAGCATCGACTCGCGCCCGTCGGACGCGCTGGCGTTGGCGCTGCGCGTCGATTGCCCGATCTTTGTCGAGGACGAGGTGCTGAAGAACTCGAAGCAGTCGGCCAACCCGGTACCCGTCGTATCCAGCGAGGAGCTGCGCAAGTGGCTGGAGGATCTCGGCGATGACGATCTCGGCAAGTACAAGATGTAGGAGCGCAGCTCACCGCTCGCAGTTCTCAGCTCTCAGTGTCGCACCCATTGTCTTCGCGCTCGTAGTTTTCACGTTCTCGTCGTCTTGGTTGTTGGTTGCGCAGGTGAACTCCGAGGGAGCGGCTACCATCATCCCGCCCGCCGCTTCAAAGGGCATCGTTTCAGGGCCAACTCCCACAACTCTTTCGCTGGCCGCTTCCTCGACTATGAACGTCGCATCGGAGATGGGCGGGGCGTTCAAGAGTGGCTCGAAGTGTGACGCGGAGGGCAATCTTTATATTCCAAAGTTTGCGCTCGACCGGCCGCTGCTCGGTCCTGTGGTCAAGATTGATCCGGATGGCAAACCTACGGCTCGGTTTGATCCGAGCGCATTTTCGAAGCTGGCGCTTCATCGCGCCGATGGCTTCTCGCCCGCATCCGATGGCGGGCTTTATCAGATTGCGGAGAGTGAGAACCTTCAGGATGGCGTGTCGAAGCGGCGTATTTACGTGCTGCATTTTTCTTCCGATGGGTCGCCGTCATCCCCAACCTTGCTCGATGCTGACTTTGAGGTGTATACGTTCGCGGCGTTTGCCGGTGGAAATTTCCTGGTGTCGGGCGTCCACCGCGACTTGCAAAAGAATGCGCAGAATAACAGCGATCAGGGACGTAACTTTAGCGCGGTTTTTTCCGCCGACGGCAGGGAACTGGCGGAACTTTCATTTAAGAACACTGCGGTTAAGGATGTTCCCGGCAACTCCAAGGCGACGGCAAAAACACCGGTGGGAACTGACGCGCCGTCCCCTACGCTGGACCTTGCCGACGCTGAGGTCGGAAGCGACGGCAATCTTTACGTCATGCGCTCCTCTGCTCCGGCTGTGATTTATGTGATCAGCCCCAGCGGCGAAATTATGAAGACCCTGAAGATCGCCGTTCCGCTTGCAGGCGCGATACCTAACACGTTTCATATTTCTGGGAACCGGATGGCGCTGTCGTATGCAACCGGCGAGAGTCAGACCTTCGTCGTAGTGGATGCGCAGACCGGCAAGCAGATTGCCAGTTACGGCGATCCTGGCGGCTTGGGTCCGTCCTTTGCCTGCTATTCCGCCAACGACGGAGTTTTCACTTTTCTGAAGCTCGGCGAGGCCAACGAACTGGAAGTCATTCGCGCCGCCGTTCAATAGAGTTGTTCAGTAGAAACGTTGAAATTGCCAATCCAACATGCCTGATTCTGCCGAGCAACTCCAGCGCCTCTACCTTGCCGGGTTCGAACTGCAAACCTTCGAACGCTATGCCAAGTGCGTCGGCGTGGTGCGTGATGGTTGCGTGGCGTTGTTAATCCCGGGCGTGGACGGCCTGCAAGTCCTGGGCACTCCCGGCTGGCAAATGGGCGAGGTGATGGGCGTGCTCACGGAGATCAAGGGACGAAAGGTTTTTCAAGCCAAGAGCGAAATTGTAGACGCCACGCCAGAACGGCTGGCGGCGTTGCAAAAGTTTCGCGAGGATCTCAAGGATCTGTTGGTGAAAAAGGAAGCTATCTAGTCCGCCGCTCGCGGCACGGCTGAAGCCGAGCTCTTTCAAAACCGACTCAGACGGCACCACACCAGTCCACTGACGATGATCTACCAGTTGGAGCTTCGGGTAGACCGGCGCTGCTAGATACTTAACATAATACCTGTTATCGGACATTGCCTATCTTTCGGAGTGCAGGAGAAGCGACAGCGCGCTCTCGGGCCATTTCCGTCAGTCGCCAGACCCGCTGAGCACGATTTGAGGATGAAACAGCGTCCCTGCAATTCGAGTCGCTATGGCGATCAGATCATCCTGACCGCAAAAGACCTTCACTTTGGGCGCGCGTGACATCTCCGGCAAATTGACGGAGCGGCCGCTGCGGATGTGGGCTGCGCTTTCTTCATTCGCGGTGACGCAAGGGAACTGAGGCACCAGTTTTCTGGAATGGACAAATAATAACGCAGCACTTCCCTGCTGCATCGCCGCTTCCAACACCTCGAGCGAGTGAGCAGCTTCAATTGTAAATTCAGCGACGGCCGTGCGTCGCAAACTGGCCAGATGTGCGCCGCAGCCCAACTTCCGGCCCAACTCATGGGCAACGGAGCGTATATAAGTGCCCGAGGAGACGCGCGCGCGGAAGGTCGCCCGATCGCCCGTGGCTTCCAGAATACCGAATTCCTTGATTTCAACCTGCACGGGACTGAGCGCGACCTCCTGCTTCTTGCGAGCTAGTTTATAGGCGGGAACTCCGGCAACCTTCTTGGCGGAAAAAGGTGGCGGCATCTGTTCGATGCTACCCTGAAACTGGGCGACCGCTTCGCGAAGTACATCGCAATCGAAATTCACTTCTTTCGGCGAAGTGGTGGGCTCGCCATCGGCATCATATGTATCGGTCGAGAAGCCGAAGCGAATGGCGCCTTCATAAGTCTTTTCGGAATGTGCATAGAACTGTGCCAGGCGTGTCAGATTACCAAGCACAATGGGGAGAACACCGGTAGCCGACGGGTCGAGGGTTCCGAGATGACCCACGGAACGCTGGCCCAGAATTCGCCGCACGCGATTGACCACATCGTGCGAGGTGAGTCCACCCGGCTTATCAATGACTACGACACCGTTCATGGAATTCTGTAATTTGGTAATTTGTAACTTGGTAATTTGCGGACGGCAGCTGCGAACGGTGTTCATGGCTCCCCTCTCAGATTACCAAATACCAGACTACACAATTACGGATTCACCATTCCTAATTCAGCCTTACTAATTCCGTATGATTCCTCTGCGCGACGATCAGCCGATTTTTTCCATACCGTTCGTCAATTATTTTTTGATCGTCTTGAACGTGTTGGTCTTTTTCTGGGAGCTGTCCGTCAGCCACCGCGCCTTGAACCTGTTTATGGTTGAGTTTGGCGTGGTTCCTCATCACACGTTGGCGGTGCTCACCGGACACTCCTACGCCAGCTTGAGCTCGGCTTTATTGCCGTTATTCACCTCAATGTTCCTGCATGCTTCATTCTTACACGTTGCGGGCAACATGCTCTTCCTGTGGATCTTCGGCGACAACGTAGAAGACTATCTGGGCCATTTCACGTACTTGTTCTTCTATCTGGCCAGCGGAGTAGCAGCCGGGGCTACACATATTCTATTGAATCAGGCTTCGCGTGTTCCCAGCGTCGGTGCCAGTGGAGCTATTGCCGGAGTGATGGGCGCCTACTTCATCTTGTATCCGCGGGCGCGGGTGCTGATCTGGTTTCCGCCGATATTTCTCTTCCACGTTCCCGCGTGGCTGATGCTCGGGTACTGGTTCGTGGGAAATTTCCTCAGCGGCGCCGTGACGACGATAGCGGACACCAGCCAGACCTCCGGCGGAATTGCCTTCTGGGCGCACGTTGGCGGTTTCGTCGCCGGCATCGTCATGATTAATATTTTTAGCGAACGCCCGCACCGATACCGCTACGGCACCTGGTAAACAGCTCTCCGTTATCAGTTTTGGTCTTCCATTTCTCAACGACGCGGTTCAGGAGCGGGGCCCGGAGGCAGAACCTCCTGATCACCGGCGCGCACTTGATTGCGGGTAACGAACCATACCGCGGCTGTCCAGGTGGGAAAAAGATCGGCGGCGGGAAGGAGTTTCGCCGCAGCCGTCGGCAGGAACGCCCAGTGCCACCCCAGCAAACGAACCATCAGAAAACCAACGACCAGATCGAGAACCGAGTCGATGGGCGACAATCCCCCCTCGACAAACAGTGGGAAGGCAACTATCTGGAGAGCGTCAGCGGCAATCGCGATGCCCCATGCCAGCCGCTGTTCTGGATCCTTCAGCGATTTTAGGTAATCGAGGAATGACATGTTTGGGCCTCGGTTCGTCCAGCCTAAAGTGAGCTTCCTTCTCTTAGATGCGCAACCGAGGGTACCAGACGCACCTCTGTAGAGAGGGGGCTTGCCCGCCACCCTCGGCGGCCGAAGACCCGAGAAGGCGCGTCTCAATGGGAAATTTAAACTCTTTCCGCGCCCGCTACAGCGTGCCGCTCGATGGCATCAGCACGATCCTCTCCACGGTCGCGCTTTCAGGCAAGAGGAGCGCGTCCAGCACCGCACGAGCTACGGTTTCGGAAGACATCATTTTCCGCCTTGGTGCCTGCGGCCAGAGCGCATCCCAGATCGCAGTGTCGGTTGCGCCAGGAAGCAGGGCGATCACGCGAATGCCCTTCGGACGCAGTTCTTCGCGCAAGGTGTCGGTGAAGCCCAGCGCGCCATGCTTGGACGCGTTGTAGGCGGCCGATCCTGGAAAGACACGCTCGGCGGCAATGGACAAATTATTGACGATCGTGCCTCCGCGCTTCATCACGGCCAACGCGGCCTGGGTCATCAGGAACAGGCCGTTGAGATTGGTATCAATCACTTCCATCCACGTTGGATAGGGCAACTCACCGACTGTGCGATTCGGATGTCCGATACCGGCATTGTTGATCAGGATGTCGAGAGGCTTATGCAATCCGCGGACTAAGGCGAAGAGGTAGTCGATGGAGTCGGGGCTACGGACGTCGCACGACTGGGCCACCACATGGAAGTTCGATTTCCGCGGCCGCAGCTTTTCGATTTCTGCGCACGCCCTGTCCAAAGCACGGTCGTCGCGGCCGGTGATGATCAGACTACATCCCTCACGCGCCAGCGCGCGGGCGATGGCGAGACCGATGCCACGATTCGCTCCCGTGACCAGGGCCAAGCGGCCAGAGAGCGTTGATTCGCGCCGCTTCAGGTCGCGCGATTTGCCTTCGGGAAAGATGGATTTGAGGTCCGACATGCGGTGCTTTCCAGCTAAATCCAGCGGCCGTCAACTTTCGAAAAGGAGGTTCAGAGCGCTCGCCGGCTCACACACTATTCGTGCGCTGGCGGATCAACGACAGAAATTCGGTTCGCGTTTCCTCTTCCTGTCGGAAGCAACCCAGCATGGAGGAAGTAACGGCCGCGGAATGCTGCTTTTCGACCCCGCGCATCATCATGCACAGATGCCTGGCCTCGATCACGACGCCGACACCCTGAGGCTCAACCGCCTTTTGAATCGCCTCGGCAATCTGCGTGGTCAGCCGCTCCTGGATCTGCAGGCGGCGCGAAAAGGCATCGATCAGCCGCGGAATTTTGCTCAGGCCGATTACTTTTCCGTTAGGAATATAAGCCACATGCACCTTGCCAAAAAATGGCAACAGGTGGTGTTCGCACAGACTGAACATTTCGATGTCTTTCACGATCACCATTTCATCGTAGCTGACGGTGAAGAGTGCGTTGCGGAGAAGCGCTTCGGGATCGTCCCTGTAACCCTTGGTGAGAAAATACATCGCCTTCTCGACGCGTTCCGGTGTACGTAAAAGGCCTTCGCGCTCGGGATCTTCGCCAAGACGGATAATCATCTCGCGCACCAGTTCTTCATAGCTGGCGGTGGTCAGGGTTTTAGGCTCGGTGGTGGATTTCATAGTGTTTTGGTCGTGGGCCGATCGTCGATCGTCGATAACAAATCTGCTGCGAACGACAAACAGGCATCCGGCTAGGTACCGTTCTCTCCCGAGTACTCGAATGAATTCATCATCGTCTCTTCGATCCGGACCTTCTCTAGATGCGCCTTGCGGAAGCCCCGGTTCACGATTTCGTAGATTGCGATGCACAGGTTTTCGGTGGTCGGAACCTGCCTGCCGAATTCCTGCAGCATACTCAGATTCTGGTGGTCATAGTGTTCCAGAATCTGTTTGTGCACGAAGCCATCCAGATCGGCCAGGCTGCAGACCATGCCGGTGTCGTCATTTACCGGACCGCTGACGGTCACCTCCAACATGTAGTTGTGGCCGTGTCCATAAGGATTATTACATTTGCCATAGATCGCACGATTTTCTTCCTCCGACATTTCATCGCTATGCAAACGATGCGATGCCGAAAACATGTAACGGCGAGTAAGGTGCGCCTTCATGCTTCTGGTCTCATGCTTCCCCATAGAAGTCGTCACCGTAAACATCAACGAACAGGTCGGGGGTTTCGTAGACCCGCACGCGGTGCAATTGCGCAGCGGTCAACTTCGGAGCCAGGCGCTGCCAGATAGCGATGGCGATGTTTTCGGTAGTCGGGATCTTCGTATAAAACTCAGGCACTTCCTTATTCAGAAAGCGATGGTCGAGAGCATCGAGCACTTCCCTGCTCATGATGTCCTTCAACTCCTTGAGGTCGACCACGAATCCAGACTTCGGATCGACCGCGCCCTTCACGGTCACTTCCAAAGTGTAGTTGTGCCCGTGACCATTGGGGTTGTTGCATTTGCCAAAGACGCGCGCGTTCTCGTCCGGAGTGAATTTCGGATTGTGATAATAGTGCGAGGCGGAAAATTCCGCTTTGCGGGTGAGATAGACCATAAGACAGCTCTCAGTTTTCAGCTCTCAGTTCCTGATTCTTAATCTCCCCAATCTTGGATTCCTTGGCCACCGAAGCACTTTCTCTGCGCGAACTTACTTCGTAGGCGCGGCCCTTCCATGATACCTGTCCTTCCCCGTGAGCTCGCTTCGAGCGCAGCAGCAGATAGGCGAACATCGGCAAGCCGCAGGCCATCGCAATCAGGTTGTTGATCATCGAAAAATGAGCGACCCGAATTCTTCGATAAACCAGCGCCCCGAAAAAGACGAACGCCATCCTGAATAACTGATGTGCGACCACGCCAGATAGCGCGATCGCCAGCGACGACCATGCCAGGCACCAAAAAAGCAAACTCTGCCACGCCAGTCGAATTGCCTGAGGAAACAGCAAAGCGAGATTCTTTGTCCATCCTTCTTCAAGCTGAGCCCAGTTGCGATACATGCGGGTACGGACGACGTCTCCGCCATAACGGAAGTAAACTTCCTTTCCCGACTCGCGAAACAGACGGGCTAGCGCAACATCCTCAAGTATTTCCGTAGCCACCGCTGCGTGGCCGCCGACGGCGTCGTAGGCGGCGCGGCGGACAAGAATGTATTGTCCGTTTGCGGCTGTAATATTTGAATTCTGCTGCCGTACTTTGTGGGGCGGATACTGGGCCGCAAGTTCAGCGAAGACTACGGGCATCACGGCCCGCTCGGCGAATGTGAGCACTACCTGCTGCGGCGAATAGGACAGCAAATCGATGGCAGCCTCTCGGGCTTCTCCTCGCGCTCTTGCCTCATTCAGTGCCCGGGCCAGCGATCCGGGTAAATGCACCGTGTCGGCATCGGTAAATAAAAGCCATTGCGCCCGCGCTGCTTTGGACCCTGCGACCAGTGCATTGTTTTTGCCCGTCCAGTGCTGACAAAGAGCAGGAGCAGAGATCACGCGGACCCCGGCAAAGCTTTCCGCGATCTCGCGGGTACGGTCCGTGGAGCCGTCATCGACCACGATGATTTCAAAAGCCAAGTCACGCTGGGCGGTCAGGGATTGCAGGCAGTCACCAAGGCTGACCTCCTCATTCCGCGCCGGAACGATAATCGATATCTCCGGCGCCGAATCGTCGGGCCAGGAAGATTCCGCCATCGGGGCTGGATGTGAACGATCCATCAGTTTTTCGTTATTATAACGGTGTGAGACGAACATCTTCTGCCACGTCGCCGGTTACCAAACTATTCGTCACTTTCGCTGTCAGGTTGCTGTGCCTTGGATTACTGGCCACCCTGATCGGATGCTATAGCGGAAACCATCCTGCGCGCATTGGATCCAACGCTCCCGACTTCAGCTTGCAGGATTCAGATCACAAAGTTACGCTCAGTCAGTTTCGCGGACAGGTGGTAGTGCTCAATTTCTGGGCCACCTGGTGTCCTCCATGTATCGAAGAGACGCCGTCGCTGGTTAAGATGCAGTCGTACATGAAGAACAAGGGCGTCGTAGTGCTCGCTGTCAGCATCGATGCCGACGACACGGCATATCATAAGTTTCTCAAGGAATATAACGTCAATATGGTCACCGTGCGCGACGAGGACAAGAAGGCGGCCAGCCTCTACGGGACTTTTGGTTGGCCGGAAACCTACGTCATCGACCGCAACGGGATCATTCGCCGCAAGTTTATAGGTCCAGTGGATTGGACCAACCCGGAAATTACGGACTATCTCGGCAAATTGTAGTTTTCTCCGTCTCTTGCAGGTTGTCTCGTCCGCAGATTCGCGAAACTACAGTTTCACGTTCCGCAAACGCAGCGAATTAGTAATCACCGACACCGAACTGAGGCTCATTGCGGCGGCAGCTAGTATCGGGCTCAGTACCACGCCAAAGAACGGGTAGAGCACTCCCGCCGCGATCGGCACTCCGATTGCGTTGTACAGAAACGCGAAGAACAGGTTCTGCCGGATGTTGCGCATCGTGGCCTGGCTCAGTTTGCGCGCGCGCAGAATTCCTTCAAGGTCTCCTTTCAGCAGGGTAATCCCGCCGCTTTCCATCGCGATGTCGGTTCCCGTCCCCATGGCAATTCCCACCTGAGCTTGCGCCAGCGCGGGAGCATCGTTGATGCCGTCGCCCGCCATCGCTACCACGCGGCCTTCCTTCTGAAGACTCCTCACGATCTCGGCCTTTTGCGCCGGCAATACCTCAGCTCTGAAATCTTCGATCTTCAAGTTCCGCGCGATTACCTCGGCCGTCGCCTGGTTATCTCCCGTAAGCATCACCAGTTTGATTCCCTCGGCCTGAAGCTGGGCCAGCGCGGATGCGGCGGATTCTTTGACCGGGTCGGCAACTGCGATCGAGCCAGCGTAGAGTCCGTTCACCGCCACAAACACTATGGCGCCTCCGGCGGGTTGCCCATACGTGACAGCCTTCCTGTCTCCGAATGCTCCGATCTGTTTCAGGAACGAGATATTGCCTGCGACCACGCTCTTGCCCTGGACCGTACCGCGCACGCCTTGTCCCGGTATCGATTGAAAATCGGCAGGCTCGCTCAACTTCAACTGCTGTTCGTTCGCCCTGGAGATAATCGCAGCTGCCAGCGGATGTTCGCTCGCGAGCTCCAGACTTGCCACCAGCCGCAGGAGTTCGTCTCTTGAGATATCCGGCGGGGCACTCTGTACAGAAATCGCCCCCACTTTCGGCTTTCCCTCGGTCAGCGTACCCGTCTTATCGAAGACGATGGTGTCCACTTGTTCCAATGTTTCCAGCGCCTCGGCATTTTTGATGAGCACGCCGGCCCGCGCCCCGCGCCCGGTTCCAACCATGATGGCCATCGGAGTCGCCAGTCCCAGCGCACAGGGGCAGGCAATAATCAGGACGGCCACAGCATTCACGATGGCGTGCGCGAAACGCGGCTCGGGTCCGAGACTCGCCCACATTATGAAGGTCACCACCGCGATCCCAATCACCGCCGGTACGAACCAGCCAGCGACTTTATCGGCCAGCCGCTGAATCGGAGCGCGCGTGCGTTGCGCTTGGCTGACCATCTGCACGATCTGCGCCAGCATGGTTTCGCTGCCTACGCGCTCGGCCCTCATCACCAGTGACCCGTTGCCGTTGACCGTCGCCCCGATCACGTGCGAGGTGCGGGTCTTCTCCACCGGCACGGATTCGCCCGTGATCATCGACTCATCGACGGCACTCATGCCGCCGACGACAATGCCATCCACCGGAACTTTCTCTCCGGGGCGAACTCGCAAACGGTCTCCCGGCTTCACCTGATCGAGCGGGATGTCGTGCTCGGAACCGTCCTCGTTGATCATCCGCGCCATCTTCGGACTCAAATCGAGTAGCGCCCGAATCGCGCTCGAAGTCTGGCTGCGGGCGCGCAGCTCCAGCACTTGTCCCAGAAGTACCAACGTGACGATCGCGGCGGCCGCTTCAAAATAAACATCGGGACGATCTCCCATGCCGCGAAACGATTCCGGGAAGATGTGCGGGAATAGCGTCGCGATCAGGCTGTAGAGGTAGGCCACACCCGTGCCCATCGCAATCAACGTAAACATGTTGGTGCTGCGATTGACCAGCGATGCCCATCCGCGCTGGAAGAACGGCCATCCGCACCAGAGCACGACAGGTGTGGCAAGGAGCAGTTCGAGCCACGGGAGGATCGAGCTTAACGGCATCATTACGTAGGAATGTCGTCCGGTAACGTTGATGCCGCGCCCCATCAACGCATGCGGCCACAACATGCTCCCCATAGCAATGGCAAGCGATGGCGCCGTCAGCGCAAGGCCGATCCAGAACCGTCGAGTCATGTCGCGCAGCTCGGGATTCTCCGCTTCGACCGTAACCGTGCGTGGTTCCAGCGCCATGCCGCAGATCGGACAACTGCCCGGCTCCGCGCGCACTATCTCGGGATGCATCGGACATGTGTACTCGGTCCTCCGGGCGGCAGGCGCAGGCGACTCGGGGTCGAGCGCCATGCCACACTTCGGACACGGTCCGGGACCCATCCGCCGCACCTCGGGGCACATCGGACAAATGTAGGCGAGCGTGTCTCTCCCCGCAGGAGAAGCCGCTGAGCTTGAAGAAGTCGGCAACGTCACACCTCGCGCGCCAGGCGACGCTCCAAGCGTCACCAGTCCCGATGGCATCGTCAGCGGCGAGCTCATCGGCCTCCGCGGAGACGACAGAATCTTCTCGGGATCAGCCTCGAACTTTGTCAGGCATCCGGCGCAACAGAAAAAATATTCCTTGCCTTTAAATAGCGTCTTGTACCGGGCAGTTGCCGGGTTCACATTCATGCCGCAGACGGGGTCCTTCGCCGGCGGAGGAGCGCCGGATGATGCGGTGTTCGGAGTGGAATCGCTAGGGTCCATGGTATGGCTGCAGTGTTGGTGCTAGAAGTCTATCTCGAATCTACCTTGGCCATGTCGACCGGCAATGACAAACCTGTCCTCAGCGAACCAGATGACACTTGGCGGATTCCGGGCCCTTATTAGATACTCAGAGGGTAAATTTGGAAACTTATTCCTTCGGAGAAATCGACATGACTTATCTCGAGGTCGCCTACCGCTACCAGACTCCTCCCGGAGAATCCGAGTTGCGGGCCATTGACAGCATGCGCGAGGTCTACGGCATTCAACGCATTCAGTTTAACGAGAAGGAGCGAACAGTACGCGTGCTATTCGATGCCTCGCGGCTGAAGCCGGACGCAGTAGCTAAGTTGCTGCGCCAGGCTGGCATCGACCTGCAGGAGCAGCTGGCGCTGGCTTAAGGCGATCCCGCGCAGTCGACCATCAACGCTGGGGATCTTCCAATAAACGATTGATGAAGAGGGCTTTGCGGCGGAGCGGACCGAAACTACTGCACTCCACCGGTTCCCGGCTAATCCTCAAATGGGGAGGGAGGATTCTCGGGGGGAGGACCGGAAACCGGTAGAGCGCATCCTCGGCGACCAGCTTTTCAAATCAACTGCGTAAATCAAACATGGCAAAATACCCGAATTGCAAAGGGGCACTCGGAATAACCTCTGGCCGAAGTAATTTCCGAAATGCCCCGTTGCGCGCCACTTCGTCTTGGCCTAATTAGAAGCAACTCAGTTGCCAATCGCTAACGTGTTGCTAACGCTCGTGAGCCAACTTTCAGGAGAATGCTCGGACGAGTAGGTTTTGCGCGGCACCGGAAACTTTTACGCTGAACGGAAACTCTACCCTGCCACCGGCTGGCCACTTTCCGCGGCTGGCAAGGCTTTTGGCGAGATTCGAACGCGACGCCCTGCCATTTCCACAATTTTCTGGGTTTCGATTTTCGGCAGTATGGTTGGGCGAGAGAGCGAAATCCATAGGCTGTCTCGATCAGGTTGGATGAAGCGAATCCGTTTCCGTTATAATTCAAGGACGCATTCGAATGCGCCCGTAGCTCAATTGGATAGAGTGCATGGCTACGAACCATGAGGTTGGGAGTTCGATTCTCTCCGGGCGCACCATCTTTTCAAGAGCTTGCAGCCAGGCTCTTTCCCGCTTAGCCGAGCGCGGCCATCACTGTACTCTTAACCTGTCCGAATGCCTGCGATGCCGGAGTGATCAGGTCGAAATGGTCGGCGTGGGGAAGCTCCTTTAATGTAACCGATTCGTCGGCTTTTCTCTTCCGGCTGACATAATCGCGGCTGAACTCGGGCGGCACCGTGTCATCCTCCTTTCCATGGAGCAGCCACTGCCGCGCACGCGGAATACTAACTTCCATGGGATCCGCTTCGAAGTAGTGCTCGGGAACTGCGTCCGGTTTGCCTCCGAGAAATTCCGCCACGGCGTCGTTGCTCAAGTGCAGCGCATAGGCTCTCTTAAGATCGACCACTCCGGCGAGAGAAATCACGCGATCGATGGAAGCTTCGTGGGCGGCCAGTCACAACGCAAGTTGACCGCCGGCCGAATGCCCCATAACCACCAACTTTTCCAGGTCGAGTTGAAATCGGGCATGTTCCTGCTGTAGGAAACGGTAGGCCGACCGAATGTCCTCGAAGCTGCCGGGCCATCCGCCGCCGGGGTTACCAATGCGGCGATATTCGGTGTTGAATGTGGCCAGACCCGCCGCTCTGAAGGCTTCGCAGAGGTATCCGGCATGAGTGAGACTGTATTCGGCGCGCCAGTAGCCGCCGTGGATGTTCAACAAAACCGGGTGCGGAGCCTTGGTGTTCGGAAGACGCACCTCAAGAAACTGGTTTGCGTCGACGCCGTAGGCGACGCGCTCATCGGGCGGCGGTTGAGGGCGGCTCAGAATGTCTTCGGTGGACACAGGGTCCCTCCTCACACATCGGTCTCTACCGGCTCAAACTACTTGGGCGTAGGGACTGCCATGCTCTACTCGGCTAGGAGACGTCCGGCCTGACCCATTTCAGATCAGCTCGATACATTAGCCCTCTTTTAGCTTTAACTTGGACTTGTTTTCTTCGATGAAGGCTTTAAGGTCAGGCACGACGTTCAGCAGTTTTGTCCATTGCTCGTAATAGAGAGTCACCGGGAAGCGGCCCAGCCCGTAGACGCTGACACCACCCTTTTCGCTCACGCGGAATTCCACTGCGCCACTGCGCTTCTTGGTTTCCACCTGCTTTTCCAGTTCGGCCAGCTTGGCCTTGAGTTCGTCGTAACTCGGTTCTGTCATCAGTCCACCTCGAATGAGTTCATTCTTATCATTTCTTATCATAGGGTCCGCCACGGTTTTCGTCGAGAAAGCCGTGTTGCACAGGGATGAGCTTGCTCAAGGGCAACGTTTAGTGGAAAAGGTTTTCCCTCTATTTCCCCATCAAGAGATCGCTTTAGTGAAAATCTATTCACAGTCGTCAAAAGGTCGCAGGTTTCTCCTCCATCTATAGCTTTTCCAATGGGTTACAGTACCTCCGTAAGAGCGAAAATGGAAGCGCAAGTGCTAAAATGACAGTAGCAGCAGGTTACGCGAAAACCTGGTTGGAGGCACGAATGGCGAAGTCAGGCAAGAAATCATTTCTGGAGAGCATTCCCATGCTGGTGCTGCTGGGGCTGCTCGCGGGCGCAATCGGAGGCCTGGGAGTGGGCCTGATTCAGTTAAGGGCGTTGACCTCCTCGGCGAGCAGCAGCACCGGCAAGTAAGCGCTGGTCGCGCGTGGGTGGAAGGTGGAGTGGGCCGGATGGAATCTCCCTCTCGCTCACCCTGCCGGAATGTTCTTGATGCCGTGGCAGCCGAGACAGTCTGAGGCCGCTCGCCTGGCCAGTCCGTGAACTTACTTAACCAGCTTCTGCACTACCGCAACTAACTGGTCCGCGTTGAAGGGTTTCACAATCCACCCCGTGGCTCCGGCCCGGCGCCCCGCGTCTTTCTTCTCCGCCTGAGATTCGGTCGTGAGCATCAGAATCGGGATGAATGCGCATCCTGCCAGCTTGCGAACCGTGGCAATCATCTCGATGCCATCCATATTGGGCATATTCAGGTCGGTAATAATCAGATCGAACTTGGCCGCGCTCGCCTTTCCGATCCCGTCCTTTCCATCGACGGCCTCGACCAACTCATAGCCCTTGCTGCGCAAGGTAAAGCAGACCATCTGCCGCACGCTCGCGGAATCATCCACGGTTAAGATTCGTTTCATGGCGCGGTCCTTTACCAATCGCGGTTTTGTACTTCAATCCCAATCATTCCAACTTCAAGACCGCCGAATTCAAAACAGTTCAACGCTGTTGCCGGCAAAAGTCGGCGGCGGCGGCAGGGCTGTTCCAGCCAGTGCAGCCCTCAGAACCTGGCGCTCCAGTTCGGTAGTGTAAGAGCCGGAGAACATTCGCTCGACCGCAGTTGCGTCGTACCGGTGTTTCAGGCCAGGTTGATGACTTTCCAGATGCTGCTGGACAAATTCAACTTCGCATAACACCTCATCAAGATTTCCAAAGCTGGCATGGAGAACATCTCCGGAGTTCTTTACCTCGCCGGCCTTGGACTGCATTTTATCGGTGGCAAGCTTCATCTCCTGGGCATGCCCGGCGGCGGCGGCGGCGACATTGCGCAAGTTATCAAGAGCGGCGCTGGTCTGGGCTTGCGCCTCGCGCAACGTCTCGCTGCCGGCTCCGGAGAACATCTTCATCGCTCCGCTGGTCTCCGTTACCAGAGTTGCGATCCTTTCCATCGCGTTGGCCGATTGATCGGTGATCCCGTTCCACTCCGAAGCTACCTCCTTGATGCATTTTGCAATCGCCAGAATCGCATTAGCTTGTGTGCCCAGGCGACTGGCCTCGATGATGGAGTTGAAGGTGAGCAAACGCAAACGATCGCGAATCGATTTCGACCGTTGCACATGCTCGGTTACCAACTCCATGAGGTTCGAGAGCCCTCCCAGATTACGTTCGATTCTTGCGCTGTAAGCCTGGCTTTCGCCTTCGAGCAGTTCGATTCGGGCAAGCTGCGACGAGACTTCCCTTTCCTGTTCAAGGACGGCGGGGCCGATGCCGACCACTTCCGATGTGCTCACCGTCAGGATGCCGTTCATGCAGGTTCGGATTTGCGCGGCCCAACTGGCAACGGTTCCCTCGATCGTTCTCAGCTGATAGACCTGGATGGTAAGACCAGCGTAAGCCTGAGACAGCTCGGACGCGTCTTTCTTCTCCGGATCCTTCCCCGGATCCTCCGCGGTGCGCATTCTGGCGGCGATGAGGGCAAATGCGGCCTGTACGTGCTCGATCTGCTGGCGCGTGATGTCGTGGGCCTGAATCGCGGCCACAACTCCAGCAATCTGCCGAGCGACATCTTCCACGCAGACCTTGAATTGCGCCGGCGTGCGGGAGAGTTCACTCAGACCGGAATCCACCAGCTTCAAAGCCGTGCCCAGGTCAGCTTCGATGCGCGCCAGTTGCTCGCGCTGGCGAGGCAGTTCGGCGGAGAGAACACGCCGTGTTTCTTCTATGGCGTGCCGGCGGTTCTCGGCGTGATTCGTGAGTTCCCGGGTATCGCTGAGCACTGCCCGAGAAAAATCCGCCAGTTCGTTGGCGAGATACTGGAAGCCGGCTCCAACCGCGCCCAAGTGCGCCACCTCGATATTCGTGAGTACGCTCAGCGCCTTGATCTGGACCGCAATCGCCTCCTGGTTGCGACTCACGACCGAGAGTTGCTGCAGTAGATTCACTTCCGTGTCGACGGTCTTGAGGATTCCGGCGCTCGCCTGCAACCGGTCTCCGATGAAGCGTCGGGCCGCGGCGCCCAGGATTTGCACTTTAGGCATAACCGCGGCGATGTTCTCTTTCTCAACGCAACCCACCAGAGCGGCCGCCGTCTTCAAAATCGTGCTGGTATGCCCGGCCATATCCTCGAAAACCTTTGCCACCGATCGCACCTGAGTTTCGGTGGTGCAAGCCAGCGCTTGCAGTTTTCCCGTGACGTTCTCCAGCCTCGCCACCCAATCCAGCATCGAAGTCATTCTTGGGAGGCCGGTATTCATGGTTCAACGACCTGTCTCTGGTCTGAACTCCGACCTTCACGGCGCGCCCGCAGAGCCAGCTTGCGTGCTGGTAGCGCAACACTCCCGTCTGAGCTGTTCTTATCTCGCATGACTGAGAATGGCTCCCGCTACCGCCTCCAAGGGCAGCACTTTATCGACTGCCTCGCGCTTGATGGCCTCGTTCGGCATACCGAAGACGATGCAGGTGGCCTCATTCTGGGCGATGGTCACGGCTCCCGCCTGTTTCATTTCGAGCATGCCGCGAGCGCCGTCATCGCCCATGCCGGTCAGGATCACGCCCACCGCATTCTGTCCCGCGTAGCGCGCGGCGGAGCGAAACAACACATCGACTGACGGCCGGTGACGGCACACCAGGGGCCCTTCTTTGACGTCGACGTAGTAGCGCGCGCCACTGCGCTTGAGCAGCATGTGATGATTGCCGGGGGCGATCAGCGCGTGCCCGCGCAGCACCGTGTCATTCGATTCCGCTTCCTTTACGGTGATACGGCACAGACTGTTCAAGCGGTTGGCGAAGGCGCGAGTGAAGGTCTCGGGCATGTGCTGCACGACGACGATGCCGGGAGCATCGGGCGGCAAGGTCTCGAGCACAATCTTCAACGCCTCGGTACCCCCGGTGGAAGCGCCGATAGCGACCACTTTTTCTGTGGTCTCGGCCATGGCGTGGGTGGCGGGAGAGAGGATAGCATCCGCGGTCAGCTTCGGCTCGACGCTGCGAGCCGGTCGGAGGCAGCGCAATTGCGCCGCCGCTGCCGCCTTGACCGACTGGCAGAGGAGGATGCGCGAATCCTCGAGAAATTGTTTGCTGCCCAGGCGTGGCTTGGTGATGATATCGACCGCTCCAAATTCCAGGGCCTGCAGCGTACTTTGCGCGCCCTCCTCCGCCAGACTCGAACAGATCACCACCGGGATTGGATGTTGCGTCATAATCTTCCGCAGGAACGTAAGGCCATCCATGCGCGGCATCTCGATATCGAGCGTGATTACATCCGGAACCTCCTCGCTGATGCGCTCCGCAGCGACATAGGGATCGGCAGCCGCGGCGATGACCTCGATCTCCGGATCGCTTGCGAGTATTTCGCTGAGCGTCTGGCGCACTACGGCGGAATCGTCGACGATGAGGACCCGGATTTTCGGCTTGGTCATAAGCTTGTGCTCACGAGTTCGTGGTCGCCGGACTCAGCCGAGGCGCCGGAGCTGCACTTCCCCTGTCCTGGTGTCGAACCGGATATTGAGCCCTGCCGTGCCTCCCAGGCTCGAAGCGATCACCTGAAAACCCTCAGCCTCAACCACCTCGATTGCCGCTTCACAATTCAATCTGCCCACCGTGGGTCGGGCCGCCCCGAGATCGCTGACCAGCAGCACATCGGCCCCGCCAAACAATTTGACTTCGACTTCCGCACGGCGCACCCCCAGTTCGTCAAACTGCCGAGCCACGTCGCGGATGGCGAAATCCACATAACGACGGCCAGCGGCAACATTCACGCTGGACGAATTGGCAGGACAGCGCGGCAACTGGGAGTGCGTCAGCGCGCCGACGCCGAGCCGCACGCTCCAGAAACTAACGCCCACGCAGGAGCCAAGAATCGTCCGAATGATGGCCGGCTTGCGGGCGAGATATGATTCCCCCGGATTGAGATAGATCTCCGACACTTCGCTCCCGATCTCTGGCATCGGCTGCCTGCGCTATTGCGATCCTGCGGGTCGACCTTCTTATTGTCTTTCCTGGGCCAGGCCGGTTTTCTGGTACATCGCTGGCGCCACCGAAACCAGGGGCAGATCCATGTCGTGCAGTGTTTCCGAGTGCCCGACGAAGGCATATCCCCCGGGCAGGAGCTGCGCCGCTAGCTTCCGCATGATTTGCTCCTGCGTCGCGCGATCAAAATAAATGATGACGTTGCGACAGAAGATCACATCCGCCTTCTGGGAGAGATGGAAGTCCTGGTCCATGAAGTTCAGGCGGCGATACTCGATGAGCTGCCGCAATTCCGGCACCACGCGCAATAAGTTGGAATCACGATCGCGGCTGCGCATAAAGTACTTGCGGCGCAGTTCCGCCGGCACCGGACGCACCACCTCCGTCGTAAAGACTCCGCGGGCGGCCTTGGCCAGCACCGCGGTCGAAAGGTCGGTGGCCAGTACTCGAAAGCGCACGCCACCGTGAGCGAGCGCCCACTCATTCACCACCATGGCCAACGTGCAGGGCTCCTCCCCGGTGGAGCAGCCCGCGCTCCACAGCAGCAGCGAATGCCCGTTTTCGTTCCGTCCAGCCAGCTCCGGAATTACCCTTTGCATAAGAAACTCGAAGTGCTCGGGCTCGCGGAAAAAGTCGGTCTTGTTGGTGGAGACCACATCCAGCAAATGGATGATTTCGTCTCTTTGCCCCTGCGGCCCAAACAGATACGCACAGTACTCGGTAAAAGAACTCACCTTCAGCGTGCGCAAACGGCGTTTAATGCGCAGTTCGAGCATGGTCTTTTTTTCCGCATTAAGAGCGATGCCTGACTGCGTATAGATCAGCGCGCGCAGCCGGGCGAAATCGCTCTGCGAAAGACACTCTTCGTGCCCATTCATGGTTTCCTCAAGCTCAGTCCGGCACCGGTTACGCGGTTGCCTCCGCCATCGCCCGGCCGCTTTCGGTGGTGCGAACGGTGGCCAACTCCTCGGCTGAAAATACCCGGTCGATATCCAGAATCATCACAAATTGCGTATCGCGCTTTCCCATTCCCTTGATGAAATCAGTCCGAATGTGGGTCCCGATCCGAGGCGGCGGCTGAATCTGGTCGGGCTCGAGATCGATGACCTCCTCCACCGAATCGGCCAGCGCGCCGATCACGGTCGCCTCGTTCTCGAGCAGTACCTCGACCACCACGATGCAGGTATTACGCGTCTTTTCGGTTTTCGACATCTCGAGACAGAGCCGCAAATCGACCACCGGAACCACGCTGCCACGAAGGTTGATCACTCCGCTCATAAAGTCCGGCGTGCGCGGAATGGCGGTAATGGTGGTGAAATCCAACACCTCCCTCACCTTGGCAACATCAGTGGCGAACACCTCGTTGCCCAGCTTGAAGGTGAGATACTGCCGGGTCTCAGTAATTTCGGTAACACTCATAAGTCAGATCCTTTCGCATGATGCGGTCCTGCGCTCCGCCCGAGCCGCGCGGGTCAGAAAACGGAAGGTTAAAAACGCTCGAATTCCTTGTCCAGGTCATCGGTTTTATCTTTTTCCCGATTGCTGTCCCTCAGCCGCAGACTGATTCCGGCCTTGGCCGGCGTCGCCTTCGGAGCCGCCGGGCCGGCATGGCCAGTTGTCCGGGCTCCGCCCGCGCCCGCCGCCTCGGCGTGCCGCACAGGTTTCGGAATGACGGTTCGCACCGTTGTCGAGTGGGTCATTGCGTGCCCGTCATCTCCCGTGCGAAAGAAGGAGAGGGCGCTGACCAGCTGATCGGACTGACTCGACAGTTCCTCCGTCGTCGAAGCCATCTCTTCCGAAGCGGAAGCGTTCTGCTGAATCACCTTTTCCAGTTGCACCAGCGCCTTGTTGATCTGCTCGGCGCCGGTGTCCTGCTCTTTGCTCGCGGCCGCGATTTCCTGCACCAGTTCCGCCGTGCGCTGGATGTCGGGCACCAGTTTCTGCAGCATCTCCCCCGCTCTCTCCGACACCTTGACCGTGGTACCCGAAAGTTGATTGATTTCCCCGGCCGCCTTCTGGCTGCGTTCGGCCAGTTTGCGGACTTCGGCCGCGACCACGGCAAATCCCTTGCCATGTTCGCCGGCCCGCGCCGCTTCGATGGCCGCATTCAGCGCCAGGAGGTTCGTCTGGCGCGCGATCTCCTCGATGATCGAGACCCGGCTGGCAATCTCTTTCATCGCCGCCACCGCCTCAATCACCGACTTCCCACTCTCCTGCGCGTCGGCCGCCGACTTGTTGGCAATCTTGTCGGTCTGTTGCGCGCTGTCTGAATTCTGCTTGATGTTCGAAACCATCTCTTCCATCGAAGAGGAGGCTTCTTCGGCCGAAGCCGCCTGCGAACTGGCGCCCTTCGAGACCTCGACGGACGTCGTGCTGATGGCCTGGCTCGCCGACGCGACTTCGCCCGCAATCGAACGGATGTCGGACACCACGCGCGTGATGCCCGCAACCATCGCCGTCAGCGCCTGCATCAGTTTGTCCTGCGGAGAGCGCTCCTGCAGCGACACCGTCAGGTTGCCATTCGCCATCTCATCGGCGGCGCTCGTGATCTCGTTCATGGCCACGATCAGCGCGTTCAGGTTGTCCTTGATCAGATTGAAATCGCCATGGTAGGTGTCGGTAATCTGCGGCGGGATGTCGCCCTTGCTGATGCGATCGATGTATCCGGCAGTGAATTTCAGGGGAGCAATCACGGCGTCGAGAATCGAGTTCACCCCGCGCACGATATCGCTGTAAGCTCCGCGGAACTGATCGTATTTGCCGCGCTCGGTTAATTGACCGGCATTCGAAGCGTCGGTCAGGCGCGCCAGTTCCTTCTGCAGGCTCTGCAGGACGGCCGCAATATTGTTGACTGCCTGCTTCATCTTCTCGTGATCGCCCTTATACGTCTGCGTAATCAGTTCGTCGATTTTCCCGCTCGAGATCTGGGCCAGAATCCGGTTGCCTTCTCCGATCGGCAGCAGGATGGCATCGAGCATGGTATTCACGCCGCGGACAATCTCGGCATACGCGCCCTGGAACTGTTCGGGCTTGCCGCGGTCGGAAAGCTGTCCTTCTTTCGAAGCGTCGGTCAGACGTCGCATTTCTTTCTGCAGGCTCTGCACCACGATGGCGATGTTGTTGACCGCCTGCTTCATCTTTTCGTGGTCGCCCTTGTAGGTCTGGGCAATCAGTTCGTCGATTTTGCCGCTCGAGATCTGCGCCAGAATCCGGTTGCCTTCCCCGATTGGCAGCAAGATGGCGTCGAGCATCTGGTTAACGCCACGAACAATTTCCGCATACGCGCCCTGGAACTGCTCCGCCTTGCCGCGATCGGAAAGTTGCCCTTCCTTCGAAGCCTCGGTCAGTCGCGCCATTTCCTTCTGCAGGCTCTGCACCACGACCGCGACGTTGTTGACCGCCTGCTTCATCTTTTCGTGGTCGCCCTTGTAGGTCTGGGCAATCAGTTCGTCGA
>Ga0074044_10000199_pt1 | contig 59609 bp, 56 predicted proteins | sample BogForMeECP23OM1_FD_94443 | JGI IMG/M metagenome (GOLD analysis project Ga0074044, IMG submission 94443) | Bog forest soil microbial communities from Calvert Island, British Columbia, Canada - Bog Forest MetaG ECP23OM1 | ecosystem: Environmental > Terrestrial > Soil > Wetlands ...
CTTTATTTGGCCGCCAGTTCTTGGATGAGACCCGGCAGGAAAAGGCGGCGTCAGGCCGACTTGTCTTGCACAGCGCGGCCTTTATAGAAGCCGCAGTGGGGACAAGCCTGATGCGGCTGCTTTGTTTCGTGGCAATTCGGGCATTTGCCGAGAGGCGGCTTCTCGAGAAAATCGTGTGCCCGTCTGGTGCTCGTCCGTCGTTTCGAATGCCGTCTTTTTGGGTTAGGCATAGCAGTACTCCTCGTTCCCGCCTCAGTGGGCGGATTCTATGGGCTTTCGGCCCTGTAAACTATTGTTTTTTCAGCCAGTCCTGCTTCAGGCGCGCGAGAGGGGCCAGCCGCGGGTCCGTCGCGTGGGTCTCACAGCGGCACTCCTCGTGGTTCAAGTTAGCACCGCAGTTTGGGCACAATCCCCGGCAGTCACTTTGGCAGATGACCTTGAGGGGCAGTGCTAATAGTACCTGTTCTCTGAGCACATCCGCCAGGAAGAGGCCATCTCCTTCAAAAAAGCCGATTTCGGTGTCGTCATCCTTGAGCCGGTCTTCCTTCGGCTTGGCACCCTTGGGCAAAGGAGCGTAAAACAGGTCGAACGAGCGGTTCACGTCTTCAACCACCGGTTCGAGACACCGAGCGCAGACCATTTCGATCTTCGTTTCGAGCTGCCCCTCAATGCGAATCTGGCCTTCGAGCAGCTCAGCCGTGGCGGTGACTTCCAGAGGGGCGACCTGCTTGACCTCGGACGAATGGTAATCGATGCTGCCCGGAGCGTAGGTTTTCCGGATGCGCAGCTTCCGAACCGCGAGATCTTTTACATCGAGGAACAAGTCTTGAATGCCTCCGTCGATCACACTCATGCTTTATCATTATTCCGTCGCGCGAGCGGCAAGTCAAGGAACAGGGCCGCTTTCTGGTACTTTTGCTGCATGTTGGGCAAGGGGTGGCTCTAGTACCGGTGGCAAGAAAAGGGGCTTAAACCGCTGCAGTGCGGGATTGATGCTGAAGACCGGTGGCTTGGACACGGACGATGCTCCAGCCTTCCGGTTTCTGGGTCAGGATAATGGTCATGCGCACGCAGCCGGGATTCGGTTTTTCGAGCTTTCCGGGGGATTCCCACACCAGGGTGGCCATGGCGGCTTTACTGCCGACGAACTGAACATCTTCGATTTTGCCGATCGTCTTGGCCCAGCCAGTAGCGGCGAAGATAAGTCGTGCTGCTTCGTGGATGCGCTCCGGACCAATCCACAAATTGCCTTGCGAGTCCACAAACTGGCCATCCGCGGAAAACATCGCGGCAAACTTTGCCGCTTGACCATTGCCCCATGCCTGTGCAATTTGCATCACGGAAACAAGTTCCGCCGCGGCCTTCTCGAATTTCCTTTGTTGATCGTCCAAAGGACGAACCAGTTCTTCGCGGACCTCATCGAGCGTCAAGCCGCGCTGCTGCAAAAGACGGGCAGCCAGACAATCTTGTTCGTGAAGAATTCCGAGAAGTATATGTTCCGGAGCGATGTGCTTGGTTCCGAGCCGCTCCGCCTCTTCGGCAGCTTTATTCAGGATGCGCTTGCACTCCGCACTGATAGGAATTTCGACGGCAGTAGATAAACGTTCGCCGCGCGTGATTTGGGATTCGATTTCATCGCGGAGGGATTGCGCTCCGCCTTTTTCGCTCAAAAACTTCCGCGCGAGCGCGTGGTCCTCGCGGAATAAGCCGAGAAGCAAATGTTCCGTCTCGATGGACATGCTGCCGTACTGGCTGGCTTCGTAGCGCGCGAAGAAAATGACGCGGCGGGCTTTTTCCGTGAATCGCTCGAACATACGTCCTCTCACATTTCCAGCTGAATACCGGAACACCGTGACTCGAAAGCGGCGCGCCAGTATGAACCTGTGCAAAAGAGGATACCACCGCGGAAATTGAGAGGGTAAGGTAGCTGCGCGAATGCTGACGCGGCAATCTAGCGTGGCAATTTGCCGGCGGCGCTGGTGCAAAAGGCAGGCGAGAGCAGCGCCAAGTGAGCAAGAATTGCATGGGACTAGTACCCGGAGAGACTTTTTTGCGAACGCCTGGCACAGCACATAAGTTACTGATATAACGCGACTTCCTGAACAAGGCGAATCTCGGATGAGTTTGGTTCAGATCGTGCCCTTCTGGAGGTCCCGGTCGAAATCAAACTGGAGGAAGCTTCATGAGATTCCGCACCATTCTTTCCTTGGCCACTCTTTTTATGGCTTGTTTCACCTTAGCCGTGTTTGCGCAACCCTTGCCTGCGAACGCGGCCGGACATAGCACGAGCCGCGCGCCGGAGGATCAATCCGTATCCGGCCAGATCGCTTCGGTGGGCGACGCCGCCTTCACGGTCAACGTCGCGAAGGATAAACAAGCAGCGCAAGCCGTTGAATTCCTGGTGGATGAAAATACGAAAGTGGAAGGCAAGCTGACCATCGGAGCGCAAGCGATGGTGGAATACCGCTCGGACAGCGGGAAGAACATTGCCGTACACGTGGTGGTGACGCCAGCTTCCGGCATCAATCCTTACTGACCTACTGCCTTTTTTCTTTTCGGCCTAGTGTAATCCTGTATTTCGCCCCGACCCAGCCCCGGCGCAATCTGGCTTACTCGATGAACTTGAGGAGTCTTGATGCGCACGACTCTGAAGATTGTCCTGCCCTTAATCGTCAGCGTGGCGGTGGTGTCTTTATTGTTCGCGGCGTATCAGGTGAGGACGGAGAGGCGCAATCTGCGCAACGACCTTTCGCGGCGGGCGGAGATTCTTGGCGAGAGTCTTCAAGAAACGGTCGAACCTCTGCTGGATCATGGACCTAACAAGAATCTGCAACGGATCGTGGCACGATTCGGACAGAGAGAACATCTGGAAGGGGTTGCGGTTTATGACGCCGATGGTGGCGCGGTTGCGATCACAGCCGGTCTTCCAGCGGAATTTCAAAACCGCCCTCTAACTGCAACGCGCGCCGCGCAACGTGACGCGGGCTATGGCGAGTTTCTGACGACAGGCAGCTCGGCGGCCGTGGACGCGCAGTCTCCGGGGCCGATGCACATCTTCGCGTTGCCATTGCATGACGACGGGCAAGCCGCCGGCACGCTCGTGCTGTTTCATGACACGAGCTACATCGACGCGCAGGTGCAGCATACGCTAAGGGACGCGTTCCTGAATGCGGCGATCCAAACGCTCCTGATCAGCTTGCTGGCGTTCGTGCTGGTGAGATGGACATTCACCGCGCCGCTCGCGCTGACAGCGAAATGGCTGCGAACTCTGCGAACCGGACAGACACACGCTCCGCCGATGACGCCACAGGGGGAAATCTTCGACCAACTACATCAGGAGGTGACGCACCTCGCGCATGACTTGAATGCGGCCCGAGCCACGGCGGAAGAAGAAGCGCGATTGCGCAACTCCAACGTGTCCCTCTGGACAGCGGAACGCTTGCGCGTGAGCCTGCGGAACAAATTACAGGAGAAACCGCTCTTCGTAGTTTCGAACCGCGAACCATACCTAAACGTGCACAGCGAAAAAAACAATTCGATCGAGATCATTGTGCCGGCAAGCGGCGTCGTGACGGCCATCGAACCCGTGCTGGTGGCGTGCGATGGAACCTGGATCGCTCACGGATCGGGTAGCGCCGACCGCCAAGTTGCGGACGAGCGGGACCACCAGCGCGTGCCTCCGGAGCGGCCGAGCTACACGCTTCGGCGCGTGTGGCTCAGCAACGAAGAAGAAAAAGGGTATTACCAGGGCTTTGCGAACGAAGGGCTCTGGCCGCTCTGCCATATCGCGCACACGCGGCCCGTGTTTCGTCCAGAAGATTGGGTGCACTACCAGCGCGTGAACCGCCGCTTTGCGGATGCGGTGCTGCAAGAGATGGAAGGCACGGAATCGCCGATTTTGCTGGTGCAGGACTATCACCTCGCGTTGCTACCGCGGATGATTAAGGACGCGCGGCCGGATGCGCGCGTCGCGATTTTCTGGCACATCCCGTGGCCGAATCCGGAAGTATTTGGGATTTGTCCGTGGCAGCGGGAACTGGTCGACGGGCTGCTTGGCGCGGACCTGATCGGTTTCCACATTCAATCGCATTGCAACAACTTTCTGGAAACGGTGGATCGCGCGGTGGAAGCGCTGACGGAGTGGGACCGTTTTGCGGTCAACCGGCAGGGCCACGTCACGAGGGTGAGACCGTATCCGATCAGCGTGGCGTTTCCGGAAAATGGGCACGCGGTGAACGAAATGCGAAATGCGGGAGAAGAGCGCGCGGCTCTCTGCAGCGAGCTGGGCATCGACGGGAGCCTGCTGGGAGTGGGCGTGGACCGCATCGATTACACGAAGGGGATCATCGAGCGGTTTCGAGGCATCGAGCACTTCCTGGATCTTTATCCTGCCTACCAGCAACGCTTCACTTTTGTACAAATTGGGGCGCCGAGCCGGACCGAGATTGACCGTTACAAACATTTTCTCGATGAAGTAAGCGCAGAGGCGGACCGAATCAATGCGCGGTTCCAGGCAGGACGGTGGAAGCCCATCGTGTTGCTCAAGAAGCATCACTCGCACGAAGAAATCGCGCGGTACTACAAAGCCGCATCCGTGTGTCTGGTGACTTCCCTGCATGATGGGATGAATTTGGTGGCGAAGGAGTTCGTTGCCGCGCGCGAGGACGAGCGAGGCGTTCTTATGCTCAGCACGTTCGCCGGTGCAGCGCACGAATTGCCGGACGCGCTGCTCGTGAACCCCTACGATGTGCAGCAAGTGGCTGAAGCGATTCACCGCGCTCTGGAGATGCCGCAAGAAGAACAATGCCGACGGATGGAGCGGATGCGAACAAACGTGCGCGAACATAACGTCTACCGATGGGCGGCGCATCTACTTTCGGACCTGACGGAGATTCGCATTGACGCTCCGGAGCGCATCGAAGTGCCACAGGCATCATGATCGCCACGCAGCAGGAAGCGTTTTGGGGTTTGCCAGATTGGGATTTCGAAGCTGCAGCAATCCTGGAGCAGGAGAAAACAATCGCATGAACACAGCGGAAACACCGTTTGAGTTCTTCACCGTTTCGTATCTGACGCGCATCGGGAATCAGTCCGCGGGCACGATGACCGAGTTCCTCAGGGGGCTGCACCAATGCAGCGATGCCTCCATCTTTCACCACACGTTCCAGACGCTGAGCAGCCACCACTTCCTCACGGAAGGGTTTTCGAATGATTTCGCGCAATGGGCGCACGCGGACGCCAACCGCGAAGACCTGGCCGAGCAGCTCGCCGCGCTGGACGTCCGGGATTATCTTTCCATCGCGGCGCTACGCAGCGATCTGTGCCGCGTGGTTGGCGATTATTGCACCGCAAATCCGGGGCTATCGGAGCAAACGGCGCTGGAGCGCTTTTACTTTTGCGAAAGCCTGGAAGTCACGCTGCCATTCGGGCTCACGGCGCGGACAATGGAAGAATTTCGCAACGGCATCGTGCATCTGAGCCATGCCTCTTTCTACTTCCATTTCCTCTCCTCGCGGCTTCGCTTGCAACTGCAAACCAATGACTTTTCCCATTGGCTGGCGAATGGGCTCGGACTTGGAACGCTGGCAGACAGCGTGAACCACATCGACATTTACACGAACACGCTCGACAGCGCTCGCGCCAAAGTGTTGCGGCTAATCGACCGTGAAAGGAGAAAAGGATGAGCGAAGTAGCGATCGCCAGCCGAATTCCACTGGATGAATACGCGGCGCTGCTCGGAGAGGGCGAGATCGACGAGCTGCGCCTGCTCGCGAAACCGTTGCGAGGCCGCAGCATTGAAATGATCAACTCGACCGCAGTGGGCGGAGGCGTCGCGGAAATTCTTAACCGCCTGCTGCCGCTCGCGGAGGAACTCGAACTGAACATGCGCTGGGACGTGATGACGGGAGGCGATGACTTCTACGGAGTGACGAAATCTTTCCACAACGCGCTTCATGGCGCTCCATATCATTCCGACCCGAAGGATTTTGAAATTTTTCTCGCGTGCAACAAACGTAACCTCGCGCGGCTTCCGCTGGACGCCGAGTTCATGATTATCCATGATCCGCAGCCTGCCGCGCTGATCGAGGGACGCAAGAAGAACGGAAATCATTGGGCCTGGCGGTGCCATATCGATCTATCGCACCCCAACCGGCAGGTTTGGGATTTTCTGGAAAAGTTCGTGGCTCGCTACGACGCCTCGATGTTTTCCTCGCCAGAATTCGCGCGCGAGCTCCCAATCCCGCAGTATCTCTTTTATCCGGCGATCGATCCGCTCGCGGAGAAGAATCGCGATCTGGATCCAGAATTCGTAGCGCAGACGCTGGCGCACTACCAGATCGATCCGCTGCGCCCGATCCTTACGCAGATCTCGCGGTTCGACCGGTTGAAAGATCCGGTCGGGGTGATTCGCGCGTACCGCATCGTGAAACGATATTTCGATTGCCAACTGGTGCTCGCCGGGGGCAGCGCTTCCGACGACCCGGAAGGAGCAGAGGTGCTGAAAGAGGTCCAGCAAGAAGCCAACGGCGAAGCGGACATTCACATCCTCGAGCTTCCGGCGTGGGCGCCGCTAGGGGTGAACGCGCTTCAGCGTGCTTCAACCATCGTGATTCAGAAGAGTCTCAGGGAAGGGTTCGGGCTGACAGTTTCCGAGGCACTTTGGAAGAAAAAACCGGTCGTGGCTTCGGCAGTTGGCGGCATTCCCGTGCAAATCATCCACAAGCACACGGGGCTTCTAGCACACTCGATCGAGGGTACGGCCTATCAGATCCGATTTTTGTTGTCGCATCCGGAGATTGCTGCGAAGCTCGGCGAGAATGGGCATGAGCACGTGAAGGAAAACTTTCTGATTACGCAAAAGCTCAAACGGTATATGACGCTATTTCTGGCAATGGCTCGCGCGAAGTAGGGCGTTGGGACGGGGCCCTTACAGGGCCAACAAACCCCGCCCCTACAAGTGTTGGCTGAGCCGCCGCTCAATAAGTCAGCGACCAACCGACGATGGTCATCGACAGCACGAGCAGAAGCATTCCGGTGCTCACGACACTCAGGATTCGCCCGTGCCCCAGGAGATAGTCCCTGGACTCCGCATCACTGCAGAGAAGGACGGAAACAACGAGGACTACTGCCCAGGCAAGAATCGCTGGCAGGCCTGGATACTTGCCGATCATCGAAAGGAATTGGCCGGGGGGCTGGCCTGCGGGTATCCACCAGGGAATCATGGGCGCGACGCCGGCGGCGAGGGAGAGGGTGAGTAATTTGCGCGTAAACCAGCCTTTAATTTTGGGCCGGGCTTCTTTCCAAACGAAGTAGTCCCAGGCAAGTAGAGCGACCGCGAACAGCACCCAACCATAAAGAGCCACATTTTGGTCGAACCACCACCAGGCGCGAAAGACGAAGCGTGCGTGAGGGCCGGTGGCAAAGCGCGGGAGCAGAAGGATTGCTACGAGACCATTGCAGGCCACCGCAACGAGCAGAGTGACCAGACTCATAAACTGAAACCAGTAGCGCGTCGGAACGCGCCGGCACCTGGTGCAAACGGATTGTTTCGGCAGGAAGTTTAGTCCACAGCGGTCGCAGAACACGGCTGGTCTCCCATTCGCGGGAATCGAATCCTGTGATCGGTGCCAGAGTATCTTATTGGAATCGAAAAAAACTACTGGTCTGAGGGTCAGTTGAAAGGGCAGGCAGTATTGGTAGTATGGAGTGTATCCAGCCAGATACCTTTCCCGGGGAAAGCGCCTAGACTTGAATTTGACCTGAAAATAAATCCGCGGTCAGGCGGGGGTGCAATATGACCGAGGCCTTGAAGCAATGGGAAGGCCAGATTGTCGAAGGGATTTTTCCCTTGCGGCAATATCTTGGCGGATCCGATCACAGCGCGGTGTTCTTAACCGAGTATGGTGATGGAGCGCCGCAAAAAGCTGCCATCAAACTTTTCCCCGCAGAACCGGCAAGGGCCGATTCGCAGCTCTTGAGCTGGGAATCGGCTGCGCAATTGTCTCACCCCAATTTGCTGCGATTGTTTCGCACCGGGCGATGCAGAATTGACGGCAATGATCTCCTCTATCTGGTGATGGAGTACGCCGAAGAAGACCTCTCGCAGATCCTTCCCCAGCGCGCACTGACCCCGGAAGAAACTCGCGACATGCTCTGCCCGGTTCTGGATGCGCTGGAATACCTTCACGGCAAGGGCTTTGTGCATGGCGACCTGAAGCCCGCAAACATATTGGCTATGGGGGATCACCTGAAACTCTCGAGCGACGCGATTTCGCGCATCGGAGAAGCGCCGAGTGCTTCTAAAAAGACCGGTGCTTACGATCCACCCGAAGCAGCCAGCGGAATGCTGACGCCGGCAGCGGACGTTTGGTCTCTGGGGGCGACGTTGGTTGAGGTTCTGACGCAACGTTTGCCGGAATGGCAACCCGGGTCGAACCGTGAGCCCGTGGTGCCGGCCAGTCTTCCCGCGCCGTTCCTGGAAATCGCATGCCAATCTTTGCGGCTGGAGCCTCACCGGCGTATCAGCGTTGCTGACATCGCGGCACGATTGAATCCGCGCGCGGCTGTGGCTTCGGCATCAGCCTCAGCGGCTGGTGCGAGTTTTAGCGCCGCAGCGGTTACCGGACAGGTGGCTCCCCCGCCACCTAGACCCTTAGCTTCGGTTCCTGTGCCTCCAAGACCGGTGGCGAGAATGCAGACAAATCCTCACCGGCCACCTCCGTACAGAGCATCGAGTGGGAGGCCGCGGTTTCTCGTTCCGCTGATTGTTGCGGCCCTGGCGTTTGCGGCGATTCTAACGGTGCCGCGGCTGCTCACACATCGCTCGGAAATCCAGCCTGCGCCGGCTGTGGCCTCGGAAACACCAACGGGTCAAGCCCCTGTTGCGAAGCCAGTCGAGTCTGCAAATTCGCTGAAATCCAGGACAAAACCCGAGTCGAAGCCAGCAGGCTCTGAGACAGCAAAGTCCGCAGCACCGGCAACACCCACGCAGGAGCAGCGCACCGCGCCAGCGCCCGCGCCCGCGCAGGACGCTCTGACGCCGACTAGCGAGAAGGAAAAGTTATCTCCTGCGGTTTCGCCGGCCGCTTCACCCGCCACTGAGGAGGTTTCGAAACCAGCCGCGGAGGGGATAGCCTCAGCTAAGGGAGAAGTGCTGGATCAGGTTCTGCCTGATGTGTCGCCCAAGGCGCGCGCAACCATTCAGGGGAAAGTGCGTGTCAGCGTCAAAGTACACGTTGATCCCGCGGGCAGTGTTTCGGGAGCGGAGTTGGATTCGGCCGGGCCCAGCCAGTTTTTCGCGGAGCTAGCCTTGCAGGCGGCGAAAAAGTGGGCTTTTACGCCGCCAGAAGTGAATGGAAAGAGCGTGGGGAGCGAATGGCGGCTGCGGTTTGAGTTCACACAGAAGGATACCAAAGTCATTCCTGAGCAGACGGCTCCTTAGAAAGCAGTCCCAAATAGCCGGGCAGGTCCAAGCATTGCTAGAGCCTCTGCGTCCAAACGCAGTCTCGCTCTGATTTCAAGGCTGGGAGACACCTGTACCTTGGGACGCAGCTTACCTTTCCTTCGCCTATGAGTAACTCCCTGAACTAGCTGAAAGCACTTAGGTTAGAGAGCGAATCGCGGCAATCTGTCCCGCCGTACCATACCCACGGGCTAGCTCAACTCGTAATTTCGCTTGGAGCAGGCGGCGTTCTTGGTGCGTCCACGCCTGACGGAGCCACAGCGAATGAGCCGGCGGCAAATTACAGTCTGTCTGGTAGGCGAGTCTGGCGCGGAAGCAAAGAATCGCAGGCTTCGCCGCACGATCCGAAATGCGGCTTGGCTCGCGATTCTGGGCGGCCTTTCGCTCGCTGCGGGATTTGAGACCGCTCGCACAACGCTGCCAGCTCCGAAGTGGGATAGCGGACTTACGTCAGACGACTCTTCTCGCGCCGTTTCGCCGGTACGGCTGCCGACGCCTTCGAAAGATTCGGAAGATAAGTCGGATGCAGAACTGAACCGCCTGCCGCCCCAACAGCAAGCGGAGCGCTTGCTGGAACGCGCGATGCATGACGATGCGGGTTCTCTGAACCTGCTGCGTGAAAATGTGGATAGTTGGCGCGGTCACCTCAAGAATACCGACCGTCTCTTTGACCTGGTGCTGGCGGCACTGAATTCGGGAGATCTTCGCGTAAGGACGGCAGCGGTTGACGTGGACCTTGCGGCGAATAATCTGAGCAAATCACCGGAAAGTGTCACGCGGTTGCTCCAGCAGTTGCAGCGCGATCCTGCAGGCCGGGGGATGGCGTTGTGGCGGCTCGGTTCATTGGGAAATCGTGGCGTTGAACCCGAGAAGGTACTGAACAGCCTGCTGAACTATGCTCACGATCCCAGCGAACATACACGCTACTGGGCGGTGGAAGGATTGGCGATGCTGGGCAACGACGCAACCGTCGACCCGCTTTTGGACATCCTGGCCCACGACCGGTCGCCGCGAGTCCGGGAGCGAGCGGCAAGCAGCCTGGGCCAATCCGGAATGCTGACCCGCGAGGAGCGCCTGGCTGCCGTGCCGCATCTGCTGAATTTTGCCGACGACGATTCGCTGACCACTACGACGCGGGAGCTGGTCTATGGAACGCTTCGCGTGATTACGGGTGCAGCGCTGGGTAACGATGCCAATGCCTGGCGCGCCTGGTGGGCAAATCACGATCCTGCGCAAGGGCGTCCTCGAGAACGCACGAAGGTCTTACGAGCCTAACGCCTCACCTGGGCACGTATTCTTTTGTATACAACGCTTTCCGCCGATCGATGAATTTCCGCTCGCTTTCTGCGGGGCTTGAGAAAATAGGTCTTCCAGAAACTGCAAACTGGGAAATTCGAGTAACGCTTGGGAGGATCCATTGACACACTTTTTCCTCAAGACCGCCAGGCCCATTTACGCAATCCTATTTGCCTTCCTCATCGCTATGGGCGCAGTCACTCCGCTACCGGGTCAGGAAAAGAAAGCTCCGCAAACCGATGGTGTGGATAACACAAAGATGGGAGCCTATCGAGCCATTGCCCAGCACGCCTATTTGGAGTTTCAGAAAGGCGACATGGCGGCTGCCGCCCAGCTTGCACGCAGCCTCGAACGGGTGTGGGATAAAGGTGAAGATTACGGCGGCGACACCGCGCTGAAGAAAACACATCCCGATCTGTTCGAACAGATCGATAAAGCCATGGACGACTTCATCACACCTTTGATGGACTACAAAACCAAAACACCCGACCCTGCCAGGATCAAAGCGGCTCTTGGGGCTTATTTGGAAAAATTGAAACTTGCGGATTGAGCGGCGAGCAATTTCTCGCCGTGTTGAACTCCTTGTGTGAGAAGCAGGACTTGGTTGTTCTGTTAGGACTTCTGTGGTTTCGGCATCTAGGCAGGCATCATGGCCTGACATCCGGAACGCCTGGCGCATGGAAGAGCCAACCCAGCAAAAGATGCGTCGGCCAGTAAACCAGTCCTACGATAATGATGAATGCGGCCGCGAGGTGAACGGGGGCGGGTCCCCAGGCGCGGTTGAAGACTGGATCACGGTAAGCGTAGTTCATGTTGATCCCCGCCGACAAGAAGCGAGAAACGATCAAAAGAACGGCTGCAATCGTGGCCTGTAGCCCCAGGGCGCGCTTGTCGTAGCCGACGTGGCGCAGAGTCCAAAGCAGGACCAGCGGCAGCCCGACGTGAAAGGACGAGAGCAGTCGTACCCAGAGCGGATAGCGCGCGTCCCACATGTAATCTGTTCCGCCGATGAGAAAGCGTCCTGTTGCGAGTCGCCAGCCAACGTCGAGAATCCAAAAGAGGCCTGGCGCCAGCGAGCTGACTGCCTGACTGGAAAGCAGCAGAGGATTGGCCCACCAGATGCCGATAAAACTCAGGATCACGGCGACGTCGCACAAGTGCAGCAGATTGGCCCAACCCCACACGCGGAAATATGTGGGAAGCCAGACGACCATCCAGCACAAACCGACCCATCGGAGCACAGGAAAAGTGTTCGAGCTCAACGACATGCGAATTCACCTATTTGCTGCTGGAAGACGGCTAAGGCTATCACAACCGCTGACGGAGACTGGATCGAAGCAGTCGCGCCGGTGGGATGCGCGAGGGCGCAGGAACCTCAGCGGTAACCCAATTCTGGGCCGAGTTGGATGGAGCTTGGCATGAACGTTCCACTTCCGCGGGCGACTTCTTTGCCGCGGCTGTCGAGGAGGACGCGTTCGGCGATATAGAGGCGCTTCGAGCGGCTGACGACCTGGCCGCGGGCGAGGAGTTGGCCTTCGGAGACCGGCCGCAAAAAGTAGAGCTGGAAGGAAGAAGTTACGACGAAAAAATCTTTGACGAGCGACTGCACGGCAAAGAATGTCGCGTCGTCCAGCGCTTTGAAATAGATGGCTCCGTGAATCGCGCGAGCGGCGTGGTGGAAATCCTCGCGCACGGGGAGCTCAATCTCCGCACGTCCCTCTTCGGGGATGCGAAGCAGCGGCCGAAACCATTTGTTGATCGGGGCACTGTCATACATGGCGACGAGCGTTTCAAAGTGTGTGCGTTCCATGGTGTGGGTTGTGGTTTGCTCCGGGATTTAAGAGGATTCGGAAGCCTGGCGCGCGGCAGGAGCAGCAGCGGACCCGAAATGTTCCTGGTGCTTGCGAAGCAGAAACTGGTCGGTCATTCCTGCGATGTAATCGCACACGACGATGTGGCGTGCTTCGCTGCGGGCGGATTCTTCGTGAGACGCGGGCATGGAGCCGGGCGAATCGAGATAGTAGACAAAAAGCTCTTCGAGGCAACGGATGGAGCGGTCGCGGTCCTCGGTAATGGCAGGGTGATTGTAGATGTGCTTGAAGAGAAAGCGCTTCAGCTCCGCGTTGCGCTCGGCTAAGGCATCGCTGAAACCGGCAAGTCTGCGCGGGGCGCGGCGAATGTCGTCCACGGTTGCGGCTCGGGAAGCGAGCACGCGGTGCTGCGTGGTCTCGATGAGATCGGTGGCCAGTTGATCCAGCACGATTCGGAGAGCGGCATTGAATTTGAGTTTTTCACGGCCGGTGGGATATGCGGCTTCGATTTGAGCGTAGGCATCGGCGAAAATGGGAACCTCGATTCGCAGGACATCCAGATCGAGGAGCTCTGCTTCGCGCGCGTCGTCGAGGTCCGCCGTGTTGTAGGCAATCTCGTCGACCCAGTCGATAAGCTGTCCTTCGAGGGGAGTGCGCAGGTCGAGGAGATACTCGGCAAGGTTTGGATATTGTAAAGCGGTGTAGTCGTGAGAGTGCTTGATGATGCCCTCGCGAACCTCGAAGGTGAGATTCAGGCCGGGGAAATCGAGATAGGGACTTTCAAACTGCTCGACGATGCGGAGCGCCTGGAGATTGTGGTTGAAACGCGAGCCGCGGGCGCGCATGAGTTCGTCGAGTTTCTTCTCGCCAGCGTGGCCAAAGGGCGGATGCCCAATGTCGTGGACGAGAGCGAGCGTCTCGGCAAGATCCGTGTTGAGCCCAAGCGCGGCAGCTACCGTGCGTGCAATTTGAGAAACTTCCAGCGTATGCGTAAGCCGGTTGCGAAAGTGATCGGAATACCGGATGGTGAAGACCTGCGTCTTGGCCTCGAGGCGGCGAAAGGCACGCGAGTGAACGATGCGGTCGCGGTCGCGCGCGTATTCGCTTCGGTAGGGATGCGGCGGCTCGAGGTAGCGGCGTCCGCGTGAAAGCTCCACGCGCATCGCCCACGGCGCGCTCGTGGGGAGTGATTCGATAAGCGGCTCCGGCGACGGACAGAGACATTACTGCCCGTTTGCGTTCTAAGGGGTCTTCAAACTTTTTCTAAAGATTCGAATGTCCGCTCGAACTTGCCGCGCGGAGGAGTCAGGACTGTGGCGCCAGCGTTTCCAGGCCGCGGTCCGCTTCCTCTGAGACCGCCGTATTCGGAAATTCTTTTTTGAGCTGCTCGTACACGCTGGCGGCTTCCTTAGGATTACTCTGGCGCAAGGTCTCGGCAAGTTCGAGAAGAACGAGCGGGCGCGGCACGAAGACGGAGGAATGGTCAGCCAGGTCGCGGAAAAGTTTGATAGCTTCGGCGGTCTTTCCCGTGCGCGCGTAAATCACTCCCGTTTGATACTGCGCCATGGCTACGAGTTCCTTATCGTTGCCGGAGCTGATCTTCTTCAATTGCTCGAGAGCCTGATTGTTGCGTTCGAGAGATTCGTAACAGAGCGCCGCGTAATAGGCGGCGAGCCTGCCGGGATTCGTATTTGGATACTTTTCGGCGACGGCAGAAAACTTTTGAACGGCGTCTTCAGCGCGCGCCGCCTCCGTAAGATAGAACGGTTCGCTGGGATCGTTGGGATCGGGAGCTGCACCGATTCGCGCGGAATAAGCTTTCGTAGCGATGTCGAGCGCCGCGGTCGCTTGCACCGTTTTACGGTCCGTGTAAAAACGCCATCCGAAATAGCCGACGCTGACGATCACAATGGCCAGGACAGCCGCGGCGAGAACGGTGGTGTGCGAAAAAACAGCCTCGGCGCCGTGCTCGATCGCATCGTGGATCTTGTCCTGCTTCAATTCCTTACGCGAGATATGTTCCGCCACAAACGCTCTCCTGCTTGGATTGGAATCCTTAATCGTAGCATAACTAGCGGGCAAGCGGCCTCCGCCCGTGATGACTAAAGTTCGCGCGGGCTGCAAATTACCCTTGCAACATGGAGAGGAAGAGACCGCAACTCCAAGTCGGCGTGGGTGTTAAATTAGAGTGATGCAAGCTGCGTGTGTCCATTGCGGAACGGAGCACAAACTTAAGGATGCGGACTCCACCGCCCATCCAAAGGTGCAGTTTAAGTGCTCGAAATGCGGGAAAACCACGGTTGTAGAGGTGAAGCGGCGGCCGGACCAGACCGTCGTGATTAGCCCGCTGCCTTCGTTTGCCCGCGCGGATGCTTCCAGCTCGAACTTGCGATTGCCCCCGGAAACGGATGGTCTGAAGCTTCCGGTGGATGGTGTATTCGTCCTCGCAATCACGTCGGGGCCCGCGAACGGCGAGGTTTTCAGGCTGGCGAAATCGCGCGTTGTCATCGGACGAAAAGGCGCGGACATCCCGCTGAATGATCCGGAGATTTCGCGGCATCACTGCTTGTTGGAAGTGCGGGACAAGTTTATCAACCTGAAGGATCTCGATTCCACGAATGGCACGTTTTATGACGAGGAGCGCGTGCGAGCTGCGATGTTGCAGGACGGCTCGGAGTTTCGCATCGGCGAAAGCCGGATTCGCGTCAGTCTTCAGAAAAAGTGACACACCTTCGCCGCCCTATTCTTCCGCAAATTACAGCCTGAACCTCGTGCATCGTGAGTGTAAGATACGGGCGACAGCGTTGCGCTTCCGACGCACCCGATGAATCGCCTATCCGCCTGTTTGATCACACTCAACGAAGAACATAATCTGCCGCGCGCTCTGGCGTCGTTGAAGGGCATCGCGGATGAAATTATCGTTGTGGACTCCGGAAGCATGGACAGCACACCAAGCATCGCTCGCGAACATGGCGCAGCTTTCTTCGGGCGCACGTGGACAAATTACTCGGAACAAAAGAATTTCGCGGCCGCCTGCGCGCAGAATGATTGGGTTTTGTCGATGGATGCGGACGAAGAGTTGGGCAGTGCGTTGCAGACTTCTCTGCTGAATTGGAAGAAACACGAACCAAAATTCGGCGTGTATGAGATGGCACGAAAGACGTGGTACCTCGGAGCATGGGTGAAGCACTCCGGCTGGTATCCGGACTTTCAGCGGCGGTTGTACCGGCGGGACAAAGCGCAGTTTTCGGGAATCATCCACGAAGCGTTGCGGTTTGAGGGCAAGCCGGGGCGGCTTCCCGGAGATTTGTTGCATTACACAGTGCGGTCGTTTGCGGAACATGAGGCAAATGTCGAGCGATACACGGCTTTAGCGGCAAGACAAATGTTTGAGGCCGGGAAAAGAAACTGGCAGGGCGCGATGTGGCTGGCGACGCCGTGGAGCTGGTTTCAAAATTATTTTCTGCGCGGCGGATTTCTGGATGGATACCGCGGGGCGCTGATTTCGCAAATGGCGGCCCGTTCGGTGCGTTTGAAATACGCGAAGCTGGGGAAATTGATCGAACAGGAGCAGCGAGGCGCAAGCGGAGAGAAACCGTGAGGGCGCTGCTGGTCGATCTTGAGACAGCCTGGCGCGGCGGACAAAATCAGGCCCTCTTAATCTTAGAGGGGTTGCTTGCTCGTGGCCACGAAGCGGAACTCGTGGCTGCGCGGGGATCTGCCCTCGGAGAACGAGCGGCGGAGAGCGGCGTGCGCGTTCATTTTGTGTCGCGTGGATTGTTTCGTGTGCCGGCGGCGCGGAAGGTTCACGAATTGATTCACGGCGGCGGATTTGATCTCGTACATGCCAATGAAGCGCACGCCGTTTCGGCGGTGTGGCTGGCAGGGGCACACAAGCGCGTTCCTTTTTTGATTTCGCGTCGCGTGGGCTACCCCATCGGGAAGAGCCGCGTGTCGCGGGCGCGCTATGAAGTTGCGGCACGCATCATTGCAAATTCAAAGTGGGTGGCGGAACAAGCGGCAAATTCGGGAGTCCCGCGAGAGAAATTGACAGTGGTGTACGAAGGCGCGGAGATTCCGCCGCTCTTCACGAACGAGCAGCGACGCGCTGCGCGCTCGCGCTGGGGAATTTCTGGCGATGCACCATTGCTTGGTTGCGTCGGAGTATTGTTGCCCGACAAAGGCCAGGAATGGCTAATTCGCGCGCTCGCCGAACTCCGCAAGGAATTTCCCGACGCGAAGCTGTTGCTGGCGGGCGATGGTCCATGCCGGACGAAGCTGGAATCCCTGGCGCGGGAGCTTGGACTCGGCGAAGCCGTTTTGTTTCCTGGTTTTGTGAAAGATGTGGAGAGTGTGTACGCGGCTCTGGACGTTTTCTTGCTGCCGTCCTTTTTCGAGGCCCTCAACAATTCGCTGCTCGCCGCCATGGCCTATGAGATTTCGTCCATCGCATTCGACCGCGGTGCGCTCGGAGAAATCATCGAGAGTGGGAAAAGCGGATTGCTGGTTTCAGGGCCCGATGTGGGCGAAATCTGCAGTGCAGTGAGAAGAATTCGTAAAGATCCGGATTTTGCATCGAGGATAGGAAAGGAAGGCCGCAAGCGCGTTGAACAGAATTTTTCCGCTAAACACATGGTGGAGGGAATGATACGCGTATACCAGGAAGTGTTGTTCCCCGAAGCGAAGGCTTAACTGTCATGCGCCTCCGGATCATTAAAGTAAGGGCGATGGACATCAGCGAGCTTTCCGCAAGGATTTGAAACGGAATCAAGAACACCAAATGAGTGTGAAAAAGATGAAGCGCCGGGCGGCTCCTTCTCGATCCGCACGGCGCTTCAAATGTTTTTAATTTTGCGCAAGTTTTCTGACTTCTCTTGTTCCAGGCATTCCCTCCTATCCGCTTGCCGATTTACGTCAAGCTATCTTGGGGATTAGACAACCCATCGCCCTTTCGGCTCGAGGAACTCCACGCCAATCGCAAAGCCGTCGCCTTGCAATGGTTCGCAGTATGCAACTCGGGCCGAGGAGCGAAACTCTCCGGTGCGCGATACGAACGTCAGCCGTTCGCCTTGTTCCCAGCGGCGGGTGCTCACCACCCGCGCGCCACGCGCACTCACATTCTCTGTAAAAGTCGATTCCGTGCCGGGCATCCGCCGATGGCCATCCAGAAGGACGGGGATCTCCATGGGGATCCGGCGTTCGACGCGGTTGAAGGGAAAAACGTGCCTGTTGGATTTGACTGGCATCTATCCTCATAGGCACGCGGCAATCCGCGTGAGATTTTTTACATTGCTGCTGCTGCGGTGCTTCATGCCGTAGAGCGCGCGGTCGGCAGCGCCCAGAAGCTTTTCCGGCGTGTCGCCATCTTCAGGGAATGCGGCAACCCCAGCGCTGACGGAAAGCGCAGGCGGCTCGGCTTCGGCGGAGAGGCGTTCCCGTATGCGGGAAACGACACGCCCGGCGATGTCCGGACCGGCTTCAGGAAGCACGAGAGCAAATTCGTCGCCGCCGTAACGCGCGGCTGTGTCGATCGCGCGAGAATGGCTGCGAAGAATCTTCGAAAGGCGGACGATGGCGCGGCTCCCGGTGAGATGGCCGTAGTGATCGTTGATGGTCTTGAGACCATCCATATCGAGAAGCACAACGCTGAAAGGCCGTTGTGTGCGGCGCGAACGGTCGAGTTCCGCTTCCAGCACGCTAATGAGACGGCGATAGTTGGCGAGGCCCGTGAGCGAATCGCTGACGGCCATGGAACGAACTTGGTCAAAAAGACGCGCTTGATCCAGCAGCGCCCCCGAAAGCATGACAACGTAACTCGCGGTCTTGCTCAGCTCCGCAAGGAAAAACGGGCCGTCGAAGAGATGGCGCGAAAATGCCGCGGAGAAGTGGCAGACGACGTTGAGCGACGCGACGGCAAAGAGCGAATAGTCATACAGGCTCGCGGCGGTCTTATTGTTCTTGCTGGTCCGGAGGCGCTGCCCGAAACAAATGGCGGCAATCAAGAAAAGCGCGCCGGGGAGTAAATCCCAGGGACGAGAGATAAAGCTGGCTACATGAGCCAGCGGTGCCGAAGGAGCCGCGAGAAAAGCTGCGCTCGTAAGATAGGTAGCGATGGCAACCACCAACAGCGCACCAGCAGTCTCTTTGCTGGGTTGCCGAGCCGTCGGAATATACCGCTCGACCGCGATGGCGGAGAGCAAGAAAACAGCCAGGATCGTGCGGCCGACCATCCAGCCCATCGGGATCCTTGTGAGAGCCACGGGCCCGGCCTGGAGCACATCGTTGAGGCCGAAATAGCCGACCGTCTCAATAATCCCGGAGAGCACAAAACCAAATGCAAGGATGAGAGCGGTACGGTCGTGCGTACCGCGGAACCTGACCAGCGCATTTGCCGCATAGCAAAAACTGAGGAGAGTACCGCCGACTTCAAGATACAGGTAAGTCTCAGAGGAGCCGGAAATGGCGGCTTGGCGCAAGTAAAAAATCGCGCCAAAAAACAAAAGGGCGAGGCCGACGGTGGAAGCGATCAGGACGCGAGAACGCTCCTTCCGAAGAAACCCGACGATTTGGCCCCAACCACCCACGAAACCCCCCAAATACCGAAGAAACAACTACAACACCGTAGGAATGCAAGTTTGTGCCCTTTCTGGCTAGAAAATCTCAGTCTGTAAACATATGAATCCTAGGGAGTTACGAAGACTATTTTAGAGCCCTGCGGCGGGGGTGTAACTGCGAGACACGCAAGACAGCGCAGAAAAGGGGCCTTAGAAATCTATCATCTTTGTTCCGTTAGAGTTACCGACAGTTGGGACAGTATCAGTGTGAATACTTGGGCCGTCTCAGTGTGAGACAGTCTCACCGGTCAAAGTATCCCGCTCGCTACTCCTTTTATCGGTTATAGCTTGGGTTTGGGCGCGGGTAGTTCGCGAGCCACAACGAGGTCGCTAAAGTCACAGGTCTTGTGGGAACCATCGCAGAACGGCTTGTTGGCAGACTGGCCGCAGCGGCAGAGACCGATGGAGGTGCGCCCGGCTAGGCCGAAGGAGCGTCCTTCGGGATCGACGATCTCGAAGTCCCCTTCCACACGAATTGACCCGTTACTGTTGATAGTGATCTTGGCAGCAGCCATTCCGGCCTCCGAATAAGGTGAGAGAGCGCTCCACGAGAATCGTCGAACGCGACTTCTAGACTACGCAGAGTTAGCTTGGAACTCAAGGAAGCGGCTTAATGCTCTCAATACTTTGGCACGCTGGGATCAACCTCGTCGGACCATGCGAGGATGCCGCCCTTGAGATTGAGGATTTTGCGGAAGCCGGCTTTGCGCAGGAAATCCACGGCTTCCGCCGAGCGCTTTCCGCTGCGGCAGTGCGCGACGATTTCACGCGAAGAGTCCAGTTCGTGAACGCGGCGCGGCAATTCGCCGAGCGGGATCAAGTGACCCTTCAGATTGCAGATTTGAAATTCATGCGGCTCGCGCACATCCAGGATGAAGAGATCGTCTCCGCGGTCGAGGCGCGATTTCAGCTGGCGCGGGGTAATCTCAGGGACCTGCACATCAGAGCCGGGAGCTTCTTCACCGCGCACGCCGCAAAATTCGTAGTAATCGATGAGCTTGTTAATGGTGCGATGCTCGCCGCACATTGGACATCTCGGATTTTTGCGCAGCTTGAGTTCGCGGAATTTCATGCCGAGCGCATCGAAGAGCAGCAACCGGCCAACGAGGCTCTCGCCGCGGCCAAGAATCAACTTGATGGTTTCCATCGCCTGGATGGAACCGACGATGCCCGGCAGCACGCCCAGCACGCCGCCCTCAGCGCAGGAGGGCACGAGTCCTGGCGGAGGCGGTTCCGGATACAAGCAGCGGTAGCACGGTCCTTCCGGCATGCCGAACACCGTAGCTTGCCCTTCAAAGCGAAAGATAGAGCCGTAAACGTTTGGCTTGCCGAGCAAAATGCACGCGTCGTTGACGAGATAGCGCGTCGGGAAATTATCGGTGCCATCCACAATGATGTCGAAATCCTTGAATAACTCGAGCGCGTTATCGCTGGTGAGCTTTGTTTCGAAGGCATCGATTTGAATATTGGGATTGAGATTCGACAGCCTCTCACGTGCCGCTTCACTCTTAAATTTGCCGACATCGCTTGTGCCAAACGTGACTTGCCGCTGAAGATTCGTAAAGTCCACGACATCGAAGTCGACGAGGCCAAGCCTTCCGACGCCAGCGGCCGCAAGATAAAGCCCCAGCGGTGCCCCGAGTCCTCCTGTTCCAATCAACAGCACCTTGGCGTTTTTGAGTTTGAGCTGCCCCTCCATGCCCACCTCGGGCATGATCAGGTGGCGGCTATAGCGAAGAATCTCTTCATTAGTAAGGCTCGTGGCCGGCTTCGCACCGGTTTGCGGCTGTGTGGTCGTGGCCATTGCAAAAGCTCTCCTGTCGACTAAAAGTCAATTGGCGTTTCGGCAGAACCGCCAGCGATCGACGGAATAATGCTGATCGTGTCTCCATCTTTCGTCGGCGTGTTTTCCTTCGCCAGATAACGGATATCCTCGTCGTTGAGATAAACGTTCACGAACGCGCGCAGCTTGCCATCTTCGGTGTAAAGGTGCTTGCGCAGCTCTGCGAATTGGCTGGTGAGTCCGCTGAGAGCTTCGCCGACCGTCGCGGCGCTGAACTCCGCGGAATCGCGTTTGCCTGCGTAAACTCGCAGCGGCGTCGGTATCATCACTTTGACGGACATCTTTAGCTCTCCCGTTCTCCTGGACGCGCGCTACTTTGCGGCGCTTACTTTCATCGGTGAAATCTTCTCCGCCAAAAATCCGGTCCGATCGTCTTTTAGACGCCAAGAAGTCATGTCCTGCGGCACGCCAGTGTGCACGCTGACGATGATGTAGCTGTACCACGGCCAGGCGTGATCGCGATCGTAGTCGCTGGGCTGTGCTGGATGGTCGGGGTGCGAATGATACCAGCCGATAACTTCCAGCCCTTGCGCGGCCGCTGATTTTTCGGCTTCTCGAACGTCGTCCGCAGTAACGGAAAATCGATTGCGCGGCGAATCATCGCGCCTGTTTACAAGCGGAAAAAGAGAAAGGACCTCTCTCGGAATCCTTCGAACACTCTCGTTCGGATCGACGGTGAGGAAACTATGATCTTTCCCGAGCAGCGCACCGCAGCATTCGTAAGGATACGTCTCGACGCCATGCTCGCGAATCTTTTCGGCAAGCTCGGCGATGATCGAGAGTTCGAGTGCTTCGCTCATTGTGAAATCACTCTTCATCCCAAAAGCGTTCGTTCAGGTACTTTGACGCGGAATCGGCAAAAACGGTGACAATCACGGCGCGCTCGTCCCGTCCAATTCCTCTCGCAACCTGGAAGCATCCGAGCAGCGCGGCGGCAGCGCTGGGACTGACGAGCAAACCCTCTTCCCGAGCGATGCGTTTCACCAGTCGATAAGCCTCTTCCGTGGCGACCTCGAGATTCGCGTCAGCGAGCGTGTCATCATAGATCGCCGGCCGCAGCGCGGTCTGCATGTGCTTCCAACCTTCCAAGCCGTGAAAGGCTGCGTCAGGTTGGAGACTAATGCAACGAATCGACGGTTTGAGCTCCTTCAAGCGCCGCGAAGTGCCCACGAAGGTTCCGCTTGTTCCCAGAGCCGCCACGAAATGCGTGAGACGGCCGCTGCTCTGCTCCCAAATTTCGTTTGCGGTGGTCCGGTAGTGCGCCTGCCAGTTTGCAGGATTGCTGTACTGGTCCGGGTAAAAGTATTTCTCCGGCTCGGCAGCAACGATCTCGTGGACGCGTCGAATCGCGCCGTCCGTTCCTTGGTCGCCGGAAGTAATAACCAGCTCGGCGCCCAGAGCAGAAAGGATGCGTTTGCGCTCGTGCGAGGCGCTGTCTGGCAAGCAAAGCTTTACGGCGTACCCTAGCGCCGCGCCTATCATGGCATAGGCGATCCCCGTATTTCCGCTAGTGGCGTCGATGATGGTCTTGCCGGGCCGGAGAGCGCCGCTCGCCAGCCCCGCCTGAATCATGCTCAAAGCTGGCCGGTCTTTGACGGACCCTCCGGGATTAAACCACTCCGCCTTGGCATGGAATTCCACATTGGGGAATTCGCCGCCAATCCGCGAGAAACGCAAGAGCGGCGTGTTGCCGATCAGGTCGAGCACAGACTGCCCAATCCGCCCCTGAAGTTTCTTAGCCTGGGGAGAGAAGGCCTCATCTGAGGCAGCGGTGGGGTTAGCGGTAGCCATGCCTTTAATTCGCCCGAAAATCTCCACAATATGCGACCAGTTTACTCCGAATTGGATGCGGCACGCCAGTTTGATGGTATAGCCTGATTTTAGCGGCAGTTAGACGCAATCACCCTGCACGGACCAGAGAATCATTTTGCGTTCTTCGATCACTTAGAAGGCTCACGACGCGGTCGCTGTTAACACTTCTCGGGACTTTGGCGTCTTGCACTCGGGATGATTTCGGGAGCCGGCATATCACACGCTGGAACCACAGTTGACTCGCGCCTCACAATCAGGGACTGTCGAGCGGTGATCACCGCGTCTGCCCCCGAACCTGCAGGCGATTCTTCGTTGGTGCTGGCTGCACGCGAAGGCGACCGCGCCGCTTTTGGCGGTTTGTACGCGCGGTATGCGCGCATGGTTCACGGCATATTGCTCGCCAGAGTGCCCGCAAGCGACGTAGACGATCTTGTTCAGGACGTTTTTCTGCGCGCCCTGCCCCGGCTTTGCGACTTGCGCGATGCAGCACGATTCGGACCGTGGCTGGCGGCCATCACGCGCAACCGCGCGAACGATTACTACCGGCAAACGCGGGCGGTCGCTGCAGTGACGGAGAGCCTCCCGGAAGATGAGGCCGAACTACCTGCCTCGAACACCTCGCCCGACGCGGAAGCAGCGATGATCCTGGCGTTTGTTCGCGGCCTCCCGGATGCGTATCGAGAAACGTTGATCCTCCGCTTGGTGGAAGGCATGACGGGACCAGAAATTGCCGTGCGCACCGGCCTCACTCCCGGCTCAGTCCGAGTCAATCTGCATCGAGGCATGCAGCAGCTTCGTGAAAAACTGGCGCAGGCCTCGCTCGGCGATGCGATTCAGCCTGGTTCCCGCAACAGCAGAAATTCCGCGGCGCAAGAAAAGAGTGCGTTGGGCAGAAGGAATGAGCCATGAATGACGATTACCTTTGGGATGGTTCTGGCGAACCTGACCCGGAGATTCAAAAATTGGAGAGTACTCTTGTTAGATTCCGCCACCACGGTGAGACGCCGGAATTTCCTGAGATCACGGCCACGCAGCAACCGCGATTTTGGAAGCGGTTCTTGCCATCGCACCGGTCTTTTGGACTCGTTGCCGCTACCGCAACAATTCTGTTCATTGCCGCGTTTGGGATTCTGCAATGGAGTCATAAGCCGAATACAACTTCCGGAGCGGGATGGGACGTTGAGAGCGTCGCGGGCACGCCACGGGTGGAATCGAATGCCTTTGGAATGAGCCCCGGTGCCACCAAGCTTGGCATTGGCCAAACGCTTATCACGGATAGCCATTCCAAGGCCAACCTTTCTATCGCCGATATTGGGACCGTAAACGTCGAGCCGAATACGCGCTTGCGTTCCATTGCCGGAGGCAACGGACATAATCGGCTCGCACTCGACCGCGGAACGATTCACGCCTACATCTGGGCGTCGCCCGGGGAGTTTACGGTGGATACGCCTTCCGCGATCGCGGTGGACCTGGGCTGTTCCTACACGCTGCAAGTAGACGATTCGGGTGCCGGACTTCTCCGAACGAAACTCGGGTGGGTTGGTTTTAAGCTGGATGGACATGAAGCATTCATCCCCGCGGGCGCGGTTTGCGCGACGCGGCCGAAAGTTGGACCAGGCACCCCGTACTTTGAGGATGCTTCCGCATCGTTTCGAGAAGCCCTGTCCAAGTTTGATTTTGCAGCGAGCACTCCCGAAGAACAGAGCGCCGAACTCAGCAAAATCCTTGCCGAGTCTCGCCAGCGCGATGCGCTCACGGTGTGGCATCTTCTCGCTCGCGTTAGTGAATCGGAGCGCGGCGAAGTTTACGACCGTCTGGCAACGCTCGTTCCACCCCCCTCCGGAGTCACGCGCGATGGCATTCTGCATCTCGATCAGAAGATGCTGGATCTCTGGTGGAACCAGCTGGGCCTCGGCGACGTTTCCCTGTGGCGCACTTGGGAGCGGTCCTGGTCCCCCGCCAAATCCTGAGGCCTGTCTCGATTACGTCGAAAGAATCGCCGGGATTCCGCTCCGCAACATTCTCAACCATGCGTAACCGCAGTCCACTTTACAGAACTCCCGCCATTTACTAGGCTAAGAGCCCTATGTGGAATGTCGAACAGCGGTTCACAGGCAAGCAAATCGAAAGTCTCGCGTCGCTTGGCTTTGCCGTTGGCAGCACGCGGGGCGTCGTGCGCGTGGAAAAATACGGCAGCGGCGCGGAGTTTCGCAAAGGCACGGACGATCTCTACCAGATGACCGTAGTGCCGACGATCATGTTGAAAGGCCGGTTCACCCGGCTTTGGGACGCAGGCTACCAGAAATTTCTGCTGACCGACGATGGATTGAAGTTGCCGGCGCTGGCGACGCATCTCGAAAATCTGCGGAGATTCAATGAAGAACTTTTGACGGCGCTAGGTGTCCCCACTTTTTACAACGAGGCGCTCGGCTCCGTAAGCCAAATCAGCGTTTACGATCGCGTCAAAGGCCGCGCAGGCGATGTGCCAGATAAAACGGTTGGCGCGCATGAGCCTGGCGGCGATCATTAAACAAGTGGCCGTTCGTTCTAACACTTCTCATTTCGCCTTCCCTTCCTGAAGCTGACGCCGGAATTGCTCCACATCAACCCGATGCTTTGCGGCTTTGCGCGCGCCGATGAAGATCACCGGAATGTCCCATCCGTAACGCTCTTCGAGAACGGCATCCCTTTCGATATTTACTTCCCGCAGCACAGCGCCGAATTCGCGCAGCAGGGGCGCAATGGCGGTCTTCGCTTCTTCGCAAAGATGACAGCCGGGCCGCGTGTAAAGAGTCACCTCGTGCGGGCCCGCCGCGGCCAAGCGTGTGTCCTCTGGATGCTCCTTCACGGTTTCGGCTGGGAATATTTTTGGAACGGGCCGGCATATCGGTGAAATGCGCGTGCGCGGTAAAGCTCCGCGATTTGCCGGAGATGCCCAAGATCGTGCGAAGCCCATTCATTGAGCATCTGATGGAGCGTGATGGTGCCGAGCTCGGAGTGCGTCGCCTCACACTCGCCGGAGTCCGCAGGGATGCTCCTCAGCAGAATGACCGTCGCGCGTCGCGTCTTGATGAAAAATGCCAAATTCTCACTAGCCGAACCGCGCACATAGTCGCCAACCACAACCGTTCCAGCCGGATCAAACTTCTGCAGCACGGGCGTATCTTCGGTCACGATGCGGCGTGTCCGGTCGGCATACACCATCTCAATATCCGCAAGATGCCCGAGCACCTCTGCAATCGACCAGCGATCCGGCGCCGGCTTCCAGCGCAAGAGTTCTTCCGGCAAATCGCGAAGCATCGTTTCGAGCAGAATCGGCGTCTTCTCAAGGAGCGACAGGGCAGGCTGGATGGACCCGGTGACGGCTGGCTCGGTGGATCGAGCTACACCTTGCTGCATGCGGCACCTCCCAAGGGATAAATGCATCTTACTCGAACGGGCGCCGAAAAGTTGAAGTGGCGCATAATGAGTAACAGGCGTGGAGGCGATGCTGGAATGGGAAGAATCGTGGCACTGATGGACGACCTGTTTTTTCAAATGAAGGTCGCGGAGACGGCGAAACATCTGGGGCTGGAGTTAAAGGTGGCCGCGAATGGGGACGCGCTTCTGGGCCTGCTGGAATCCTCGCCGAACCTGGTGATCGTGGATTTGAACTCCCGCAGCCAGCCCCTTGCGGCCATCGAGCGCGTTCGCGCCGCGCAAAAAGATCTGAAAGTCATTGGGTTTCTCTCTCACGTGCAGCGCGACCTGGCAGTGCAGGCACAAGCGGCGGGATGCAACGAGGTGATGCCGCGCTCGGCCTTTACGCAAAATCTGGCGGCGATTTTGAGCGCTGCAAAGGACTGATGTGAACTTTCAAGGAAATTCCCGAACCACCGCAGCGTTTATTTTGACTGTGTTCTTTCTGGCGCTGCCATACGCCGCCTCTGCACAAGAGTCGAGCCCAGCTCCCGGAGCACAGGCCTCCTCGCCGAGCGGTCCATCCGCCGCGCTTCGCGATGTCCTAATGGCAGCCTGTTCGCAGAGCCAGAACGATTTTGAGCGTTATCTCACCGCGCGCAACAAAGAATCGTTCTCCAGGATGACGCCGGCGGCGCGCGTTGCGTTCATGAAACGATTCGTGCTGCTCAACCAAGCGGGCAAGCCCTCCGCGACCACTAATCCCTCCGGTCGTCCCATCGTGCGTTGCGACACGCCCGCAGGGGCAGCGGAGATCCAGATCGGCGGAGCCGACACTCGTGACAATGTGGCGTTTATGCCGGTGGAATTGCGCGATGCGACGGATTCGACGGACGCGAGCGCGATCCAGGTCACCATGGGCCTCGTGCGGGAAAACGGCGAGTGGAAGATCCTTTCGCTAGGCGTGGTTCTTCTCGATTTGCCTTCCCTGGAATTGGAATGGGACTCCGCAGAAGCGGACAAGAATGAGCAAACCGCCATCGAATCTCTCAAGGACATCGCCGAAGCCGTCGAGACCTTCCGTCTTAAGTACGCGCGGCTGCCTAGCTCTCTTTCGAGCCTCGGACCTCCGTTGCATGGTCCGGCTAACGCGGATGCTGCTGGACTGGTGGAGGCTGACCTGGCTGCGGGAATGAGAAATGGATACTCGTTCCGTTACGTCATTCTGGGCGGCAGCGGTTTGGGCGCACCGGCGAAATTCGAGCTTGCCGCAACACCGCTGAGCTATGGCCGTACAGGACACCGCTCTTTTTTCCGAGATGCCGGTGGAACGCTTCGCGGGGCGGACCGCCAGGGCGCAGTGGGCGCCGCGTCTGATCCGCGGTTGCCGGAGCACTGATGCCTACTGCGCGCAAATAGCAAACACTACGGCGTAGTTTTGACCGTCGGATACTGAATCCCCAGTTGTTCGAGATAGGTCTTATATTGCTGGGGATCGTAATAATACTTTTTCAATTGCGGCGCGAACTTCTCCATTTTTTCTTTGTTCATCTCGATAGCTGGTTTGTCATCGGGCCCGAGAAACGTCTCGTAATGAATGTCCTTCGTTTGGACATTCCGAAAATAATCCCACGCTTGCTGCACAAGTTGCGGCTGAAGAAAAAAATCGAGAGCGGTCATGGCTTGCACCTTGGCGCCCGCGGTCGAGCCTTTATGAGCGATGGGAGTTGCCATGGATACACCGTTTGCCCAGCTATGCCCCGGCAGATTCGGAATATTTGCCGGATACATCAGGTACACCATCGGAACGTTCCAGGAAATATCGCCGATGTCGTCCGAGCCTCCGCCGGTGGGCTTTTTCACAGGCTCCTCGAGCGGTTCAACTTTTTCCTTGAGGCCCTCGACTTTCGCGCCAATTTCCTTTTGAAGAGCCTTCGCCAGCGTCTGATCCGCATCGCTCCACTTCGGCATCCCGACGGCCTCGATGTTTTTCTCCTGCGCCTCCGCGATCACCTTGTTCAAATACGGCGGCCATGCCGATCCCACCAGCTTGTGATCCACTGTTGTTCCTGTCATTTTCGCCGCGGAATCCGCGATCATATTTCCCAGATCGTAGAGATCCTTGATGTGCGGATAATCCAACTCGCGGAAGTAATACCAAACCGCGGCCTCCGAGGGGACTACGTTGGGCTGATCCCCGCCATTGATGATGACGCGATGCGAGCGCTGTGGCGGGCGCAAGTGCTCCCGGCGAAAATCCCATCCGGTATCCATCAGCTCCACGGCATCCAGTGCGCTACGCCCTTCCCACGGCGCTGCGGCGGCGTGTGCGGCTTTGCCATGAAAAAAATACTGTATGGAGACTAGCCCGCTCCATTCGCCGTTCCCCGTGCCATACGACGTCGAAAATTCCGACTCCACGTGTGCGCCCAAAACTATGTCCACGTCCTTGAACATTCCCGCGCGAACATAAAACGCCTTTGTGCCAAGCAATTCTTCCGCGACTCCAGGAACAAGTTTGATCGTCCCGGCGATGTGGTGTTCGTCCATCAGTTTTTTCAAAACCAAAGCGGCGGTTACGTTGACCGCCATCCCGGAGTTATGCCCTTCTCCATGGCCCGGCGCGCCTTCAACGATGGGATCGTGATAGGCCACCCCCGGCTTCTGCGAAGCGCGCGGGATGCAGTCGATATCCGTGATGAATGCGATGACCGGTTTGCCGCTCCCGTACGTGGCTACCCAGGCGGTGGGAACACCAGCCACGGCATGCTCGACGCGAAATCCGTTTTTCTCAAGAATGCCCGTGACATAGCGCGACGTCTCGTACTCCTGGAATCCCAGTTCGCTGTAGCTGAAAATTTCGTCCACCATCTGCTGCGTCAGCGTCTGGAGTTTATCGACTTCCGCCACGGCTTCCTGTTTCAGGGCCGGGAGCTGCGGCGACTGCTGCGCGAATAGTCCGTAGGGCGCGAAGAAAACTGCCGCAAGCGCTCCCAGCACAGCAAGTTTCGTCATCGGTTTCTCCCGTGAGTAAAATGCGCGGGCATATTACATCGGGTATTGCGAAATAGGGGAAAGAAAGAATCACAGGTTTGTACAGCGAAGGAGTTGGCGCTACTATCGTGCGATTCAACATGCGCCCAGCATCCACCCGAAATCTCTTTCTTCTCCTGGCTCTCGCGCTTCTGACACCAGTGGCGGCGCTGGCGCAGCAGTCCAGCTCTGCTTATGGGCCCCTTCCCGTTTTCGAATTCCACAGCGGATTCTGGATCAACCTGCACCACATGCTCTACTACGAGGCCAAGCTGCGCGATGCTCGGCCTGCGGCTGCTCAAAGAGGCAGCCCAGCTCCATTGATAAAACTGAATACCATGAAAGAGGCTGCTACGGCCCTCAGCCCCGCTGAGCGTCTCGCTTGGGACAGCTCTGTCGACTACTACGTGGCAAACTACGTGAACAAAGACTTGCTCTTCAATAACGACCTGATTCTGCTAAAAAATCAGCTCGGCGATTTTGAGGACTGCGACGAACTCTCCGGCACGCGAAAGAAAACCTGCGACGCCGGTCTGCCCCCAAAATTGACACGCGTACTGGAAGCCGCCGCGCCTGTCTATCGCGCTCATCTGTGGGCCGAGCAGGACCGCGCCAACCGCCGTTGGGTGGCTCGTGTCGCGCCTCTTGTGGAAGAACAGGGCGTGGGTATTTCCGAGCGGCTGGCGGATATCTATCAAGCTAAATGGCCGAGAGACAAAATTCGCGTGGACGTCGCCGCGTACGCAAATGCAGCAGGGGCCTACACGACACTCGATCCCCTGCGCGTCACCATTTCCAGCTTGGACCCGCGCAATCAGGGTGATGAAGCCTTTGAAGTTCTCTTTCACGAAGCTTCGCACGGAATCGCGGAGCCCGTGGAATCGGCGATCATTCGAGAATGCCACCAGCGCGATAAAGCTATTCCCCGGGACCTCTGGCACGCGCTTATCTTTTATACGACGGGCGAAGTGATCAGACCCATTTTGAACACGCCGGACAACGCCCCGCCGGCCGTAGAGGACGCCGTCAAGCCCAACATCAGTCCTCCTCCCAGCCGCAGGGAGACTTACACGCCCTACGCTATCCGCGAGGGCCTCTACGAACGCGGTTGGAAGGACTACCTCCAACTTCTCACGCGCTTCTGGCAGCCCTATCTCGATAATAAATCCACGTTTGACGACGCCATCGCCCGCATGGTCTCCGCGCTTTAGCATTCGCGCACGCCAACGAAAGGAGCCCGCATTTACTTCGTGCGCTCTAAAACTTTCCGTTGCGCAGCCATTCGCTAATTTCTGCTTCCACCGAGAACACCTCGGCGGGGTTTTGGGTGTAGCGGGCGTCCAGTTGGTAAGCTTGCTCTTCGTACGGCACGACCATCCAGAGGCCGGACTCGTCCAAGGCCCGAAAGTAACCCGCCATCACCTTCTCCAAGCCAATGATTGAAAATTGCGTTACGTGGACCAGGGTATGAAATACCGTGCGCAGCGTCGGCTGCCGATTGAACAGCGCGACATCGATGAACGGAATAGCGGTCATGTGCGCCGCATCCGGTACGACGCGCGCGCCGCCGGCGCGGACACGCTCATAGAAAGGCGGATAGGGTATCGTCTCGCCCGTCTTGGACAAATCTTTTATTCGCAGACTGTCTAGTATTTCCCCGGGGAAAAATGGCCTGAGCTTCGCTTTCGCAGCTTCCGACAGCGCATTGCAGATGGGACGGTGTTTGTCACGCTGCTGCTGCATCCATGCAACAGTTTCAGCAATTAATCCCGCCATTTCCGCTTGCGTGAACTTCGGGGGCTCCACGAACGTTATCTTTCCGGGTCGAATTTCTGATTCTTTTCGACAGATGGCCCAAAGAACGTAAAGCGACGGCTTTATTTATCCTAGCATGGAGCTGCGCGTTTCCTTTTCACGGAAGAATGGATTCGATGCATTGACGCCGCTTGACGGACCTTCGGAATTGCTTTCGTTCGCGTCGGTCCTCGCGACTTCGCCCACTGGCAGCCGCAAATACTCCTTTGTCAGCTATAGCGAAGTCTGCTATAGTCTGCCCATGCGGCCTTTTCTGCTTTCCCGGGACACTTTCCATATTCTCGTCGCGCTCGCCGACAGCGACCGCCACGGCTATTCCATCATGCAAGAAGTCAGCGAGAGAACCGGCGGAGAGATTCGCCTCAGCCCCAGCACACTCTACAGCGCCATCAAGCGCTTGCTCGAACAAGGCTTCATCGAAGAGCTGGAAGAGCGTCCCGATCCGGAGCACGACGATGAACGCCGCCGCTACTACCGCCTTACAAAGGCAGGAAAGCGCGCCGCCATGGAAGAGGCTCGCCACCTGGAAAAACTGCTCTCGGACGCTCGCGCTTCCGGCTTAGTGCGCAAACGAGCTTGAGATATGCAGCGTCTCCACACATCTCAAGCCGGAATCCTCCGCCTCTACCAGCCGTTCTTGTGGCTGTACCCGGCTGAATTTCGTGACGAATACAGGCGCGAACTTTGTCTCGCTTTTGTGGACCGCTGGCGCGAGGAACGTACGTTCGTCGGCCTCTTGTCCGTCTGGCTTCAGTCCGTCTCAGGAATTTTTTATCAAGCACCCAGGGAGCACTATCACATGATCGTTCATGATCTCCGTTACGCATTTCGCATTCTCCGCAAAGACCTCTCCGTTACCGCCGCCGCGATCCTCATTCTCGCGCTCGGCATCGGCTCCACAACGCTCGTCTTCAGTCTCGCCAACGGCCTCCTCCTGCGTCCGCTTCCCTACCCGCAACCTGAGCGCCTCATCGCCGTCACCGAATCCAGCCCCAAGGATCCCAACGAGACCACGCAAATCTCCTTCCCCAATTATTTCGACATCCGCTCTCGCGCGCGCCTTCTCGACGACATCGGCGTTTACGCTTCCGGGCAATGGCCGATTCGCGGCGAAGGCTCCGCCGAGCGCGTCCCCGGCGCAAGCGTCAGCGATGGAATCTTCCGCGTGATGGGCCTCGACCCGCTTCTCGGCCGCGCCATTTCTCGCGAAGACGATCTGCCCAACGGTCCGAAAGTTGTCGTCATCAGCGAAGAACTCTGGCAGCGCCGCTACGGCCGCGACCCTCACATCCTCGGCAAAACCATCCAAATCGACGATGACCGTTCCACCATCATCGGCGTCATGCCCGCCGGCTTCCACTTTCCGGACCGCGCCGAATTTTGGATCCCGCTGCAGATGGACCCTGCCAAAGCCGCGCGCACCGACTATTTCCTCCACGCCGTGGCCCGCCTCAAGCCCGGCGTTTCCATCGAACAAGCCACCGCCGAACTCGAATCGCTCCTCGAACAAATCCACCGCGAAAACCCCGCCGTCAATAACAACTGGATCGCCCACGCCATTCCCATGCGTGATTTCGTTGCGGGCTCTTATCGCAAAGCCGTCATCACACTCTCGGTCGCCGTTGCACTGCTCCTCCTCATCGCCTGCGCCAACGTTTGCAACCTCCTTCTCGTGAAAGCTTCTGCGCGCGTTCGAGAAATCGCTGTCCGCACCGCGCTTGGCGCCACGCGCCGCAGGCTCCTTCGCCAGCTCATCACCGAAAGCCTCCTTCTTGGACTGGCTGGTGGCGCCCTGGGCGTGCTCCTCGCCTACGCAGGAATACCGGCTCTGCTCTCTCTCATCCCCGTCAATCTCCCGCTGTGGATGAATTTTTCCCCTGACTCACGTGTATTGGCTTTTGCTGTCGGCGTTTCTCTGCTCACTACTCTCGGCGTCGGCATCATTCCTGCTTTCGGCTCCTTCCACGCCGATCTCACCGATTCCCTCAAGGAAGGCGGCCGGGGAGGCACGTCCGGCACGCGCAGCAAATTCATGCGCCAAGGTTTGGTTATCGGGGAAGTCGCTCTTTCCGTGATCTTGCTCGCCGGAGCCGGCCTTATGATCCGCAGCTTCCTCGCGCTACGCATGCAGGACCTCGGCTTCCATCCCGAAAATGTTCTAAGCACGAGCCTCGACTGGCCCGAAAGCCGCTATCACGACGGCCCACCTGCCCGCGCCCTCCTCACCCGCCTCACCGACGAAGTCTCTTCGCTTCCCGGCGTTATCTCCACTTCCTTCAGCTCGGGCGCTCCCCTCGACGACGGCTGGGGCCGCCTCTTCTCCATTGAAAATCACCCAGTCGACCTCAAGGACATGACCTTCATCAACCACATCGTCGTCACTCCCAACTATTTCCACACGCTTGAGGTTCCCCTGCTCCAGGGCCGCGACTTCACCGAAACCGATTTCGACACACCGCACATCGTCATCGTTAGCGAAACTTTCGCCAAAAAGAATTGGCCCAACGAAAGCCCCCTAGGCAAACGCCTGCGCTTCGGCCCTCCCAAAAACAACGAACCCTGGCACACCGTCGTCGGCGTCGTCGCCGATGCCAAGCACGGCGCCTACAAAACCGAAGACCGCCCCAGCGTCTATCTCCCCTACAGCTCCGAAATCACCCCCAACGTCCTCCTCGTTCGCACCGCCGGCGACCCACTCCAACTCCAACAAGCCCTCCGCACGCGTATCGTCGCCCTCGACCCCGACATCGTCGTCAGCCGCGTCTTCAGCCTCGAGCAAATCATCGCCCGCGTCTCCTGGCAGGACCGCTTCCTCACGGTCCTCTTCACCGCCTTCGCCGCGCTCGCGCTTTTCTTGGCAGCCGTCGGCCTCTACGCCACCATCTCCTACACCGTCTCCCTCAGCACCCACGAAATCGGCATCCGCATGGCCCTCGGAGCCTCGGTTTCACGCGTCCGCGCCATGATCCTCCGCCAGGGCATGACTCTCGCCGGAGCAGGCCTCCTCATCGGCATCGTCATAGCTTTCGCCCTCGCGCGTCTGCTCAAAACTCAGCTCTACCAGATTTCCCCGAATGACCCGGCCACCTACATCGCCGTGCCGGTTGTCCTAATCCTCGTTGCCGCGCTCGCCGCCTTTTTACCAACTCGCCGCGCCACTCGCGTCGATCCCGTCGTCGCCTTGCGCCACGAGTAAAGATTTCTTTAGCGTCAGCGGCCATCGCGTTCCATTTCTTCGCGATCACGCGCACCCATCTACCACGTCGGGGCGGAAAGAGATTGCAACCGATTTGTTGCTTGGCGAAATCCGAACCAGCAAAGTCCGAGCAGAGCGGCATCCGGCAAGAAGGGCGGAGCCGCCCGGACATCGAACATTTCGATGCAAGGCCACCCAACCGCGACCCTCTCGCTGCAAGAACTCCAAACGATTCCGTTCAAAAGCCAGGGAGGTTGCAATGATGCATGTCATGATGGTCGCACTGGCTTTATGGATGACTTCTTGCGGAGATTCCGCCGGTCAGCAGGCCGGCGACTCTCCGGGCGTCAAGCAACAAGAGCTGCTACTCAATCGCGCGAACGATGGGCAACGAGTTTCCGCTAAGGTGGGCCAGCCAATCGTTGTAATCCTTCAAACAATCGGTGGGGGGCACTACGACACCCCGCAAATATCTTCCCGCGCTGTTCGATTCGAGAGTGTAGTTTTCCCGGCGAGGCAGAATCCAGGCGGCCCGACGCAGGTCTATCGTTTCACCGCAACCGCCGAGGGGGAGGCGCAAATCCAAATTCCGCACACAGATTCAAACCCCACTGTCACGTTTACGATTCAAGTCAAAAAGCGCTGACCAACAGGAAAGTTCTTGCCTCAAGAAGCGTGGCCGGGGGCGCCAGGCGACCCGCACTCTTTCCATAGCTTTTCCCAATTCCAGATCCCGGAACCTATCGCAGTCGGCAAAGGGAATCCGAGCTGATGCGCAAGCATACACACCTGCCCGCGATGGTGAGCTTCGTGAGAAAGCATGTAGCACAGCATTTCCGGGCCAACCGGCCAAGGCCGAGCCCAGCCGTCTCTCAGAAACTTCTCGACGCGGCCACCACCGCCTAGCGCATCCGCAAGCATCTCCGCGCAGCGAGCGGCGCTTTCGGCCAATCCCGCACGGGCTTGCTTCGGCGTGCAATGCGTGCGGTTGAGTTGTCGCGGCACCTTCAAGTGCGGAGCGGTAAGCCTGACCCACTTTGTGCGGACATTGTGCATGTGCGTGAAGATCGCCGCAATGCTGCGGGCTTTGCCGGGCGGTTTGGCTTTCCAGGCGGCGGGGGCAAGATGTTCGATAATCATCTGGTTCATGCGCTCGTTGACGGCAAAGATTTGGACTGCGGCTCGGCCGATCGGCGTCTGAAGTTGTCGAGGATGAACTTCTCGCATGTCAACCTGCCGAGTGTGGACCTTTTGTTGGCGCGTGGTCACGGCTTCCTACTCCTCGGCCAATAATACCTCCGGACCGTCAGCTAGTCGGAACTTATCGCCGGTCATCCTGGGTTGCGCAGTTTGGCTCATTAACGGAACACACCTCAGGGAGTCTTCGGTTTTTCGATCAACTCATGGGTCTGCACGGAGAACAGTAGAAAATTCGAAAATCTATGGGAAATGATCGTCCGTCTCACTCCAAAATCTCCGTAGGCATCGACAGATTGAGGCAGCCATACCTGCGCGTCGCGCATGCGAAAGCGCACTGGGGCATAGTCGATCGACAGGAACCATTGCTCCAGGTTGATTTCCGGAATCTCCCGCATCAAACCAATCTCGAGGTGCATCACCTCGGTTGAGTCTCGCGCGATCCACGCACGTCCTTTGAGCATCGCGGGATACATGTTGTTTCTGTGCCGGAAAGATGCAGTGTGGTTTGGACGGCCTGTGCGCTGCCGGAAATGCACCACCCAGGCCGGATGACCCTTCCATTCGGTCACCCCTTCGCATTTCATTTCGTAGTCGTCTTGGAGATCAGGCAGAAAAATCAGGGCCATCTCGGGTAGTCCAACGTCTTGCGCGGCCGCCGGGAAGGGCTGGCTTCCACGTTCTGGAGTGCGCCCCTCTTGCACTGCGAAGCCTTCTTTGTGATGCTCAAAAGCTGCGGTGTAATCAAATGATCCCGTGCCGTAGTCCAGTTGATCTCCCACGTTTCCCAAAACCCGATATTCAATTCTTTCTTGGGCGGTAAAGTTCTGCAGATTGGCCAGGAGTTCGATGGCGCGCTTCCCCGTTTGTTCAAGCACTGTGGGAAGAGAGCACTCCGCTGACGCGCTGTCAGGATGAAGGTGGGTGTCCACGGAAGGAGGATCCCAAAACAATATGCGGGGCTTTGGAGTTTTTTCGATAACTCTGACCGGCTGAACTGGCGGGGATTGTTCGGAACTAGCAGCCTGAGGTGCCGCTGGTTCTGGAGCAATAGAGGACTGTTGCGCTGGCGCGGATTGCGCAGCCTGGGGCTGTTGAGCCGCTGACAAGATCGGTGGGATCGCCAGCGCCGCTTCCATGCCAGGCTTCGGTGCAAAATAACCTCGGCGCGCCTGAAGCGTTAGTCCGCCGTGATCGACCTTTACCTTCAACGAATGGAATTTGCCATCGGCTTTCACTTTGTCCAGCGAAAATTCCAAGAGGTATAGGTACTCGGGGGCGGACGCCAGGCGCTTCAGGCCTCCTTCGATGTCGTTGCTGTTGTGGAAGAAGGTGCCGCCGCTGGCGCCGGCCAATCCCGCCATCACGGCCTCAACGACGCTGAGTGATTCCACATGCGAGCGTATCTGTTCCTGTGTCACGTGGATCCCGCCGTCGAATTCTTCTTCGGCCTTCGGCCCGGTAGTGTACAAGCCGCGTGCATCCAGCGTGCCAATAGTCACATTCGCACGCGCGGCTGTGTCCATCACCTGGGACTCAAAAATTCTGGCCTCCGGAATCTCGGTGTAGAAACCTGGCGAAATCAGAATTAGCGTGCGTTGCCCTGGAAGATTGCCCATCACGCGCACCAGATCGCGAATATAGATGAGAGTTGTGCGAACATCTTGCTCGCCCAACGCCAGAGACAGTTGAGCGGCCTCATGGACCATAGCCGTCGCTATATTACGCATGGTCAGAGGATCCAGGCGTGCGCACACAATCGTTTCATCAACCGCGGCATCCAGAGCGAACATGTCATGCTTATTTTCGATCCTATCTGCGTGGTAAAGATCGACATTGGGACATTCATGCCCGGTGCGCCGGTAAGGACCCTGCATCACCTTAATATTCCTGATCGTTGCCTCCAGTTTGTCGCGATCTTGGGTCACGCCGCTGTCATCGCGTCCCCATATTGAATTCACCGAAGCTAGACCGCCTTCTCCCAGCACAACGCCAAGGGTCTTAGTGGCGCCCGCCTTAACCGCGACCATGTCCGCCGGGCTTAAGTGCAAATCATCAAACAAGAAGACGACAAACTGGGGCTCCTGCTTGGGGGATATTTTGGCCACTTCGCCCGCTGCAGAAGCGGCTTCGGCTTTCCCATTATTCACCTGCGTTTCCGCCGCTCCGCGTTTTTCTACACTGAAGCCAGAAATAACCCGCCGCTTGCCATTATCAAATATTTGAAAGTCTTCCTTGGTCAGATTGCCTACGGCGTGCCCCTGCGCGTCGCGGACTACCACAGGGACCAGCACCGAATTCACCTTGACTTCGATTTTGGCGGAAGTGTTTTGGGGTGGCGTGCCTTGCACTATCTGCGCCGCGATGCACATGCAGAGCAAAAGACACAAGCAGCCAGAGGCAATTGTCGAGAAGCGTACCGTATTGGATTTCGTAGCAATACGCCGATTCTACTCCCCTGTGGATCGTGGGCGGTCAATTCGATGCTTCTGAAGAGGGGACAAGATGTCCGTGCCTGGTGGGTCGTTTAGGAGGCAGTAGAAGGCCTGGTGGTCCGGCGCAGACCCCCATTCCTGAATTGCCGAAGATCGTTCAGAGTTGTCCTGCCAAAGCACATTGACGCGCCTCGACATCCAGAGTCTGCCGTTTTTCGAGTTAGAAGCCTTGACTTGGACTGATATACGCCCTAGGATTTTGGACAGAAGTTGGATGCTTCTTTGCTAGGCATCGATCGTATGAGTCGCCGCATCCGCATTTTCGTTCTGCTGGCCATCGCATTGGCACTTCTAGTACCCGGCGCAGTGGCGCAGAAGCCCCCGGCTCCGGCTCCAGCCCCAGTGCCTCCGACTTCCGCTCCCCCGAACATTCCAGCGAATCCCTCTCCCTCAAGTTCGTCGCCGAGTCAACCGAGTGAAAATCTTGTGATGTTTCTCGGGGGACGCGTTGCAATCCAAGACGGCGCACCTATTCCGAATGATGTGCTGATTGAGCGGGTCTGCAACAACAGAGCGCGTCAAGAGGTGTATGCATCTCCTCACGGCGATTTCAGCATGCAATTGGGATCGAGGGCCGACTCTTTTCCGGAAGCCAGCATCGACCCGAGTTCGCCATATAGCGTGGCCAATAAGGATTCGGTCATGGGAATTCCAGAAAGCGAGTTGAAGAATTGTGAGCTACGGGTTTCCGCCTCGGGTTTTCGCTCCCGTGTCATCCCCCTCTTGGGCCTCGATACCTTCGGAGGCAGCATTGACGTGGGCGTGGTTACGGTCGAGAGAGGTAAAAAGGTAGAAGGTACCACGCTGGACGCCACGCTCTACAAGGCACCAAAAGATGCCCGAACTGCTTACGAGAAAGGCCTCCAAGCCGAGAGGAAAGGCAAGCTTGCCGATGCACATAAATATTTTGAAACCGCGGTGGAGCTCTACCCCAGCTTCACGAACGCCTGGTTTCAATTGGGTACCGTCTTACAGAAAGAAAACCAGAAGGACGAGGCTCGCAAAGCGTATACCCAGGCCACGACTCTCGATTCCAGGTACCTTCCGCCGTATCTGTTTCTCACGTTAATGGCCTACGAGGCCGAGAATTGGACGGAAGTTCTTAAACTTACCGGGCACATACTGGACCTCGATCCGTTGAGTCATTCGGAGGTCACTGGGTACATCATTGATCTCGATCCCTTGAATTACGCCGAGGCCTATTTCTATAACTCGTTCGCGAATTACAAGCTCAACAAGTTCGAAGCCGCCGAAAAGAGCGCGCTCAAGGCGCAACACCTTGACCTGCGCACTCGTTTTCCTCAGCTGCACCTTATACTGGCCGAGGTCTTTGCCCGAAAGAACCAATACGATCTGGCGATCTCGGAGATACAAACCTATTTGGCTCTGGCTCCCAATGCGAAAGACGCGGCTCAGGAGCGGGAGCAGCTGGCGAAATTGGAGAAGCTGAACATCTCGGCGTCGACCACTGATAAACCGGATCAGAGGTGAGTTTCCCCTCTCTAGACCTGCCCTGCCGTTAGAACCAGGCTCGCAACGACCCACCGGGAACGTTTGTCGGGAAACCTTGGTTGTGCTAGGCTTTGCGGTGCGGAAATAGGCTTGGCCACCGCGCCACGCAAGCCCCAGTGTCGCAATCGTTCTCTCCTCGCCGTTCCTCTCTCGAGCTTTCCCGAGGGGGAAGACTCTCTCTGGAGAAACCGAACGAATGGCTAGGGCTATTCGATAACCGGCTCCCTCGGAGCCTGGCCGTCAGAAGGAACTGGATAAGCCCATGTCCGGTACACAGGCAGCCTCAAAGACCGAAAAAGAGACCGTCGAGATCAAACTCGCCCATTCGCCAGATTCCGATGATGCCTTCATGTTCTATGCGCTGGCAACCCACAAGCTCGCCACGCCCGGCTACAAATACACCCACGTCCTCTCCGACATTCAAACCCTTAACGAAGCTGCCCTGACGGAGACCTACGACGTCACCGCAGTTAGCTTCGCGGCCTATCCAAGCCTACGCGATAAATACGTCCTGCTCGATTGCGGCGCCAGCTTTGGGGAGAATTACGGTCCCATCGTCGTTTCCTCTAAGCCCATGAAACGTGAGGAGTTAGCTGGGAAACGCGTCGGCGTCCCGGGACTGAAAACAAGCGCCTATCTCACCTTGAAGCTATTTGAACCAAACTTTGAACCGGTTGTCATGGCTTTCGACAAGATTCTGGACGCCGTTAAGAATGAAGTTGTCGAAGCAGGCCTGCTGATTCACGAAGGACAACTTCTTTTCCCGCAGTTGGGGATGCATCGCGTCGTGGATCTGGGTGTCTGGTGGCATGAACAAACAGCGCTCCCGCTGCCGCTCGGCGGAAACGCCGTTCGGCGAGCGCTTGGTCCGGCGCTGGGCCTGCAAATTGCTAAAACCATTAAGGACAGCGTCGAGTATGGGCTCGAACACCGCGAAGAAGCCCTGAACTACGCCATGCAGTTTGCGCGCGACATGGAAACCGAAATTGCGGATAAGTTTGTCGGCATGTACGTTAACCGCTGGACGCTCGGCTACGGCGAGCGCGGCAAGCAAGCGGTAAGAGCACTAATTGAGCGCGGCACCGCTGCAGGGCTGCTCCCCGGCCCGCCAGAGATCGAATTCCTCAGCGAACAATAGAAAAACAAAAGACATAGCCGACTCGCGGCACTGCAGGTGGCTGACGGCTGTCATCCATGCGAGTCGGCCGTCGAGTCGTACGATTGCTCATCTAGTAGCAGGGAGAGGCATTTTGGAATAGCATGCGTCAGGCGATGTTTTCCGGAGGTTCCGGTGCGCCGGATTTCCCTACTTGTGCTCGTGCTCGCGAGCTTCGGCGGCGTCACTCCTGCTCAGGATTGGACCACCGTCCGCTCTCCTCATTTCGTCGTGTCAACTGACGCGGGAGAAAAACGCTCCCGGGAAGTGGCCGTCCGTTTTGAACAGTTGCGCCTCGTGTTTGAGAAGTTGCTCTCGAATGAAAAACTCAACAGCCCCGTCCCTCTGCAAATTCTTGGATTTCGCAACGCAAAGGGCTTTAGCCAGGTTGCCCCTTTAACAAACGGAAAGCCCGATCCGGGACTTTTGGGCCTGTTTCAAACGGGCGGTGATATGAACTTCATTGCATTGGATCTCTCCACGGAAGCTGGCTTCCCGGTGGTTTTTCACGAGTACACGCACACGGTCCTGCACGCGAATTTTCGGCACCTGCCGCTCTGGTTCGACGAAGGAGTCGCCAGGTACTACGAAACGGCACAGCTTGTTAATGGCCGGGCGCAAATCGGAGCCACTCCAAAATATTTGGACACATTTCTTTACGGTCGAGCCCTCATGCCGGTCACGGAACTTTTTGGCGTAACCAATGACGCCAAAATCTACGGCCAAAACAGCGAGAGGAGGGAGCTTTTTTACGACCAGTCCTGGGCCGTTGTGCACTATCTGTTTGACAAACAGAAAATGGCCGATTTTGGCAAATATGTGGAACTGACCGCCAACCAGCACATGCCAATTCCCGGAGCGATTGAAGCGGCTTTCCATATGACTCCCAAGGAATTCGATAAAGAGATCGCTTCCTACTTGCACCTCTCGCTCCGCCAAATCTATTTTATCGATGATTCCACGAGCATCGATGAAAGTAGTTTCGTCTCCCAGCCGCTGGAGCCGATTGATGCGGAAGCGCTGATTGCCAACATGCATTGGCATTCGATGGACTATCACGTAAAGGCTGTTGAGGAATATAAAGATGTCCTCGCAAAGAACCCGAACCAGATAGACGCGAACCTAGCGCTCGGCTATGCCGCTCTCATCTCCAAAAATTATGACGAAGCCGAAACTTACCTGCGCAAGGCTGCCTCGGTGGACAAAAAGAACGCACGCTGCCAATTTTTGCTCGGGATTCTGCAACTGCGCCGGAGTTCGACGAACGAAAACAAGCAGGATCTTCAAGTCGATGCCTGGAATCACCTGAAAGCTGCGACGACCCTCAGCCCCGAGCTAGCGGAGGCCCATAGTGAGCTGGCCTACGCGCTGTCTCAGATGGGTGACAAAGACGGTGCAATCAAAGAAGCTGCGACCGCCGCTCGCTTGAATCAAGGCAATGAGAGCTATTTTGTAAATCTTGCAGAACTTTATTTCCAAGCAAAGAAATACGAACAGGCGAAAGCAACCTTCGCCCAACTCACCTCAAGCAATGACCCAAAGATCGCTGCCCTGGCCAACCAGCGCCTGGAAACGCTTAAAACGTCTGACGGATCACCTAACCTTGCCGCCCCAAAGCAGTGATTCCAAATGCCGTCTTCACTTGGCGCTCGAAGGTTTTTCGGAAGACTGAGCACCCAGGGAAACGAGTGTGCAATGATCTCCCTTGGAGCTATTCTCTTCGCAGTGATCCACGGCTAATTTCTCTGCCTCTTTTTCCGAGCGGCGCCCAAACGCATAGCCAATGTGGCCCTCCGTTGAAACCGCAAAAGCCTTGTACGGCGGCAGCGTTAGAAACCTGCGGAATTCCTCAATGGCGGCTGGCCTGAGTTCGGCCGGCGCAGGAACATCGGGTGGCTCGGGCAGCGAGAGAAGAGTCGTCCGCAAAACGAGATTCTGGCTTTTCAGGAAATCGTCAACCATGACGGTCCAGATGGAGATTCCGCCAAGCGAAAACAATCCGTGGCCGTCGTGGCGATACGGTGCCGCGTGGACGAACGTCGCCTTTCCCCCGGCTTCTGTGAACGCTTCATAAAAGCCTTGCGCGATTCGTGGTCCAAAGAAATGATCGTTCTCCGAATAGACCCAGAGCATAGGGATTCGCGATTTCTCTCCAAAATAGTGAAAGGCATGGATGAGGTCAGCAGGATTGCAAACTTCGTCAGGTCTCCTTGACCCGCGGCCGCCGGCAAAGCTAATCGCAGCCACAAGACCGGGAGGCGGATCAGCACTGAGGGCCACGTTGGCGAATCCGCCGGCAGAAATTCCGGCGCTGATGATACGGGAAGGGTCGACTTCAGGAAGTTTGGAAAGATAGGCAATCGATTCGCGCAAATCCTTCGCGGATTCCTTGCCAGAATCGTAGTAATCCGGACGATTTGAGCAAGCCCTGGCGTCTTCGTCAAAGCCGCCGCCGGAATCTCCGTAGCCGCGCCGCATCACAATAACGGTCGTCCATCCCCGGCGCGCAAATTCCCTCGCTTGCGGAAGCATTTGCCAGGGCGACATCCCTGGGCGATCGCTAGCCTCGCGAGGACTGCCGTGCGTGAGTACCGCCAGCGGGTGAGGGCCAGAATCATTTGGGCGCACCATCACGGCTTCAAGTCCCTTTTTGCCGGCATCCTTTGCTGGAATGCGAAACGCGTTTTCGACCAGGTCCTGCGCTCGCGCTGAGAAAACGACGAAGAGGCAAAGTGCCAGATAGATGGAAAGACGACGAGTGGTCATACAGCGCTTCTCCGATCCCCGGAAAGAGTAGCCTACCCTCGGTTCGCAACCCTAGTCTCATCCAATCGGCTTGCACGAGACAAGAGACTTGTCTCGCGCACCCGTCTTGACGCCTTCCACTTAATCACTTAGTGTCTTTTCCTTGCGATGGAGTCCCTGATGAAGATCAATGTGCGTGCCTTGTGCACGGCAGCCGCCACAGTCGCGCTTTTTGCTCCCTTGTCGCGCGGGCAGGCTGCCGCGGAATATCGCGACCATACGCAAGCGGCGGGATCCTGGCCACAGCAGGCTGTCCGGGCGTCCCACGGCATGGTCGCCTCAGACGAAGAACTAGGCTCTCAGGCTGGCGTCGAAATCCTGAAGCGCGGTGGAAACGCCGTCGATGGCGCCGTAGCCGTTGCCTTTGCTCTCGCCGTCGTCGAGCCCGCAGCCGGAAACATCGGCGGCGGTGGTTTCATGCTCGTGCGCCTCGCGGATGGACGCACCACCTTCTTTGACTATCGCGAAGTCGCTCCTGCCAAAGCCACGCGAGATATGTACATCAAGCCCGACGGCACTCTCGACAAAGAGCTTTCCGTCATCGGGTATAAATCGGTCGCGGTTCCGGGAACTGTGGCCGGTCTCGAACTGGCGCTAAAAACCTACGGCAAGCTAAAGCTCGCCGATGTTCTTGCCCCCGCGATTCATCTTGCGGAAGACGGCTTCCCCGTCAGCGAAAAGCTTGCACGACAATTGGGCGGCGAACGCCCCGAGTTGCAGCAGTTCACCGTAAGCCGGCGCATCTTCTTGGACGACGGAAAAATGCTCCATCCCGGCGATATTTTCAAGCAGCCAGAGCTGGCGGCGACTCTGAAGCGCATCGCCAAAAACGGGGCAGCCGAATTTTACCGCGGCGAAACCGCGCATATGCTCGTAGACGACATGCAGCGAATGGGCGGCCTCATCACTCTCGAGGACCTCGCGCAATATCAGCCGAAAATGCGCCAGGCGCTGCAAGCTAATTACGAACTCGACGGCCACAAATGGGACGTGATTACCTCGCCTCCCCCGAGCTCGGGCGGCGTGGCCATCATCGAAGCGATGAATATGTTGCAAGGCATCCCTCTCAAGGGGTGGGATGACGAGCAAAGCGTGCACATGGTGGTGGAAACGATGAGGCGAGTCTTTGCTGACCGCGCCGCGTATCTCGCGGACCCTGACTTCTCCAAAGTGCCGGTCGAAGGCCTTACCAGCGATTGCTACGCCAAGGAACTCGCTGCGACCATTGACCCGCAGCGCGCCTCTCCTAGTAAAGAGGTCAAGGCAGGCACGCCGCACGCCTGCGGAGTTTCCGCTTCCATCGGCGTAACTCCGCGAACAGTCAGCCTAAATGATGGCCCGCATACAACGCACTTTTCCGTTGTCGATGCGGCGGGCAACGCCGTCGCCAGCACGTATACGCTCAACAACAGCTACGGCTCGAGCGTAACCTCCACTGCCGGATTTCTTCTGAATGACGAGATGGACGACTTCACGACGCAGCCCGGCGTTCCCAACGCGCTCTTCGGTCTGATCCAATCCGAGGCCAATGCCATCGCCCCGGGACATCGCCCGCTCAGCTCCATGACCCCCACAATCCTCTTGCGTGACGGCAAACTCAGCTTCGTAACTGGTTCGCCAGGGGGCCCCACGATTATTTCCGCCACGCTGCTGAGCGTTTTAAACTGGATGCGCCTGGGAATGGATGCGCAGGCGGCCATCAATGCGCCGCGCTTTCATCACCAGTGGATGCCGGACGTGATCCTGATGGAAAAGGACTTTCCCACAAGCATGGAGTCCGCGCTGAACGCACAAGGTTACCAAACGCGGCGGCGCGGGCACATTGGCCTGGTCAATGCCATCGGGGTCGATCCCAAAACCGGCGAGCGCCTCGGCGCGGCAGACCCGCGCGATAACGGCGCTGCCGCCGGTTACTGAGCGATTTTTTATCGCGGCTGCCCGGCGTTGTCCGGACGCCGCGGAGTTGAGCGTTCGGCTTTTCATCTCACAGTGCAGTGCACGGGGCTATGCGAAGAATCCTCTCCACTTATATGTTCGTATCGCGAAGGTTGACCACGGAACTTCTCGGCCAGATTGCCGAATCCGGATTTGAAGCCGTCGAGATTTTCGGCACGCGGGGCCATTTCGATTACACCACCAGGCAAGAAGTGCAAGCCATGGCCAGCGCTCTATCGCAACACCGTTTGTCCCTCGCGTCGCTCCACGCCCCCACGAGCCGCGACTTGAGCGCGACGCGCGAAGGCGGCACGCCTCTCTCCATCACCGAAGTGGAGCGCGTACGCCGCATCGAAGCCATGGACGAGTTGAAGCGTGTGATCGATGTGGCGGAAGACTTGCCTTATTCCCGGCTGATTCTGCACATGGGCGGCCCACGCGAAACAGCGGACCCTCGCAAGCGCGACGCAGCCTTCAGCTCGCTCGAACATCTGGTTCTGCACGCCCGCCACGTCGGCGTAACCATCGCTGTCGAGAACACCACGAGCGAAATGGGCGATCCCGCTTACCTTCGCGCGTTTGTCGACGAAACCCGCTTGACCGGCCTCCGCTTCAATTTCGATATCGGCCACGCGCACCTCGCCGATGGCCCCGAGAACGAGCGCGTCGAGAAAGCCTTCGCGCAACTCCGCGAGCTGGCTGTTTCCGCGCACATCCACGACAATCACGGCGAGAAGGACGAGCATCTGCCGCCCTACGATGGCTCGATCGATTGGGAATCCGCCGTCAAAATCCTGAAGTCTGCCCCCGAACCGGATCTTCCGCTCACACTCGAGCTAAAAGAAAAAACCGGTCATGACGCACCGTCCACCGCCGAACAATTAACCGCCGCCAGCGTATCCCTCGACCGCTTTGAACGCGAGTGGGCCTGATAAGGCATCCGAACCTTTCTAAGTAGAACCCGCCTGATACTGCTGCTCGTATCTGCCGCCTGGCAGTTCTCTGCTAAACTGAGTTTTTGCAAATTCGCCAAAATAACGGACTATGACCATCATCACTATCGAGCAGGCAGGTAAATACGACGGGCAGGAAGTTACGATTCGCGGCTGGCTTTACAACCTGCGCGAATCCGGCAAATTGATGTTCCCCATTTTTCGCGATGGCACCGGCATCATTCAGGGTGTCTGCGCCCTCAAGGAAAATCCCGAGGCGTTTGAAGCCTTGAAAGGGCTGACGCAGGAATCGAGCGTCATCGTCACGGGAAAAATCCGCGCCGAGCAGCGTGCTCCTGGCGGCTTTGAAATAGGTGTCGCGAAAATCCAAATTGTTCAAAAAGTTCCAGACGCTATGTCGTTTCCCATCCAGCTCAAAGAGCATGGCGTCGACTTCCTGCTCGATCAGCGGCACCTCTGGATTCGCACTCCCCGCCAGGCTGCTATTCTGCGCATTCGCGCCGAAGCCATTCGCGCAGCGCGTGAATTCATGGACGGCCAAGGTTACACGCTTGCCGACGCTCCGATGTTCACGCCCGCCGCCTGCGAAGGCACCTCCACACTTTTCGAAGTGAATTACATTGACGACCAAAAAGCCTATCTAACCCAAAGCGGCCAGCTCTATGCAGAAGCCATCGCTATGGCCTTGGGCAAGGTTTATACGTTCGGGCCAACGTTTCGCGCCGAAAAGTCCAAGACACGGCGCCACCTCACAGAATTCTGGATGCTCGAGCCTGAAGCCGCCTACGTCGAGTTCGACGAAATCATGACCCTCGGCGAAGGACTTGTCAGTGCGATCGTGCAGGGCGTCGTGAAAAACAAATCGCGCGAACTCGAAACCCTCAAGCGCGATGTCTCCAAACTTGAGAACATCAAGCCACCCTTCCCGCGTATCAGCTACGAAGACGCTGTGGCGGTGTTAAATAAAAGCGGCAATCCGGCAAAATTCGGCGACGATTTCGGCGGCGACGAAGAAACCCTCATCTCGAAAGAATTCGACCGCCCTGTCCTGATTCACCGCTATCCCACCTCCATCAAAGCTTTTTACATGCAGCCCGATCCGCAGCGCCCCGACCTCGCCCTCGCCTTCGACATGATCGCCCCCGAAGGCTACGGCGAAATCGTCGGCGGCAGCCAGCGCATCCACGACTATGACCTGCTCCTCAAGCGCCTGCGCGAACACAACTTGCCCGAGGAATCTTTCCAGTGGTATCTCGACCTGCGCCGCTACGGCAGCGTCCCGCACTCTGGCTTTGGCCTGGGCCTCGAACGCACCGTCGCATGGATTTGTGGAACCGAGCACATCCGGGAAGTCATCCCCTTTCCCCGGATGATTTACCGCGTGTATCCTTAGTGCGGGGTAGTTGGGCGCCGCAATGGCGCCTCTCGCACGTAATTTGTATTAACCCTTCGGGTGAGCTGTGCCTCGCGCATGTTTGCGAGTGGTGTGACTTTACGTTTCTTCACGGGCCACGGATCAAGGATCACGGAACACGAGACTCACATGGCGCAAAAAGTCAGGATCATCGGCGTACCCATGGACCTCGGCCAGAGCCGCCGCGGCGTGGACATGGGCCCCTCCGCACTTCGCGGTGCAGGTCTTCAGGCGCGCATCAAGCAGCTTGGCACTCAGGTCGAAGACATTGGCAATCTCGAAGTGAAACAGCCCGAAGAAATGCAAGTTGGCGAAAAGCGCGCCAAGTATCTTCAGGAAATCGCTGAAACCTGCAAAGATCTCGCCACCACCGTCGAAAAATCTCTAGGCGACGGTTTTCTCCCGCTCGTTCTCGGGGGTGATCACTCCATTGCTGCTGGCGTCGCTGCTGGCGTCGCTTCCCACTATCGCAAAGACAAAAAAGAAATCGGCTATCTCTGGCTCGACGCCCACGGCGACATGAACACGCCGGAATCCTCGCCGTCAGGCAACGTTCACGGCATGCCGCTCGCCAGCATTATGGGCTACGGCCCTGCCGAGCTCGTGGACCTCATGGGCTTCAAGCCCAAAGCCGAGCCCGGCAACATCGTCATCGTTGGTGCGCGCGACCTCGACGCCCAGGAACGCAAAATCGCAAAAAAATCCGGCATCCACGTCTTCACCATGCGCGACATTGACGAGCGCGGCATGCGCGAAGTCATGTCCGACGCCCTCAAATACGCCATGGACGACACCGCCGGCATAGCCGTCAGCCTGGACATGGACTTCGTCGATCCCAGCGATGCTCCCGGCGTCGGCACGCCCGTTCGCGGCGGCGTTACCTATCGCGAAGCGCATCTCGCCATGGAAATGATCGCCGACTCCGAAGCCATGGTCTCTCTCGAAGTCGTCGAAATAAATCCCATCATCGACGAACACAACCGCACCGCACTCCTCGGCGTAGAATTAGTCCTCTCCGCCCTCGGCAAAAAAATCCTGTAATCAGTTTTTATCCAGGCAGAAGTTGTTCAGCTCATTCGCAACGCCGACATCGGATCGATCCGCGAGGCGCGGCGTGCCGGCAAATAGCCAGCCAACGCGGCGACTGCCGTGAGCACAACGAGCATCCCTGCAAACGTCACCGGATCGCTTGACGTCACTCCAAACAAAAGTCCGCTCAACGTGCGCGCCAGCGCCCACGACGCCACGACTCCCACAACCATCCCAATCCCCGCCAGCCCAAGCGTCTGCAACAAAATGCTTCTCTGCAGCATCTCCGCCGACGCCCCCAGCGCCATGCGAATCCCAATCTCCTGCGTTCGCTGGCTCACCGAGTACGAAATCACCGCATAAATCCCCAGCGAAGCCAGCACCAGCGCAAATCCCGCGAATCCTCCCAGCAACCACACCACAAATCTCCGCGGCGACACCGCGCGATCCACCATCGTTTGCAGCGTTCGCATGTTCGCCGTCGGAAGATTCGGCTCGATCGGCAGCAGCGCCTCTCGCAGCCGCGACGCTAGCTCCGCCGTCGGAAGCGACGTCCTCACCACCAGATCCACCGTCCCGTAATCCTGCGTCTGCCTCATCGGAATATAAAACTCGTTCCCCGACGCCTCTTCCAGCGCCATGTGATGCACATCGCCCACGACACCAACCACCGTTCGCTCTGGATTATCTGCGCGCACAATCTTCCCGATCGGATCCTGCCCAGGAAACAAATTTTTCGCCAGCGTCTCGTTGATAATGATCACGTTCAAGGCGCCCTTCGTGTCCCGCTCCGTAAGATCGCGCCCCGCCTTCAATGGAATCCCCATCGCGCGAAAATATCCGTCGCTGATAATTCTCGGAAATCCTTCCGGATAATTCTGTGGCGTATACTGCACGCCCTTCGCCGCAACGCCCCAGCTCCGGTTATGCCCCAGCGGCAACGAATCCGACAGTCCCGCGCCCTCGACTCCCGGAATATCCATCACGCGATGCAGAGCCTCCGTGTAATACGCGTTCCGCGCTTCCTGCCCTTTGTACGACGAGTTCGGGTCAATCCGCAGCGCCGTCGCGCGTTCCGGCCGGAATCCCATATTCACATCCAGCACGCGCAAAAAACTTCGTATCAAAAGTCCCGCACCCACCAAGAGCACGCAAGCCAGCCCAATCTCCGAGACCACCAGCGCTCCGCGAATCCACGCGTGCCCGCGACCGTGGCTCGACCCGCGATTCGAATCTTTCAGAGTGTCGTTCAATTTCAAATCCTGGACTTGCAGCGCCGGCACCAGTCCAAACAGCAATCCGGTAAAAAGCGCCGCCAGCAAAGCGAATCCAAGCACGCTCCCGTCAATTCGAACGTCACTCAACAGCGGAATGCTTACCGACGTCAAATGCGCCAGCGCCCTCGTCCCCACAAATGCCAACAACAATCCCACCGCCGCCCCGCAGCACGACAGCACCAAACTCTCCGTCAACATCTGCCCAATTAACCGCCCGCGCCCCGCTCCCATCGCCGTGCGAATCGCAATTTCCTTTTTCCGCCCTGCGCCCCGCGCCAGCAACAAATTCGAAAGGTTCGCGCACACAATCAGCATCACCACTCCCACCGCGCACGCCAGCACCACCAGCGTCGGCCTCAGCTGCCCACTCACGTGCTGCGCCAACCCGGAAACCTTCGGCTCAAAGTCATTTCTCTCTTTGTGCTCCTGTTGCAAAAGCTTTCCAAGCACCGCCGTCTCCGCCCGCGCGCTCTCCACGGTCACACCCGGCTTGAGCCGCCCAATAATCGCTACCGTATTTCCCTGACGGTTTATTTCCGGCGACAGCGGCAGCGGTTCGAACATATCCACACGGCTCCCGGGCGTAAAAACCGTCGAAAAATCAAACGTCGCCGGCAGCACTCCCACCACCGTCACCGGCCCGCCATCAAACGACAGCGCTCGCCCCACAATGTTCGGGTCCGCCGCGAATTTTCTCCTCCACAATCCATCGCTCAGCATCGTCACGCGCGGCCCGTTCTGCTTGCACTCCTCCGCACTGAACTGCCTACCCAACTGCGGATCTACACCCAGCAGCGGAAAAAAGTTCTGCGTCACCGGCACGCTCGTCAGCCTCTCCGGTTGCCCATCCCCAATCATCTTTGCGTCGCCCAACCCATAAAACGCGTAGTACGCCGCCAAATCCTCGTATGACTGATTCTTCGCTCGCAGATCCAGCAGATAGTCCGTCTGCGAGGTTTTCCCGGACATATCATTCGTCTCGTCCTGGTGGTTCGCGATCCACACCAGCCTTCCCGGATCGCGAAACGGCAGCGGCCGAAGGAGCAGCGTGTTCACCACGCTGAAAATTGTGCAGCTTGCCCCCACGCCCAGCCCCACAATCAAAATCGCAAACGCCGCGAACCCCGCGTCCCGCAAAAGTGTCCGCACCGCGTAGCGCACATCCCGCCGCAAATTCTCCAAAAATGGCGTTCCACCATTACCCGTTTGAGACACGACGGACCTCCTGCGCAATTCCCGCACCTCTGTAGACGAGTAAATTTGCATAAGGTTCCGTCCCTTCCCCAAAATATTCACGCCAATAAATCGCCGCAGCGCCCTCTGTAGGGGAGGGGCTTGCCCCTCCCTTGGTTTTGATTACCTCCGCACGCTTTCGCCAATTCTCCGTTGTTACTCCAGCACTCACCTCCCACTTCCCCCACGACAACTCCCCATCTTTCCCCTATAACTAAGAACTGGCACTGAACGTCCCAAAACCGGCGATTTCCATGACCCCTGACAAAAAACGACTGCGCATCGGCGTCCTCTTCGGCGGCCGCTCCGGCGAACACGAGGTTTCCCTGGCCTCCGCGGCCTCTGTGATTCGCGGCCTCGACCCCGACAAATATGAAGTCGTGCCCATCGGCATCACCAAAGAAGGCCACTGGCTGATCGGCACCAGCGCGCAAAAAATGCTTCCCGAAGTCCTTCGCACCGGCCAGCGCGTCACCATGAGCGCCGATCCCACCGACGCCGCCTTAGTCCGCCTCGACGGCAGCGGCGGCGGCCAGCGCATCGACGTCGTCTTCCCCGTCATGCACGGCACCTTCGGCGAAGACGGCACCATCCAAGGCCTCCTCGACCTCGCCGGCCTCCCGTTCGTTGGCGCAGGCGTCTTAGGCTCCGCTGTCGCCATGGACAAAGACGTCGCGAAAAAATTGCTGCAAGCTGCAAAGATTCCCGTCGTCCCCTGGCTCTGCATCCATCGCCACGATTGGGAACGCAATGAAAACATCGTCAGGCATCAAATCGAAAAGGAAATACCGTATCCGTTGTTCGTAAAGCCCGCCACGCTTGGCTCGAGCGTCGGCATGACCAAAGTCCACTCGCGCCAGGAACTCGCTCCTGCGCTCAATCTCGCTTCTGAATTCGCCATGAAAATTCTCGTCGAGCGCGCCGTCAACGCCCGCGAAATCGAAGTCTCCGTCCTCGGCAATCACGATCCGCAAGCCAGCATCCCAGGCGAAATCGTCCCCCACCGCGAGTTCTACGACTACGCCGCCAAATATCTAGAAGAAGGCACGAAACTCCTGATTCCCGCCGATCTAAAGCCCGCGCAAATCAAAAAATTCCAGCACCTCGCCGTCCTGGCGTTTCGCGCCCTCGAACTAAGCGGCATGGCCCGCGTCGATTTTTTCCTCGGAAAAGAAGGCGGAAAAATCTATCTAAACGAAGTGAACACCATCCCCGGCTTCACGTCCATCAGCATGTACCCAAAACTCTGGGAAGCCAGCGGCATTCCCTTCCCCCAACTCATCGACAAACTCATCGAACTGGCTCTCGAGGAACACGCCGAAAAAGCCCGCACCAAATACGCCATCGAACTCCCCCCAGGCTCCGCCGGTGCCCTCGAAGGCTAGTCGTGCTAGAACGAATTGCGGGCGATGGACAAACGGCTCGGGAGGACTCACGGATATGCGTTTCAAGTACCTAGCTGGCATTGCACTTGGCGCGGTCATTGTCGGCTGTGATGATGCTGCCTTGATGAAGAAATGGGCCCCGCCGGAAGCTGAAGCGAACGCTCGCAGTTATGTCGAGTTCCTACGGCAAGGAAAATTCGACCGGATTGAACATGACTTGGACGCAAGTGTCACGGATTCTAATGTCCGAGAAACTTTCGCAAAAATGGCCGCGATTTTCCCCACGGGCGACCCAGTGTCCGTAAAGGTTGTAGGCGCACACACCTTTCATGGCCAAGCATATTCGACAACGGACATCACGCTTGAATACCAGTTCCCCGGCAAATGGGTACTCGCTAGTATCGCCACCCAGACCAAAGGCGACGTCTCTACCGTCACTGGGTTCCATGTAAACCCTATGGCAGACTCCTTGGAGAATCTCAACAAATTCTCTCTTCTGGGGAAAAGTGCGGGGCAGTATTTGATACTGATATGTGGTGTATGCGCTCTGCTGTTTAGTTTCTACGTTTTGGTATTGTGCATACGGACCAAAGTTGGAAAGACAAAATGGCTTTGGATGCTGTTCATACTTACTGGACTTGTGAGATTGGCGGTCAACTGGACGACAGGCGAATTTACCTTCATGCTTTTCGCTCTTAATTTACCGTGCTTTGCGGCGACCCGCCCACTGTACGGGCCATGGACATTAGCGTTGTATTTGCCGGTTGGGGCTATCCTCTTCATTAATCACCGTCGGAAACTGGAGGTGAAGGGCGTGGCGGTTGAGCCGCCGATGCAAGTTCAGTCGTGAACGCGGCTCTGCAAGCGAATGCCGCCGCAAGCGTTTCTTCTGCTCACCACTCACTCTCACCCCTCCCTAGCCATCCCGCCCAGAAAAGGTTAATTTAGAGGCGCTCACAATACGTTCAATCTGCCTCGCAGGGCAGGAGACTACGGAATGTCACTTCTCGAACCGCCCCCGGACGTTCACAAAAAATCCCGGGCCATGATCTTTACGATGACGGCGGCTTTCATCATCGCCATCATTGCCGTATGGTTCTGGCTTCGTTTTTATCCCGAGAAAAAAGCCGCGGAGCAATTCTTCAACGCCGTCGTAGCCGGTGACATGAACACCGCCTACCAGCTCTGGAAACCAGGCCCCGGCTCCAGCTATAAGCTCCAAGACTTCGTCGCCGACTGGGGCCCCACCGGCTACTACGGCCCCGTAAAAAGCTACAGCATCCTCAAAGCCAAATCTCCCAACGGCTCAACCACCAGCGTCGAGATCCGCGTAGCCATCAGCCCCTTCTCCCCCATGCCCATCGCCAACAACGACCCCGAAAAAAGTCAAAAAACAAAGGTCGTCAACGTCTGGGTCGACACCAAAGACAAATCTTTCAGCTTCCCGCCATAGCCTTTATCTTCTCCCGTCGGGGCACGGCACGCCGTGCCCCTCTTGCATTTCTCTTCTCTGCGTACTCTGTGCCTCTGTGTTTCGTTTCTCTTCCGTTCTACTCGCCGAACCAACTGGCCACACCGACAATCGCTACAAGATTCTCCGCGAATCTCTGTGCTCTCCGCGCCTCTGCGTTATCTTTTTCTTTCTTTTCCGCCCTCTCATCGCCGAATATCCTCCAACGCATGCTCTAATTCCTCCGGCCCAACACTCGCCGTCCCCAACTTCCCCACCACCACCCCCGCCGCCGTATTCGCCAAAACCGCCGCATCCGGCAACGACGCCCCCGCCGCTACAGCCAGCGAAAGCACGCTCAAAACCGTGTCTCCAGCTCCCGTAAGATCAAACACCTGCCGCCCTGTGGCCCCACGCTCCACCCCACTCTGCCCCACTCGCGCATAAGTCACTTCAAGGCCAGTCGCCGGAATCTGCAAATGCCGGGGGGAAGACTCCTCAAAAAGACTCATTCCCTTTTCCCCACGCGTGATCACGACCGCGCTGCATCCAAAATGCGCCAGTAACGCCCGCCCAGCCTCTTCCAGCGATTTCTCATCACCCAGCGACCGCGTAACAAAAAATCCCGCCTCCTTCGCGTTGCAAACGATGGCCCGCGCCCCGCGGTACGCATACAACCGTGAAGTCTTCGGCTTCACAAAAACGGGTACCTTCAATTGATGCGCCGCGCTCAAAACGCGGTCCGCAAAATCATCCGTAATCAACCCCTTGTCATAGTCCGAAAGCACGAGTGCATCCAGGCCTCTTAACGCATTAAACAGAACACCAAGCAGCTTCTTTTCCGTCTCGGGACGCAACTCCTCACGCCGTTCCTGATCAACGCGGACAACATGGTGATGTTTTGCAATAATCCGCGTCTTCACGGTAGTCACGCGCTTACCGTCAGGCACGACTCCTTTTTCAACAATGCCACCAGCGCGCAAACACTTCTGCAAAGCCCTCCCCGCCTCGTCCGTACCAATCGCGCCGAACATCTCGACACGTGCCCCCAGCGCCGCCAAATTCGCCGCGACGTTCCCCGCCCCGCCAAGGCACTCGCTTTGTGAAACAAAATCCACCACTGGCACGGCCGCCTCCGGCGAAAGCCGCGTCGCCGTCCCCCACAAATACCTATCCAGCATCAAATCGCCCAGCACGCCGATGCGCTTCCCACGCAACTTGGGGATCAGTTTTTTCAAACGGGGCAGGTGTTCAGCAATATTGGTTGGCATTCGCGCTGTTTTCCGGCTTCCTTATCTCGTTACCTCTTCACTTCTCTTCCTCAATCTTTCCCTCTTCCGCCAGCAACACCGGGATACCATCCGTCACCGGGTAAACCCTCCGGCACGCCTCGCACTTCAACGCCGAATTATCCGCCGTAAGTTTCACCGGCGCCTTGCAGATCGGACAAGCAAAAATTTCCAGCGCCCATTTCGGAATCTCCATGCAACTCTCCATTTCCCTCTTCAACTCGTCATTTCCAACCGAACGGTCACTCTATCAAAGCGCCTCTCGCGGCGGCAACCACGCAGGAGCGCGGGCACGACCTGCTTTTTGCCGCATCGCCCATTTTGCCTTTAGTTTTCCTGATATACTGTCTCTGTTGTCCCTCGTATCTTTGTTGTGCGCCGGAGGATCCGCCATCCTAGTCGTCAAAGACATTTCGAAATTGCTGGTAGGCATCCCTAGTGGTGCCTGGGTGGCTTTGTCCAAGGACGAAGAGCGAGTCATCGCCTCTTCCGCGGAGTTGCAGGGTGTTCTCGACGCAGCGAAAAAAGCGGGAGAAACCGACCCGGTCATCACGCGAGTCCTCGAAGCTGATTCTTCCACGCTACTGTTCTAGGCATTTGTGGCCCTCTATCCGCTTGCATACAGTTACATAAAAGTTCCGCCCAATCCGGCATTTCCACAAGGGCACATCGCCCCGAGGCCAATCGTCAGGCTGGCGCTTGTGAATGCCGAGCGCCGCTTGTCCTGCTACGCTCTCATCGATTCTGGAGCGGACCATTGCGTCTTCCCTCGTTCTTTCCTGCAACCCCTTGGACTCGACGCGCTTGCGGCGCCTGTTGCCATGAGTGCCGGATTCGGAAGCGCTGGTGTGCCCACACACTTTGCAAACATCTCCATTGATCTGCCAGGAGTCATTAAGTTCCCGGTCTATGCAGGATTTACCAGTGCGCTCGATCGAATGGGTCTAGGATTGTTAGGCCAGTCCGGTTTCTTCGACCGTTTCAACGTCTCATTCAGACTCGTGGAAAAGATTTGCCTCATCGAAGTTCCTGAACCGCCGGCAGTCTGATTTACGTAACTTACAAGCTTGCCTTTCGCTTCTTACCCGTGCGAACTTTGTGTTTCTACATTTCTCTTTCCTTTCCTTAATCCTTCTAATCCGATCCGACACCGCGACTCGCACGTATTGCGATTCTTCCAACCGCCGCGACGGTCACTGCCATCAGCATTAAAACGATCGGATCGATGGGATGCCGATACCGCAAGTCCGCATGCGTCACATAATACAAACAAGGAAAAACCACCGGAAACACAGCCAGAGGAAAGACAGCGATTCCCGCCATTTCCTCGGCTTTATCATCGTTCTCCGAACTCTCCGCGCTGGCTCTGTGTTCTCTGCGTCTCCGGGTTATCTTTTTCTTTCCTACCCACAGCACGACGACTCCACACAACGCGCCCGCCGCCGTCAAAAAGCTTGATAGCAAAACTCCCCGTATCAGCCACGAATCCGTCTCCCGGAAATTCTTCACCGGCGATTCCGTCCCCAACCAAAAGTCCACAAACTTCTTCCCCATCAGCTGCAACTCCAATCCCGGATGCGTCCTCATAAAAGAAGTCGCGAGTTCCCACTTCTCCGCCATATACGCCGTTTCGCCAAGCTGCGCATATCTCCTCGCCTCTTCTGTTCGAGTGATCGACCTCCGCCCGTTCCTCGCATGCTCGTCAAAAATGTCGTTGTTCCCCAGCCACAGCTCAAACGGCAAGTTCGACCGCACCGGAATAAACCGATGAAACGCCGCATAGTTCCGAATCGTCCACGGCACGCAACATAGAATCGCAACGCCCACCGCGAGCGCCGACCGTTTCCACCGCGCGCGGCTTTCCCCTCTTCCGCGGAGCGTCACCCAACCCAACAAAAAAGGCAGCATTGCTCCGAGTGCCGGATTCGTCATCAAGGCCAAACCCCACAACACTCCGTACACCGCCCAGTCGAGCCATCGCTCCGATTCAGCCAGTTCCAAAGTCGCCCACAAGATCAAGGCCGCCAGAAGCGCCGACAAGGACGTATCCCAAATCCATTCAAACGGCATCATCATCGCGCTGGGAAAAACCGCCCAAAGCCATGCCGCCCCCGCCGCCACTCCCAACCCGCCAACGCGCTTGCCCGCAAAGAAAATCGGCACGCAAGCCGCCGCGGAGAAAAGTATGTTGAGCGCAACGCACGCAAAAAAAGCCCGCGTTGTAAAAACTCCAAACAACTTGAACGTCGCCGCCACAATCAACGGATAAACCGGCGCGAGCCAGGCGGTTGGCCCCGTCTCCGTGCGAAACACATTGCTGAACCCCTTGCCCTGGGCCAAGGCGTACGCAATATTCCCCGTCTCCTGCTGAAACGGCACAATCCCCAACACGCCGGGTGCAATTTTTCTTGCCTGATCCAAGGCAAACCCCACGCGCACACCCGTGGCCACAATCACGATAAGCGCCAGCGACGTCGCCGCCTTCTGAAATGTCCTCTTCATTCCCGTCGCATCACTTATTCACGTCCTTCGAATCGCCCTTTTGCCGCGCGACAAATGTACTTGCTGCAACACACTGTGACAAGCGCGCGCAACAAATTCACGCTACAATGGGAGGGTTATGCTCACAGTCAACAACATCTCCATGCGCTTCGGCCCTCGGGTCCTCTTCGAGGACGTCACCTGTACCTTCATGGCCGGGCGCCGCTACGCCGTCACCGGCCCAAATGGCGCCGGCAAATCCACGTTCATGAAAATCCTGACCGGCGAAATCGAGCCGACCAAAGGCTCGATCACGCGCCCGAAAAAAATGGGCGTCCTGCGGCAGGACCAGTTCGCCTTCGACCAATTTCGCGTGATCGACACCGTCATCATGGGCAACGCCGCGCTCTGGAAAGCGCTCGAAGAGCGCGACGCGCTCTACGCCAAGCCCCACGAAGAATTAACCGACGCGGACGGCATGCGCCTCGGTGAACTCGAAGGAGTCGTCGGCGAGGAAGGTGGCTACACCGCCGAAGCCGACGCCGGCACGCTACTGGACGGGCTTGGCATCGAAAGCTCGCTGCATGAACGCAAAATGGGCGAACTCCAGGGCGGCCAAAAAGTTCGCGTGCTGCTGGCGCAAGCGCTTTTCGGGAATCCCACTGCTCTGTTGCTCGACGAGCCCACCAACAACCTCGACCTCGATTCCGTGCACTGGCTCCAACGCTATTTGACCGACTACGAAGGCGTGCTTATTGTGATTTCGCACGACCGCCATTTTCTGAACAGCGTTTGCACGCATACCGCGGACATCGACTACGAAACGATCATCATGTACGTCGGCGGCTACGACGACATGGTCGTGGCGAAAACACAGATTCGTTCGCGTATCGAGACGGAAAACGCGAATCGCGAAAAGAAGATCGCGCAGTTGAATGAATTCATTGCGCGCTTTTCCGCTGGCACGCGTTCCGCGCAAGCCACTTCGCGCAAAAAAGAAGTCGAGCGGCTGCAGACTACCGAATTGGCGCGATCGAACATTCAGCGTCCCTACATCAAGTGGGACATGAAGCGCAATTCAGGACGCCATCCGCTGGAAATTCGCAGCGTCGAAAAATCCTACGACGACCTGAAAGTGATTCCGCGATTTTCCGCGGCAGTGACGCGCGGAGAAAAAATCGCGCTCATGGGACGCAATGGAACCGGAAAAACCACGCTGCTGAAATCGCTGATCCTCAACGCGCCCGGCTACATCGAAGACGACGATCGCAATTTCAAAATCAATGGGGGCGAAGTGAAGTGGGGCCACGAGGTGGCTGTCGGCTATTTCGCTCAGGACCACGGCGAATCCATTACCAAGGGCATGACGGCCATCGACTGGCTTTGGCAGTTCGATCCGAGCGCCAATCAGCAGGAATTGCGCGGGCTGATGGGGCAGATGCTCTTCAGCGGCGAAGATGCGCTGAAGCCGACGCGCGCGCTTTCCGGCGGCGAATCGGCGCGGCTGATTTTCTGCCGCTTGATGCTGCAGAAGCCGAATTTCCTGGTGCTCGACGAGCCGACCAACCACCTCGACCTGGAATCCATCAACGCGCTCAACATTGCGCTGCAAAAATACGATGGAACCGTGCTGCTTGTGACGCACGACCACGACGTGATCGATGAAGTCGCGACACGCATCTGGCATTTCCACGACGGCAAGATCGAGGACTTCAA
>Ga0074044_10000200_pt1 | contig 59436 bp, 43 predicted proteins | sample BogForMeECP23OM1_FD_94443 | JGI IMG/M metagenome (GOLD analysis project Ga0074044, IMG submission 94443) | Bog forest soil microbial communities from Calvert Island, British Columbia, Canada - Bog Forest MetaG ECP23OM1 | ecosystem: Environmental > Terrestrial > Soil > Wetlands ...
TATCACCGCCGCTCGCGCCCGCGGACTCGGCGAACTCCGCATCCTGGCCTGTCACGTAGTCCCGGTCGCCGGTCCGCAGATGATCGCGCTAGCGGGAATCACCGTGAGCGTCGCGCTGGGCGCATGCATTCCCGTCGAAGCCTTGTGCGGACTCCCTGGCATTGGGCAACTCGCGTGGCAAGCCGCTCTTTCCCGTGACCTTCCCTTGCTAGTCAACCTCACCGTGCTGGTTACGCTAGTAACCTTGCTGGCTAACTCTGGGGCCGATGTAATGATCTACATGTTGAGCGGTCGAGAGGCCTGAACACCGCAATGAATGCAGCCCGCAAGCTGGCGTGTGTCGTCGTGCTCGCCGTGTGCGCCGTGTCGCTCGCCGCAAATTGGCTGGCGCCCGCCGGATACGCCAAACAATTTCGCGAAGCTCCGAGTGCGCCGCCTTCGCGTCAGCATTGGTTGGGAACCGATGAAGTTGGCCGCGATCGTTTTTCGCGCGTGCTTTACGGCACCCGCATCTCGCTCCTGCTGGCTCCCGCCGCGGCTCTGGTTTCGACCGTCTTGGCCGCGCTGGTTGGCGGCCTCGCGGGATACCTCGGCGGAAATTGGCTGCGTCTGGCCCGAGGATTCACCGACCTGTTTCTTTCCCTGCCGTGGCTTTTTCTGCTGATCACGGTTCGTGCGCTTCTGCCCTTGAACGTTTCACCGCTAACCTCGGTTCTGATTACGTTTTTCATCCTCGGACTGCTCGGCTGGGCCGCTTCCGCCCGCGTGCTTTCGACCAGTGCCGATGCGTTACGCAATTCTGATTTTGTTTTACAGGCGCGAGCTTCGGGCCTGCACGGTCCACGGCTTTTTCTGGTTCACGTGCTGCCTAATCTCAAACCGGTTCTCTACGCGCAATTCTGGATTTCGATCCCGGTTTTCATTTTGAGCGAAGCGAATCTCGGCATCCTCGGCCTCGGCGTTGCCGAACCCCTGCCTTCCTGGGGAAGTCTCCTGCGGGAACTGGAAGGCTTGATTTCGTTTCGCGAAGAACCGTGGCGCCTGGCACCTCTGCTGCTGCTGATCGTGGTGATGACGTCGTTCCAACTGCTTTTGTCGAATGAGGAAGTGACCGCATGAATACGAACACGAATACGACCGGCCGCGGCGCATCTTTACGAGTTCTTCTTTCTTGCGTGGTTCTCGGTTGCGCGCTTCTGTCCAGTTTCGCTTTCTCCCAAAGTGGCGGCGAACTGCGCTTCTGCCTGCGGTCCGAGCCCAAGACTTTCGATCCGCTTCTGGTCGATGACGACGCTTCCCTGTCGATCCGTTACTTGACCGGCGGCGTGTTGGCGCGGGTCAATCGTCACACCCAGGAACTGGAGCCCGAACTGGCGGAGTCGTGGAAGGTTTCGAAAGACGGCAGGCAAATCACTTTCAAGCTCCGGCACGGCATCACGTTTTCCGATGGCAGCCCATTTTCCTCGGAGGATGTTGCCTTCACCATGCAGCGCCTGATGGATCCGGCGCTGCACTCTTCCACCGGAGACGCGTTTCGCTCTGGCCAGGGCGCTGTCATGACCAACATCATCGCTCCCGACCAGGTCTTCATTTCCTTTGCCGCGCCCATTGCCGGACTCGACCGCCTTTTCGATCAAGTCGCGATTATGTCCGCGCATTCTCCCAAGAAAGAAGCGGCCGTGCTCGGTCCTTTTGTGGTCGCCGAATATAAGGCGGGATCGAGTGTGCTCCTACGGCGCAACCCCAACTACTGGAAAAAAGATTCCCAGGGACGGCGCTTGCCTTATCTCGATGCCATCCGGCTCGACATTCAGCCGAATCGCGATGTGGAGATGCTGCGCTTCAAGCGCGGAGAACTCGACCTGATCAACGTTCTCGACAGCGACTACTTCGACCGCCTGGCAGCCAGTTCGCCGGGGCTAGCGCACGATGCCGGGCCCTCGCTCGATTCCGATTTCATGTGGTTCAACCAGGTGGCGAGCGCTCCCATTCCCGAATACAAGCGCGCCTGGTTCCGCTCCGCCAATTTCCGGCGCGCGATTTCTCAGGCCATCAACCGCGACGATCTCAGCCGGGTGGTCTTCAACGGCCACGCCCAGCCCGCCATCGGTCCGGTTTCGCCCGCCAACAAGTTCTGGTTCAACAGCAAGGTTAAAGCCGAGCCTTATCGTCCTGACGCCGCGCTGCAACGATTGCAAGCCGACGGTTTCCACCTGCAGAACGGAGCGTTAGTCGACAAGGCGGGCAACGCGGTCGAGTTCTCCATCGTGACCAACGCCAGCAGCAAAGCGCGGGAACGCATGGCGGTGATGGTGCAGGAGGACCTCGGGAAGTTGGGCATCAAGGTCAATGTGGTCACGCTCGATTTCCCTTCGCTTATCGAGCGTATCTCGCAGAAATTTAATTACGAAGCCGCCATGCTGGGCTTCCGCAATGTCGATCTCGATCCCAACGGCCAGATGAATATCTGGCTGAGTTCGGCCGAAGATCACGCGTGGAATCCGCAGCAGAAGTCTCCGGAAACCGCGTGGGAAGCCGAGATTGACCGCTTGATGCGAGCGCAAGCCTCGACTGCCGACCCCAAGAAGCGCAAAGAAAGTTTCGACCGCGTGCAGGAAATCGTAGCCGAGCAGACGCCGTTTATTTATCTGGTTAATCAGAACGCGCTGTCTGCGGTGTCGACTGCGGTGGAAGGCGCGAATCCCGGAATCCTTTCCCCGCAAACGTTCTGGAACGCCGAGCGCCTAACCCTAAACGCAACCACGCGGGCAAGCCGATAACTGAGTTGGTATTGATGACATCGACAGTGCCGAAAGCTTCCGAAAAGCTGCTCTCCATGCGCGTAACCGTTCGTTATCCCGGCAAGGCTCCGGTGCTCCGGGAAGTGTCGCTGGAAATCGCGCGTGGCGAAGTGCTCGGATTAGTGGGTCAAAGCGGCTCGGGGAAAAGCACGCTGGCGCTCGCCATCCTCGGACTACTCGGGCGGCAGCGCGCCATCGTCGAAGGCAGCATCATGTTTCAGGGCGTCGATCTGCTGGCGATGCGCGAGCGCGAATGGCGCAGCCTCCGCGGGCGCTCCCTGAGTCTGGTGCTTCAAAGTCCCCTGGCTTCGCTGAATCCCGCGCTGCAAATCCGCACCCAACTTCGGGAAGCGTGGCGCGCGCACAGCGAGGCGACCGCAGACTGCGATCAAGCGATCGAGTCGGCTCTAAAGAGCGTGAGCTTGCCCAGCGGCGAGGACGACAACAACAAAGATTTTTTAAACAAGCGCGCCGCGCAACTCAGCGTTGGCCAGGCGCAGCGCGTGCTGATTGCGATGGCCATATTGCACCGTCCCGCGCTCCTGATCGCCGATGAAGCCACTAGCGCGCTCGACGTAATCACGCAATCCGAGATTCTGGAACTGTTTGCGCGGCTGAATCGAGAGATCGGCATGTCGATTCTCTACATCTCGCACGATCTACCCTCGGTAGCCGGGATCTGCCAGCGCATCGCCATCCTGCATGAAGGTCAGATCGTGGAGTGCGGCACGACCGAACAGATCTTCACGGCGCCGGTTCACCCTTACACGCGCCGCCTGATGTCAGCACTGCCGCAGGTTCCCGTGCGCCGCGAAGTCCTTCTCGCCCGAGCGCACGCGGCCGCCCTGGACTAACGTGTAGTGACGGAGCTCCGCCGCGTCCAAGCGGGGGCAAAGCCGCGCTACCACATCGTCCGTGATTAGACAGATCAAGCCTTGGCCAGTTGTTCGGCGACTTCCGGAAGCCCCGCCCCATGCCAGGCATCGAAGCCTCCCGCCACGTTGACCACGTTGCGATAGCCGGCGCGCTGCAGCAAGCTGCACGCAATCATGCTGCGATAGCCGCTCTTGCAGTGCACCGTCACCGGGCGTTCCCGATCGATTGGCGGCAGTCCGTGCGGAAAGGTATCGAGCGCCCGGCATTGCACTTGCGGAATGTGCCCGGCCAGCCATTCGGCTTCGCGGCGCACATCCAGGACATCGATTGCGTGCCAGCTTCCGTCGCGCAATTTCTGGTTCAATTCCTGCGGAGAAATCTGGGCCGTCTTGGCCAGCGGAAGCCCCGCCTTTTGCCAGTTCGCCACACCGCCGCTCAGATACCCACGCAAATCCTCGATGCCCACACGAGCCAAACGTAGACGAGCCTCTTCAATCTGGGCGTCAGTCGCGCCGATCAGAATTGGCCGGGAGTGAATCCCCAGAATCCCGCCCGCCCACGAAGCAAATTGTCCCGAGAGCGCTATGGAGATCGAGCCGGGCACGTGTCCGGCGGCGAACTCGTCGCCCGGACGAACGTCCAGTAAGTTGGCATTCTGCTGCTGCAGCGCCTGCACCTCAGTCGGGGAAAGCGCCGTCAGCGGCGGCAATTCGGTTAACGCCGGCGCACCTGAACGATTGATCTCGGCATCCTCAAGAAAATACTCGGGACGAGCCGGAAGATTGGCAGTCAACTGCGCGATGAATTCTTCCCGAGTTGCAATCCGCAGCGCGTAGTTGGTAAGGCGCTCGGTCCCGATCGTAGACGAGCGCTCCGATCGCATGGCGCGCCCACAAAGCGATCCCGCCCCGTGCGCGGGATACACCATGACCGCATCCGGCAGGGTCAGCAATTTCTGGTGAAGGCTGTCGAAGAGCGACCCCGCAAGCTGCTGCGGAGTGTGCGTGCGGGAAAGATCCGGGCGTCCAACATCGCCAATGAACAGCGTATCGCCGGTCAGAACTGCGTAGGGCTGCGATGATTTCGTGTCATCGGTAACCACCAGGCAGACACTCTCGGGCGTATGCCCGGGCGTTTCCAGCGCGCGAATTCGCACCGTTTCCATCTTCACTTCAAAGCCGTCGGTCAGTGGCACATGGGGGAATTCGGCCCGGGCTTGTGCTCCGATATAAATCGTGGCGCCCGTGCGCGCCGCCAGTTCCTTGTGTCCGGAAACGAAGTCGGCGTGCAGATGAGTTTCGAATATGTGGCGGATCTTAAGATTCTGTTCCTCGGCGGCCTTGAGATAAATTTCGACATCGCGTTGCGGATCGACGACCGCGGCTTCGCGCTCCGATCCGATCATGTACGAAGCATGGGCCAGACAAGTCAGGTAGAACTGTTCAAAATACATAGCGTGATCTCCGGGCCGGATGCCGCTTCCAGCGATTGTCATTATCCCACGCAAAATACAATTCTCGACGCAAACACGGCCTGCAGAATTTTTTGCACGAAGCGCACCCAACCATGAAAAAACTCCTGCGAATAACCGCGCGCGAAAACCCAAAGAAAACCGCGAGCCCCGGAGTCGAACCGGCTGCAGCGCGCCCGATTTCGTTGTCCCCATTCAGCAAAGCTCTCCAAGCTGTTGATCGACTTGTGGTTAAAGGACGCACGGTGTGCGTACTCCTTTTGTAACTTGGACACATAGGCAAGAAGAGCCTAGAGTCATTTGGGTTGCACTTTTCAAGTGTTCGGCCCCCGACGTGCATCGAAGAATTTGGAGGTTCCGATTTTTACGGCCCGTTGATGAAAGGCTGCCGAAGCGGGGGTAAAAATAGAGTCCGCACGAATGACGAAGGGCGGCCAATTCCGATTAGCGACAAGCGGATTCGCACTGTGCGCGTTCGCGCTGATCGCGGTTCCAGCTCTCTCCGTCCCGGTGTGCGCCCAAACCAGTTCTTACGTGGTCGCCACTGCGACGGCTGATTCGAGCGGCCTCGCTCTTCCCTCGGCTGACGCTCCCAGCGACGAAGCGGACCAGACCGTCCTCACCATCAAAAAACGTGTCGATGAAGTCGACGTGCTTTTCATCGCCACCGATCGCCACGGAAAATTCGTCCGCAATTTGAACCAGAACGATTTCTCGATTTTTGACGACCACAAGCCGGTACAGTCGATCCTCAATTTCCGCCGCGAAACCGATCTACCCATCGAACTCGGCCTGCTCATGGACGTGAGCGGCTCGGTGGAGGGCCGCTTTGGGTTTGAAAAGGAAGCCGCCATCGGATTTCTCCAGCACATCATCCGTCCCGGCTTTGATCGCGCCTTCGTGGTCGGGTTCAACAAAGAGAGTCACCTGACCCAGGATTTCACCGACCAGGTGCCGTTGCTGGCCGCCGGAGTGCAACGCCTGACGAACGGCGGCGGCACCGCGCTCTACGATGCCGTCTACAAAGCCTGCAAGGAAAAGTTGGAGCGCGAGCGTTCCGATCATCCCATTCGCAAGGCGGTCATCGTCCTTAGCGACGGCGAAGACAACCAGAGCGAACATACACGGGCTCAGGCGATTGAAATGGCGCAACGGGCTGAGGTACTCGTTTACGCCATCTCCACCGACGACAGCGGGCTGATCCTGCGCGGCGACAAGGTTCTCGAAGACCTCGCCTCCGCCACTGGCGGCCGCGCCTTCTTCCCGTACAAGATGAAAGACGTTACGCGCTCTTTCGCCGCCATCGAAGAGGAACTGCGCAGCCAGTATGACGTCTCCTACAAACCTTCCGATTTCGATGCTGACGGGCGCTACCGCTCCATCGAGATCACGGCCGTGAAGAAAGACCTGCAAGTCCGCGCCCGCCGCGGATATTACGCGCCCAGGCAGTAATCCCTTCTTGTGCTCTTCGGGTTGAAAAATCTCGGACAGTGGCTATGAATCAAACCCTGCATTGCTCGCCGTCTCTGGCTGTGTTACCGTCCCCTTAAATCCGCATCCAGGAGAACACACATGGGCTTAGCGCTCCTTGCAGTCATCGTTTTGTTCGGCGTCTTCCTGGTCGTGATGTACAACAGCCTGGTGCAGCTGCGCGTGCGTTCCGATTCGGCGTGGTCTGACATCGACGTTCAACTCAAACGCCGCCACGACCTGATTCCCAATCTAGTCGAAACCGTAAAAGGTTACGCGGCCCACGAAAAAGGCACGTTCGAAGACATTGCCAAATTCCGCTCCATGGCCATGCAAGCCACCGGCCCGGTCGACAAAGCTGCCGCCGAGAATCAGCTCACCGGCGCGCTCAAGAGCTTGTTTGCGGTGGCCGAAAATTATCCGCAACTGCAGGCCTCGCAGGAATTCACGCAGTTGCAGAATTCGCTAAGCGAAATCGAGGACTCCATTCAAAACGCGCGCCGCTACTACAACGCCGTCGTGCGCGACCTGAACACCAAGATTCAATCGTTCCCGACCAACATTCTGGCCGGCATGTTCGGCTTCCAGCAAAAGCAGTTTTTCGAAGCTGCGGCCGCCGACCGCGAACCAGTAGCGGTGAAGTTCTAGGAAATGTCGCATCAACCAAGTTGTTGTAGCCAACTGTCGAGAAAATCAGGTCCCGCTCTTCCCCTGTGTCCCCCTGCGCCCGCCGCGGTAAGGATTTTGCTCTTGCTGTTAGCACCACTGATAATCACAGGTACAGCGCAAGCCCAGTCTCACAGCTGGCGAGTAGCCGATTTCAAAGACACCATCTCCATCGCCGCCGACGGCACGGCCCTGGTCAGTGAAAAAATCAGCATCACATTCGTGGGCGAGTGGCACGGCATTCACCGCACTATTCCGGTCGAATATCCCGGAGCACAGGGAACGAACTACACGCTCTTCTTAGATGTCCTCAGCGTCACCGACGAAAACGGAACCAAGCTGAAGTACGATTCCAGCAAGTCGGGAGCGTACCGAGATCTCAAAATCTACATTCCCGGAGCAGTCGACGCCACGCACGTGGTCAACATCGATTATTCCGTGCGCAACGGCGTTCGCTTCTTCGACAGTTACGACGAGTTTTACTGGAACGTGACAGGCAACGACTGGCCCGTTCCTATCGACCACGCCTCGGCCTTCGTGACCCTTCCCGAAACCGCGGCCGGAGGCTTGCGCGCACAGGCCTTCACTGGCGCTTACGGTTCCAAACAAAGCGACGCGACTGCTGAGGTCAAAGGCTCCGACATTCTTTCTGAAACGACTCAACCGCTGCCCATGCGCGGCGGCCTCACCATCGACATTTATATTCCCCAGGGAATTCTGAAACCTCCGTCCGCGCTAACCAAGCTCGGATGGTTTCTGGGCAGCAATCCCGTCCTCTTTTTGCCGCTCTTCACCCTGGCTGTAATGTTCACTCTCTGGTATTCCGTGGGACGCGATCCCGACCCCGGCGTCTCCGTCGCTCCGCAGTACGAACCGCCCAAGGGCATGTGTCCCGCCGAAGCCGGAACCTTGATCGACGACACCATTCACCCGCGCGACATCACCAGCACCATCATCGATCTGGCGGTGCGCGGCTATATCAAGATTGAAGAAAAAGTCGACACCTTCCTCCTTTTTCACCACAAGGATTACGTTTTCACATTGCTGAAGCCGCATGAACAGTGGGGTTCCGACTTGACCCCCCACGAACGCGTTATGCTCGAAAACATTTTTCTTGCCGGAAGCGGAACGCGTCTCTCCGATCTAAAAAATCGTTTCTACACCGTGATTCCAGTCGTGCGGCAAGACATCATGGCTTCGCTGAAAAGCAAAGGCATCTACACGCTCGATCCGGAATCGGCCAACGGCTACAGCATCTCTGCCGGCGTCGTCATCGCGATCCTAGTGGTCGCGGTGCAAGTTCTCGGATGGATGAATCTGTTCTACTCCGTTCCGCTGCTAATCGGGAGCGTCCTGGTTTCCGCCCTGATCTGGTGGCTTTTCGCGCGCCAGATGACGGCCAAAACCGTAACCGGTGCGCGGACCAGAATCGCCGTCCTGGGATTCCAGGAATTCATGAACCGCGTTGACGCCGACCGCATCAAGCGCATGCCGCCTGACACCTTCGAAAAATTTCTCCCCTACGCCATGGCTCTCGGAGTCGAGCACCACTGGGCGCAAGCCTTCGACGGAATCATCAAAGACCCGCCCAGTTGGTATGTTTCGCCGAACGGCTACGTCGGCTTCAGTCCACTCTTCTTTTCCAGTTCCATGCACAGCATGGCGTCCGACATGCACCAGGTCTTCACGTCCGCCCCCAGAGCCAGTTCTGGCGGCTCAGGCTTCGGCGGAGGAGGCGGCGGATTCGGCGGTGGAGGCTTTTCCGGAGGCGGATTCGGCGGTGGTGGCGGCGGCGCCTTTTAGTATCTGCATCGTGCGGCGAACTGCAGATCCCTCGCTTCGTTCGGGATGACAAAGCATGAAGGGCGCCGCTCGTGCGGTGTCGCTCGTGCACCGCTTGCCCCGACTTTCACGACGGGTCCCTAGCTCGCGATCGCGTCTTCCAGCCTGCACTCCTCCGCCGGTTTATCCGCTCGAAGCCCCATAAACACTGGCGCGCGCAGTTTCATGCCGCCTTCTGCGGTTTCATGAGTCCACTCCGCGAACTTGATTTCTGCCACCAGTTCCGGACGCACAAAGTGAACCCTCCGCAATCCGCCGATCTCGCCGTAAAACGGATTCTTCTTCGTCTCGAGCAGTTGCAAGCGAGCAAACATTTCTTTCAGCATCTTGTGATCGAAGCCGGTCCCAACCTGTCCAACGTGAATCAATCGCCCCTGCCGGTCATACAATCCCAGCACCAGCGCGCCAAAGTATTCGCGGCTGCCCTCGGGATCCGTATATCCTCCCACCACGCACTCCTGGCGTTGCGTGATTTTGATCTTGAGCCAATCGCTTGACCGCTTCTCCTGATAAGCGCTGCTGCGCTTCTTGGCGACGATGCCCTCCAGTCCGCGCTGGCGTGCCGCTTCGAGAAGCTGCAGACCTTTCTCGGCATAGTGATCGGAAAAGTGAATGACCTCGCTATTTTCAATTCGCTCCTGCAGTAACTGTTTGCGAGGCTCAAGCGCGATCCGCCGCAGGTCGAAACCATCGACATAGAGCAAATCGAAGGCGTAGTAAATAACGGGCACACCTTCGCGCCGGGGCAAACGCCTCTTGCCCGGTTGGAATCCCGTGCGCTGCTGCATCAGGCTGAACGAAGGTCGGCCCTCGTTATCGAGCGCAACAATTTCGCCATCCAGAATGGCGCGCCGGGCTCTCACAGATTGCGGCAAGCCGCCAAGTTCCGAAAACTGCGCAGTAAGATCATTCTGACTGCGAGAAACCAGCCGCACTCGCTCATCTTCAATGAAGGCAACGGCGCGGTAGCCGTCCCATTTAATTTCAAACAGCCAGTCCGGATCGTCGAAGGCCTTGTCGGCGGGAGTAGCCAGCATCGGATGAATGACCGTAGGCATGGCTCTTTCCTCAGCGCCGGCAAGAGCTTTAACCGCAGAGGACGCCAAGTTCGCAGAGAATTGCTTGGTTATCGACTTGGACGCGTAAATCTTGGGCGCGGACTCCTCGGCCGAAGTTCGCACGTGAGCAACACGTCGCGCAGCTTGTCGAGGTGTTTTACTTTTTTTTTTCTTCGCGCCCTCTGCGTTTGGCTTGCTTTTCTCAGCGCCCTCTGCGTTCAAGCTTTTCCGCTTTTGGTCGGCCCGTGCAATGGCGTCCTCCAACCAGGCCGCCTTCACTCTCCCGCGCGTTGCGGGACGGCTGCTCTTCCATTCCGCCGACCCCTCATCGCCGGCAATCTGCGCCATCGTACGGCCTGTGAGAATTGAGGTGTCATAAGCGTCAATATCAAACCCCACAACCACGTGATCGTCTTTTTTCTTAATCAGCAGCCATTCATTCCCTTTGCTGCCCGCGCGTCCTTTGATGTGCACTAGCGCGAAATCGCCGTTAAGCCGTTTCCCTTTCAGCCGAAACTTCAGGTCACCCTTCGCCAGCATGGCCGCAGCTTCTTTTTCGGTGCCCGGAACGTACTGGCCGTTCACCGGCACCGGCGACAGCGGCTCCCAGGTGCCCGCATCCCAGACCATCACCGTGCCGCCGCCGTAGTTACCCTTAGGAATGGTGCCTTCAAAATCGAAATACGATACGGGATGATCCTCCACCTGCATAGCCAGGCGCTTATCGGCAGGATCAAGCGACGGCCCTTTCGGCACCGCCCACGATTTAAGCACGCCCTCCATCTCCAGCCGAAAATCGTAATGCAGACGCGTGGCCGCGTGCCGCTGCACCACAAAGCGGCGCCGCGATTGTTTTTCCAACTTCGGCGGAGGCTCGGGCGTTTCCTCAAATCGCCGTTTGCGTTTGTATTCGTCGAGCGACATGGTGGCTATTGTAATGCCGCCCGCAGCTTAGAATGCCTCCGATCTCGGCATAATGCGACCTGTACCCTATACTGTTCGCGATGGAACCTGGCGCATGAAACGTGAGTACCCGGAGTCTCCGCTGGTGGGCGTAGGCGCTGTCATCGTTGCTAATCATATTCATGGTAATGATACTGACCCTCAACATAGCGACGTTCATCAAAGCGGCGAGAAGCGGATTTTGCTGATCCGCCGAGGAACCGCTCCGCTGCTAGGCGAGTGGTCCCTCCCGGGCGGCATTCTCGAATGCGGAGAAACCCTTCGCGAAGCGGTGGTACGTGAAGCCCGCGAAGAAACTGGGCTGGTGGTGAACCCGAGTGAAATGCTGGGCGTGTATGAGCGTGTGATCCGAGACGACCACGGACGCGTGCGCTATCACTATGTGCTGATCGATTTCCTGTGCCACGCGGTCGGCGGGGATTTGAAAGCAGGCAGCGATGCAGCCGAGGTAGGCTGGTTCACGCAAGAAGACCTGCCGGCGCTCAACCTAGCGCCCGACGCAAATGACGTAGTGCTGAAGGGCATGTCGCGATCGCGATTTTTGCCCACGAAACCTTGAACCGGCTAGGGCGGCCGATCCGCATACACGCCGATGGTCACGCGTACACGCGATCGTGTGCGCGCGCCACCGCTTCGCCGCCTCCCCGGCACACCAAAGATAGAGCGTGCCGGGGGACTGCTGCGCGAGACTTCCAGGAGGTCCAACTCTGCTCGCTGATCACAGAACGTACGATTTCTTCTTCCTTGCGTCTAAATAATTGCTAGCATCATAGGTGGACCTGCCTCATTGGAAATGACCAAGCCCGCTCAACTCGGCCACGCTGCGGACGGCGCCGCGCTCTACGAGCGCAGCGGGGCCGCGGCCTACGGCATAAGCGCGGAGCGGTTTGCGGCCATCCTCGATGAGATCCTGCGCAAGCATCTTTCTCAAGCTCAAAGCTTTGTGCATAACTCGACGCAGCCTTCGCCACGCGCTTCGAGCGAGCAAAAAGCGACTTTCTGCGCCGGGTTGCGCGTCGAGGAATTAGCGCTCGCCCGCGCCTGTGCGGCGGGGAACGAGCGAGCCTGGCACGACTTCATCAGCCGCTATCGGCAGAAGCTACACAGCATGGCACTGCACATCACGCGTGACGCCGCCCACGCCGCGGAGTTGGCCGACTCCCTGTTTGCCGACCTCTATGGCGTCAATGCGCGCGAGGATCTTCGCAAGTCGAAGCTATTGTCGTACACCGGGCGCGGCTCGCTCGAAGGCTGGCTGCGTACCGTTATGGCGCAGGAGTTCATCAATCGCTATCGCAAGCAGAAGCGCACCGTCAGCCTGGAAGAGCAGACCGAGGATGGAGTGCAGTTTGCAGCCGCGATTCCCGAGCCAGCGCCCACCTCAGACCCAAGGCTAGAAGTTGCAACTGACGAGGCGCTAGCGGAACTCTCGTCTGAGGACCGGTTCACGCTAGCCTCTTATTATCTGGATGGGCGAACCCTGGCCGAGATCGCGGTCACGCTGGGATTACACGAATCGAGTGTCAGCCGGAGGTTAGACCGGCTCGCTACGGGCCTTCGGAAGCGGATTCTCGCCGGACTGCGAGCCCAGGGGATGAGCCACGCGCAGGCCGCGGATGCGTTGGAAGCTGACGTGCGCGACCTGCGCCTGAATTTGCGCTCCCGTTTGACGCAAGATTCCGCCGCCACAACGTTCCCTGGTAGTAGGAAGATACCGGCGCGGGACGCCGCCGACGGAAGCACGATTGAGCAGGAATGATTGACCGCAGGGTGATGGCTCGAAAGAACGACGAAAATGACTGAAGTACCCAAAATCGTGTATGACCGAGTGCGGGCGGCGCAGAAGAACCGCGTAGTGCCTGACGGAGCTTTGCTGGACAACGAACAACCCGACAGCGAGCATCCGGATGCGGATGTGCTGACCGCATTTGCCGAGCGGACGCTCTCGGCGGCCGAGCGCGACGCTACGCTCGAGCATCTGGCGCTTTGCACCGACTGCCGTGACGTGATGGCTCTGGCACTTCCTATCAAGGAGATTACGAACGCTCCCATTGCGGCCGGGACCGAAGTTGGGCACGCAAAACCGGTTGCAGCGAAAGCGGAGAGAAGCTGGCTGACATTGATCGACTGGCCAAAGGTCAACTGGCCAACGCTGGCCTGGCCAAATCTCGGCTGGGCAGCGCTGGCTGCGGGAGTTGTAGTGGTTGCGTCGGTGCTTCTGATGCATCCGGGAAAAGTCAACCAGGCGTTGGTGCCTTCCGCGAACCGGCAAGTTACGACTCCGGTGCCGCCAGTTTCCGACGCGCAGATAGCATCGGCGGCGGTCCCGTCCTCGTCGATCACGACCTCGCCCATGGAACAACCAGCAATCTCGGCTAAGACCGGCGAGCTACGGGCAAACGGGCAACTGGTCAGGAAATCTTCGTCGCGCGCCGTCGAAGCTGGCAGGGGCCTGACATCATCCGATCAGACCTCGTCGGTTGAAACCGGCGAAGTCGCTACAGCCGCAGCAACGCCAGAACCTGCCGCCGAGGAAACCCTGGTGGCGCAGAACGAAGCCCCGCCGGTAGTGAGGACCAAGCCGCCCCTGCAAGACACAGCGGAACGGGGCGCCACGGCACAAAGTACCCAGGCCGATGAGCAACAGAAATCAAAGATGGCGCTTGTCCCCAAGTTGGGCGAGGGGGGCGCAATGTATGTCGCAAAACAGACGCCCGGGACGAGCCAGGCTTTGGCCCAGCACGACAATGTTGTCTGGACGATTACAGAGGGCGTCCTGCAACGATCGCTGGATAGCGGTCAGAGTTGGCAAGACGCCTTGCGCCCGAAGAATCCATTGCTTTGCTATGCGCCTTACGGAAAAGATGTATGGGCCGGTGGGCAGGCAGGCACGCTCTTCCACTCCGTCGATGGCGGCTTAACCTGGACGCAGGTACAGCCTTCCCAAAAAGGCCAGCAACTTACTTCTGATGTAATCCGCATTGAGCTGCAAGGCAGTAATCTGCAAGGCGATAACCAGCCGGGGAACACCGCCCGCCCGACGCAGATTGTACTTTCTACGAGTAACAACGATATCTGGAGCAGCATAGACGGCGGAACGACCTGGAATAAGAAGTAATCAAGAGTAATGTTACCTCTGCGCACTTTCCCTGGGTACTCTCTTGCGCGCCTGGAATTACGGAAGTGACATTTACACAATGGCCAAACGGACATAGGATCAGGGTGTGGTTTGGCAGTTCTGGGGGAGGGCTGCCGAAGACGTCTTGAGCTTACCGCTCAAGACGTTTTTTATTGTGCACAATTATCAGCTTACTGCACGGCTGAAGAGGTTGCGGAGAAAGTGTTTTCTAAGTCGCGGCAGGAGCGGCCACCTTCTTGCCTCCAAACACGGAGTCAACTGTGGCTAAGATCTCGTCCATGGCTCCATCAATGTCAAGCGTAAAACGAACGAGGTCCATACTGGCCATCGCTGGATATTTGGTCACCAGGATTTGCCACGCTGCATCACCGCCGAGATCAACACCCATGATCTCGTCATAGCCGTAACCCAGGTAGCTCACGCGGCACAGAAGATCGCTGAGGTGAACCAGGCAGGCCAACGGTCCGGCGGCGGCCAGAAGGCTAGTGTTGTGATGACTGCCGATGGCGTCTACCAATTCCTTGGGCAGACCCCAATGCTCCGAGAGCATCCGCCCGCTCTCGCAATGAGTAAACCCGAGAACCTGCTCTTCGATAACATGCAGGGGCGCATGCTGCTCGGCCGCACGGCGAAGGCATTCGCGAAAGTCCTCGGTATAGAGAACCGAGTTCACCAGGAACCCAATGTCATGCAGCAATCCCGCCAGATAGGCTTTTTCGAGTTCGGCATATTCGATTCTCTTTGCCATCCTTTGGGTAACTAACGCGCAACCGAGCGCGTGCCGCCAGAATGCATCCGGCGCAATCACCCACTTATCCTGCGGGATCACTCGATTCACGCACAAACCGAACAGGATCGAACGGATTCGCTCGAGGCCCAGGGCCATGACCGCGGCGCGCACGGTTTCGGTCTCGCGCCTGCCGAATAGGGGAGAATTGGCCAGGCGCAGGCATTGTGCCGCAATTGCTCCGTCGTAGGACACTAACTCCACCACTTTTTCGATGCTGATCTTCTCGGAAGGCAATCGCATGATATCGAGGAGAGGCTTAAGAATTGCGGGAGCGGTTGAGATCGAATCCAGTTTCTCGATTTGAGCGCGCAGTTGTGCTTCCAGTTGGGAATTCACTTCTTGCCTCCAATAGCCAGGGCGGCCGCGGGTTTGCAGTACGCCGTGGTTCCCGGAAAATGGACCAGCCGGAAGGAATCGTCAACCTGGAAAAGCGATTCGGCATGTCCCAGCAAAAGGTATCCCCCCGGCAACAGATTGGAATAAAAATGCTGCACCACCCGGCGCTTGGACGCCAGGTCGAAATAGATCAGCACATTGCAGCAGAAAATGATGTCCATGCCTTTCTGGAACAGCATTTTGTTGTCGTCCCGGAGATTGATGCGCTCAAAACGGATCTGCGATTTCAGCAGTTCGTTGGCCTGGAGTTTTTTTTCGCCAGCGTTCTTGAAGTATTTCCGGCGGAGCGCCTCGCTGGTACTACGCAGGGCATACTCTCCGTAGATGCCGGCGCGTGCCGCTTCGAGCGAGTTATCGTTCAAATCCGAGGCAAGAATGTCGAAGGTCCAACCGGTCAGGAGCTTGTCTTTTTCTTCGAGCAGAAACATGGCCAAGGTATGGGGCTCTTCTCCAGTTGAACAGCCGGCGCACCAGAAGCGCAGGCGTTTGAGGCCAATGAAGCCTTTGGTGTCAAGAATCTGGGGAAGGATCACGTTGCGCAGCGCTTCTAGTTGTGCGGGGTGCCGAAACATGTAGGTCTCGCCGATGGTGATTTCATTCAGGAGGAGGCGCAATTCCGCGTCGCGGTTGCTGCGCGTGGTGAGGTCATCGAGGTACTCGGCGGGGTCGGCCACGCCGAGCGCAATCATGCGGCGCGCGCAACGGGAGACGAGAAGATAAAGCTTTCCCTCGGAGTGATAGATTCCCGAGATCCGATAAATCAAGTCGCGGATCTTGAGATAAGCCGGATTGCTCGGGTTAGCGTCCGGAGTTACAAGCTTCGCTTTTATGACATCGATGGCCATTTGTTATCAAATTCCGGTTATCAACTTCCGCTTGGCAAAACTCTTGTGTTCTTTACGGCCGGGAAGCGCCAGCAGAAGCCCTCCGCATAGAAACCCGGCGTACAACTTCCGGCCCCATATCAACGAGGGGATAGATGCTGTTCGCCAAGCTGGCGGCAACCACGCTTCCGGGCATGCCCCAAACCACCGACGAGGCTTCATCCTGCACAATGACCTCCCCGCCCGCCTGTCGTATCGCCGCTGATCCGCGCGTGCCGTCCGCTCCCATGCCGGTCAGCACCACCGCCAGCACATTCGCGCCGTAATTCTGAGCTACCGAACGAAACAGCACGTCCACCGCGGGACGGCAGGAATTCTCCTGCGCCTCGCGGTTGATGCCGAGAATGAATTCCGTCCCCCGGCGAATCACGGTCATGTGATGGTCGCCGGGCGCAATCCAGACTTGGCCACGCTCCAGTCTTTCGCCTTCTTTGCCTTCCCGCGTCCGCAGCCGCGCCAGACCATTGAGACGGTCGGCCAGCAGGCGCGTGAACAGCGCCGGCATATGCTGCACGATCACGATGGGCACGGGAAAATCCGCCGGCAGTTGGGGAATCAGCGCGCTCAGCGCGTTGGGACCACCGGTCGACGTGCCAATGGCAACCACGTCGATCCGCGCCTGCGAACCGCCGGAAAAACGCGGCGGGGCTGCCGGCGGCCGCGGCCCGGGCGCGCGCACTGCGCACAGCGATTTGATCTTTCGGATCAAATCCTCCTGCACCCGATCGCGCGCCGTATCTACGCCGCCGGTGGCCGAGGGTTTCGTGACATAGTCGCTGGCGCCGCGTGCCAGCGCATCCAAAGTTGCAGTCGCACCACGCTCCGTCAGGCTGCTGAACATAATCACCGGTAATCTTGGATAGAGTTTGCGAATCTCGACCAGCGTTTCCAGCCCGTCCATGCCGGGCATCTCGATGTCGAGCGTGATCAGATCCGGCTTGACCTCCGGAATCCTTGTCAAAGCCTGGTGACCGTTTCCCGCCGTGCCCGCCACCTCGATTTCGGGATCGGCCGCCAGCAAGTTGCTCAGCAGCTTTCGAACCACGGCTGAATCGTCGACGATTAAAACGCGGACTGGCTTCATGTCTGCTGTCCTGAAAGTCCTGATCCCACAATTGCCTGCTCAGCGCCCGCCCGCCGCATGAGCGGCCGCGTTCATGGCGCGCTCTTGATGCGCGCCCCCGGCCTCCACCTGGAAGCGGCCCACCTGCTCCCGCAGTTGGTTCGCCATGCGCGCGAGGTGCTCGGTCGCCGTCTGCGCTTCGCCCACGTTCGTCGAAGTGTTCTGCGCCGCTTCCGCCACTCCTTGAATATTGCTCGAAATCGTCGCCGCTCCCCGCGCCGCCTCCGTCACACTGCGCGACATCTCACTGGTCGTGGCACTCTGTTCCTCCACTGCGGTCGCGATTTCGGTCGAGATATGGTTGATCTTGTCGATCACTTGCTTGATCCCGCCAATCGCTTCCACCGCCCCGCCCGTGTCCTCCCGGATCACTCCGATCTTCTGCTTGATCTCCTCCGTCGCTTTCGCCGTCTGTTTGGCCAGCTCTTTCACTTCGTTGGCCACCACCGCGAACCCTTTGCCGGCCTCGCCCGCCCGGGCGGCTTCGATGGTGGCGTTCAGGGCGAGCAGGTTCGTCTGCTGGGCAATCGACGTAATCACCCCGACCACCTTCGCGATCTCCACGCTGGAATCGCCCAGCCGCGACACTGTCTGGTTGGCTGACTCCGCCGCCGTCACCGCCTCGCCCGCCACCCGCGCCGCTTCGGTTGCGTTCTTCGCGATCTCGCCGATGGTGGCGCTCATCTGCTCGGCGCCGGAGGCGAGAGTTTGCAGGTTGCTGTTGACCTGGCCGCCGGCGTCCGACACCAGCTTCGCTTGCGCCGTCGTTTCTTCTGAATTGGCCGTGATCTGCTGGCTAGTCGCCGAAAGTTCTTCGCTCGAAGCGGCTACCTGCTCGGCGGTGCTGCGGATCGACTGGATCATGGCCTGCAGATTGTTCTTCATTTGGTTGAGCGCCCTCCCGGCCTTGCCGAGGTCGTCTTTGGTATAGATCTCCATGTCTGCGACCGTCAGGTTGTTGGCCGCAATCTGCTCAATCAGCGCGAGCATTCGGGCGATCGCCCGGGTGATAGTGCGAGCAACGAGAATCGCGATGAGCGAACCGATAACCAGCCCGGCAAAAGCGAGTATCACGACCATCAAGCGCACGCGGGATTCAGCCGCGGCCTGCTCTTTCAGGAGGTCGTCTTTCAGCTTCTCTTCCAGATTCACCAGGTCTCCGATTGCCTTGCGCATGTCTGTTCGAATTTCGCTCGTTTGCGGGTTGAACGCGAGTTCGACCGCTTCCTTTGACTTCCCTGCTCGGCGCAATTCGATTTCCTGGTCGGCAATCTTGCGAAAGTCGCCATAGTACCGCTCAATTTCGCCCTGCAATCTCTTGCCTTCCTCGGTGTAAATGGTCTCGCGCAACTTTTCCATATTCTCTGAGTACTCCTGCGTCCCCTCTTCCTCGTGTTTGAGCAGGTCTTCCTGGCCCGTCAGCAGGAAACCTCGGATGCCGGTCGTTTGCTTTTCGGCCGAGGCTTCAATCTGCGAAGCCATGTCCTTCTTGGCCATCATTTTCACCACCCGGTCTGATATAGCCGTGAGTTCTCCCACCGCGTTGAAGGCCACCACTCCCATGATGACCAGGATGAGCAGCAGAATTCCAAAGCCCGCTCCCAATTTCATCGTCAAGCTCAACTTCTTCATTGCCATACCCCTTTGACGAACCGTGCGTTGAGCGCACTGTCCTTCCTTTCTAATCTGTTCGCAATCCCCGGCCATCTCCGCCGGACGGAACTGGCCCCGCCTACACCTCGCAGGCCCGGTCGGTATCAAGCACGTGCATCAACTCGTGTTCCAGCTTGTGCACTCCAAGGATCACCGACCGCAAGCGCGGCGACAGGGTCTCCGGCGAGGGTTCGAAAGTCTCGTCTTCCACGTCCACCACGTTGCCCACCTCGTCCGCCAGCAGACAGACTGCCCCTCCAGCCGCACGCACGACCAGGCAAACCGGCTTCAGGTCCGCGAGACGGTCGGGCAGTTCCAGTTGACGGCGCAGTTCGAGCGCCACCACCACCTGTCCGCGCAGGTTCATCAGACCGCTTACTGCCGGCGGTGCCAGCGGAACCGGCCGCAGTTCGCGGTAGGTCACCACTTCCTGAATCTTTTGCGACTCCACTCCAAAGAGCAGATGATTCAGGTAAAAGGTGCAGAATTGACGGGCGTTGGCCATAAATTTTTCGCTCTTCGCTGTTCGCTTCACTCTTCACTCTTCGGTCTCGGCTCTTACCTCGCGGCGCTTGGCTCCTAGGTGTCAGCTCTGCGTTCGGCCCGGTTCGGATCGGTCGCCAGGACCGGTTCGTACCGTTCTCCGGCGGCGAGCAGCGCCGGAACATCGAGCAACTCGGTAACGCGGTCGGCGATCACCGAGGAATGCAGCACACAGGCCCGCGTGGCGGGCGATCGCGGCTCGAGCGCGCTCTCGACGATGTCAAGGATCTCGTGCACCACCAGCCCGAAAGACTGGCGTTCGTGTTCGAGCACCAGCACCTGGAGCATGGCCGTGGTCGGCAACTGCACATCGTCGAGCGCCGGCAGATGGCGCCTCTCCTCGAGCGCATGACCCACCCGGATGAGGGGAAGAATCTGCCCCCGGTATTGCGTCACCCATTGATTGCCGGAGCGCTCGACCTGCGCCCCAGGAATGTTTTCGAGACGCGCCAGCAACTCCAGCGGTACTGCCATGCGGGACGCCCCGGGACCGGAAAACAGCACCAGTTTTTGCTGTCTGGCGGCCGCTTCCGCCGTGGCCTCGGCCGCGCCGGCACGACCGTGCTCGCGCCCCTCGGTTAGAATGCGCGATCCCCGGGCCAGACCAAGCACGTCCAGAATCAGCGCCACTTTGCCGTCTCCCATGATGGTCGCGCCGGCATAGACGCTGATGCTTTTCAGGTGCTTGCTGAGCGGCTTGACCACAATCTCTTCGGTATCGTTGATGAAATCGACCACCAGTCCGAACTGCCGGCCATCGGCTTCGAGAACAACGATGTTCACGGCCTGAACGTCGCCCGCGTCCCCCTCGACCGCCGTCGAGGGCTCGCTTCCCACTTGCAGTTCGCGGTTCAAATAGACAAGCGGCAGCAGGCGGCCGCGCAGCCGGTAGACGGGCGCGCCGTGAATCATCTCGATTCCGTTGCGCTCCGCTGCTGGTTCCACCCGCACCAGTTCCAGCAGGCTTACCTGCGGAACTGCATAGCGTTCGCCCGCGCTGGTCACGATCAGCGCCGGAATGATGGCCAGGGTGAGCGGAATCTTCATCCGCACCATCACGCCCTTGCCCGGCCTGGACTGCAGTTCCACCGTACCCCCGATCTTTTCGATGTAGGTCTTCACCACGTCCATACCGACGCCGCGGCCGGAGACGTTGGTCAATTTCTCGGCCGTCGAAAACCCCGGCAGAAAAACCAGGTTCACAATCTCGCGATCGGTCAAACGCCCGGCCTGTTCGGCCGAGATCAGTCCTTTTTGTATGGCCTTGTTGCGAATGCGCTCCTGATCGAGCCCCGCGCCGTCATCGGAGATCTCGATGTTGACCTGTCCGCCTTCATGAAAAGCGCGTAGCGCCAGCCGTCCTTCCGGATTTTTCCCCGCCGCCTGGCGCACCTCGGGCCGCTCGACGCCGTGATCGACCGCATTCCTCACCAGGTGGGTCAGGGGATCCTTGATGGCCTCGATCAGTGTCTTATCGAGTTCGGTTTCCTGCCCCTCCATCTCCACCCGTACCTGCTTGCCGCATCCCAGGGCCAGGTCGCGCACCGTACGCGGAAACTTGTTCCAGATGTTGCCGATCGGCTGCATCCGCGTCTTCATCACTCCTTCCTGCAACTCGCTGGTGATCAAGTTGAGCCTCTGACTCGGGAGCAGAAGGCCGCTGTCTTCGGTACGGTTGGCGAACTGCAGAATCTGGTTACGCGCCAGCACCAGTTCTCCTACCAGATTCATCAAGCGGTCGAGCAAGCTCACGTCCAATCGGATGGTGCGGTCGGCTGCGCTCGGACCCGCGGCAGCCTGGAGCGCGGGCTGCGCATCCGCCGCCTCGTCTGCCGGAACCGCCGCCAGTTTCTCTGCCATCACCGCGGGCGGCGCCGGGCAAGCGGTTATCGCTGGCTCGTTCGTGATCATGAAACTGCCAACCTCGAAGCTCTCGGATTTCGCGTTTCCAGCCTTCGATGTGCCGGCCGCAGCGTAACTGGACTCGCCTCCGCTCATCTCCCCCGCGCCCGCTGCCGCGGCCGCAGCAGCCGCCTTCGGTTCTGTTGGCGGTTCGGCTGGCGGAGCCGCTTCCGGAAGGCCCTGCAAGCGCGTCAACCTCGAAATCAGCCCGTCATCGTTGCGCTCGCCCTCGCTGCCGGTGGCTTCGATGCTCGCCAGGATCTGACGCACGGTATCCACCATCGCCAGAAGCGCGTTGGTGATATCCCGATCGAGCGCCTTCTGTCCGTCGCGCAACAAGCCGAGCAGGCTTTCGCCGACATGGGTGACCGCGCCCAGTTGGTTGAATGCCAGAAATCCCGACGTCCCTTTAATGGTGTGAATCGTGCGGAAAACGCTGGCCAAAATCTCGCGGTCGTTGGGATTCTTCTCCAACTGCAACAGGTCCCGGTCCAAGCGGTCGAGATTTTCGTAGCTCTCGACCAGAAACTCTCTAACAATGTCATCGGAATCGTTCATAGCGTTGCCTTGTTCATCGGCGGGTCCACCCTTGTTCTTGACACCAGAGTATCGGCGAAGCGCAATTTGTCGTTTCCGCGCCCCCGAAGGCCTGGGGAAAATTAGAAAGTTCTAAAGCGTGGCTCCGGCGATCTCGAAGAGAGTCAGCACCCTGGAGGCCCGGACCCCAAGTGCCCATCCCTTTCGTCAGTTTCCGATGGGGCAGATCAGCGGCCGCGACCCGAAGAACGCTTTTGGACCGTGGTGCAGACCATCCTTTAGGCGGTTTTTGCACAACGGCAGGATCTTGGGTGAGGCCGGTTACGCGCGCTTACGGACGTAGGTTGGAGTGTGCTGGCCGGGCGGGGACGCCCGGCGCTCTATCGGCTGCGTCGGATTATTCCGCCCTTCAAAATTGGGGCGGGGCATTGCTTCAGCGATGCCGAAGGCGTCCAGGCTCAGCACGCGATTCAGGAGGGTGGCATCGGCATCGCCCTAGAGTCCGGGCCCCTCGGGATAAGTCGGCAAATCCGGAGGCCGAGCTGGCAGTTTCTTAGGATTAGCTTTGATCTGCTCCATCAACATCTCGACCGCCTTTTCCAGTTGCGGATCGCGCCCCTTCACCACCATGTCCGGTGGATTATCCACCACCACGTCCGGCTGCACGCCGCGATTCTCAATCAGCCACTTGCTGTCGTTGCTGTACAGGGAGAACTCCGGGCGCGTGATGTAGCCGCCATCCATCAGCGGCGTCATGCCGCGAATGCCGCGTACGCCGCCCCAGGTGCGCTCGCCGATAAGTGGGCCGAGCTTGTAATACTTGAAGAAGTAACTGAAAAAGTCTCCATCCGACGCCGCATAGTGATTCGTGATACAGGCCATGTAACCGTGAAAGACGTTGCTCGGAATCGTATTCGGTTCCCAGTTGCGCGCCGACTCCATTCCTCCCAGCACCCGCCGCAGCCGCTCAAAAATAATCTGATCGACAAACCCGCCGCCGTTGTAGCGGACGTCAAAGATAATCCCTTCCTTGCGAATCTGCGGAAAGTACTGCTTCACAAATTCGTTAAGACCATCGTCTTCCATGTCGGGCAGGTAGACATAACCAATGCGTCCGCCGCTCGCCGCGTCCACCTTCTTGCGGTTGGTCTCAATCATGTTCAACTGGCGCAGGCTCTGTTCGTCGGCAATCGGTTTCACCACAACTTTGCGCGCGCCCTCGGCCGAGGCTTTGGAATTCACGGTAAGCGTTACCACCTCATTGGCGGTGTTAGTCAGCAATTCATCGGGGGTTTGCGGAGCGCGCAGCGTGCGCCCGTTGATCGCCAGCAAGTACTCGCCCTCTTTGACGTTGACGCCCGGTTCCGTCAAGGGAGAGCGATTGTGTGCATCCCAGTTTTCACCCGTGATAATCTTCTTGATCCGGTACATGCCGCTGGCCGAGTCGACCTCATAGTCCGCGCCCAGCAAACCAACATTTACCGGATGCAGATCCGGAAAATCGCCGCCGCCGGTATAAGTATGCGAGTTAGCTAACTCTCCAATCATCTCGCCCATTATATAAGTCAGCGAATAGCGATCTGCTACAAAGGGGAGCAACTGCTCATACTTATCTTTGACCTTCTGCCAATCCACTCCGTTCATGGAAGCTTCGAAAAAGTAATCGCGCTCCTGCCGCCATACCTCGTTGAACATTTCTTTCCATTCCAGAGGAGGATCGATCTCCAACCGCATGGCATCCAGTTTCAGCGCGCCCTCGCCAACTTTGTGCGGCGCGTCTGGAGGCTTCGCATCAATGATTCCTACCGGCCCATCGGCATCGACCCGGTACAGGAGCTTCGATCCGTCGCGTGAAAGTGCGAAGTGATCCGCGCCCTCAAGCAGCACTTTGTCTTTACGTTCTTTCAAATCGTAGGCATGAATCGCCGGACCCTCGCCGGCTAGCGGTCCTGACAGGCCTTGAATTGGCGATGTCGAGTAATAGATCGCGTCCTTCGAAGCGTCGAACTGGTGAATCACCGCGGGAGGCACGGCCAGCGCCACAATCCGGTTCTGAATGCCGTCGAGATCAATCTTGAAAACCTTCGGCGGCTCCTTGCTCTCGCTTCCCGCCGTTTTCTCTTCGGACTTTTTTTCTTCTTCTTTCTTATTTGGAGGCTGCTTCGTGTTCCTCTTCCCCGGTTCGGGGACGGGCGTCGACGCCGCAGGCTCTTCGGTTTTCACCTTGACCTCGTCGCTCAACGCCGGAAAAGGCGAAGGCTCATCGGCCGTCAGCGTAACCACATAAACCCGCGCCGTTTTCGGATTCGCAAACTCGAAATCAATATTGCCCAGCACCTCGTTGTAATCGCGGTCGGACAAAAAGTATAAGTATCGCTTGTCGGGATCGAACAATGCTCCATAACTATTATTGAGAGTAGAAGTCACGGCCGTGATCTTGCCGTCGGCGAGTCCATAGAGATACACGACCGAAAAGCCAGACTCCAAGTTCTTGTCATAAGTTATCCACTTACTATCGGGAGACCAGTTATAGTTCTGAATCTCAGCATACTTACCGCGATCGACTTGAACCGGCTTTTTCTCTTTGATGTCGACATACCAGAGAGTCAGATCTTTGTCGGCCCAGGCTATCTTCGAACTATCCGGCGACCACGCCGGCGGAAACATGAAACCCTTATGGCCGCTGGTGATCTGCTCCTCGGGCGCCAGTCCGTCTTGCGGGGCGATATAGATTTCGTCCTCGCCTGTCCGGTCGGAAACGTAAGCGATCCATTGCCCATTTGGCGCCCACGCTACCTTCTGCTCGCGAACCCCGGGAGAATGCGTCAAATTGCGAATGCTCCCATCCTTCGCCGGAACGGTGAACACATCGCCCCGAGCCGCGAACACAGCCCGCTTGCCATCGGATGCAATATCGAAATCCGTAATATTCCGGCTCGCGCTGACCCAGTGTTTCATCGCCTGGTCGTGGTCGCCGTCGACATATACGCTCAGCTTCTTGGGTTGCCGGGTCTGTAAGTCAAACGTGTACAGGTACCCGCCATTCTCAAAAATAATCGCATCCGGCCCGAGGCTCGGCCACATAACATCGAACTCATTGAAGTTAGTAAGCTGCTCAATTTGCTTGCCGGCCTGATCGTAACTGTAGAGATTAAGACGGTGTTCGGGACCGCGATCAGAAGTGAAATAAATTGTGTTTCCATGCCACATGGGAAACGTATCGGTATATTCCGTATGCGGAATCACCGCGTCCACAACATTATTCTTCACGTCGTAAATGGTGATGTCCTGTGCCAGCCCGCCCGTATAGCGTTTCCACTGGCGAAAATTGCGGAAGATGCGGTTATAAGCGATCTTGGTGCCGTCCGCGGAAAAGGAAAGCAGTCCGCCCTCATCTGGAGGCATCGCCTGCGGCAATCCGCCATCGACGCTTACGGTGTAGGGACGCTTCGTCCAGCCGTTCGAAGCATCGCGGCGGGAAAGAAAGACGATGCTCTTGCCATCCGGGGTCCAGCCAATCACCTGGTTGTGAATGCCCATGCGATCGGTAAGGGGCTGGGCCTCGCCCTGGTAAAAGGTCAGCTGCTTCGGTTGACCGCCCTCCGAGGGCATTACATAAACGTTAAAGTTGCCGTCGTACTGTCCCGTGAAGGCCAGCCACTTTCCATCTGGAGAAAACTTGGGAAACAATTCCCGCCCCGGAGACGAAGTGATGCGGCGAGCCGTGCCTCCCGAACTCGACGCCAGCCAGAGATCGCCGCCATACATGAAGGCGATCTTGTCCTTATAAATATCCGGGAAGCGCAGCAAGCGGCCTTCTTGCATTTCCTGCGCCGTCGCGAGACAAGCGCAGGCGAGCACACAGACGACGGCCATGAATGCGAACAGACGACGAATAGAAATCATCAAGAGATCCTCATTGGAGAATTTTTGCGGGACTGACAGCCGAGGGCGACGCATTTCGACAAACGAGATTGTACCAGCTTCCACGCCGCAACTTCGCGCGTTAATCCTAATGATGTATCACTGGACCGGCGTGCCGGCAGCCGCTCGCACCGCTTCCTGGCAAGCGCCGGCGGCGGTCAACACTTTGTCAAACGCTGCATCTGTGCGAAGTTTGGCGAGCAGCGGATCGGAAAGCAGATTCTCGTGCGCGCAATAGTTCTGTTCCACCGCACTCTGCAACAAATGGAGAGCAGCCTGTTTCTTGCCACAGTAGGCGAAGATTGATCCCTGATAATACCAGGTCTCGGCGTCGGGCTCAGAAGGCAGATTGGTTTCCGCTTCCTGCGCCATTCGGTCCAATTCGGCGGCAGGCCGCAACCCGAGACAAGCCTCCAGCAGATCACGGTGATAATGCGGAGCAGTCGGCATGTGCTTCACCGCCTCGCGCGCTTCCGCAAGCTTCCCCTCGCGCAGAAGAAGGGAGGGCATAACATACGCTGCCCAATCCGATCCCGCATCCAAGCGGACAAAATCCGCAGCCCGGTCGGTCTTGCCCAGTTCCATGAACGCCCAGGCGCACGAACGGAAAACATAGTTGCCGGGATCGATAGCCAGGGCGGCGTTGCATTCATTCGTCGATTGTTCGAGCATCCCCGCATAGCGATAAACATAGGCCGAGGCGAAGTGGGCCTCCGCACTATCGGGCCGCCGCTTGACCAGCGCTTGCGCAGCCTGGTACGCCTTGCCCAGTTCACCGCGCTCCACGCGGTTGGCGATCAACTGTCTGGCGGCAGCGATGCGGTTCGGATCCAGTTCGACGGCACGTTCGCAAGCCTGGTTCGAGCGTTGGAACATGACCTCGCCGCCATCCGAATATTCCTCGTCGTAGTAGCAACGCTCGCCCAATTGAGCCCATGCCGGCGCGTAAGTTGGATCCATTTCCACCACATGCTCCAGCACTGCGATGGCGTCTTTATTCGGCGCGGCGTCATGCGGCAGAGCCAGGCTATGTAGGTAAAGGTCATAGGCTTCGGCGTTTTTCGGACGCGTCCCGGTCTCGATGTAACCGCCGCCGGCCCCGAGCGCGGGCAGTAATTCCTGGCGGATTCGCGCCGCCATCTGCGCTTGCAAGGCGATCAAATCCTGCGCGGGCGCACTCACGTTGGTCTGCCACAATAGCCTGTTTCCTTGCACCTGGATCGCCTCCAGGGTGATCAGCAGCCGGTCGCCCTGTTTCAGGAAGTGGCCGGTAAGAATATTGGCGACGTGCAGTTCCCTCCCTGCCTTCTGCGGATCCACGTCGTTGTCCACATACTTCCGCGTGATAGAGGAAGGGCGGACGTCAAGCGTGCGCGTGTAAGTCAGAGTATTGGCAATTTCATCGGCCAGCGCGAAGCGCAGGAACTCCACGCTGATGTCGCCATTCATATTCTGCAGCGGCAGGACGGCAATCGTATTCTTGGCCGCGCCCGCGACCGCCATCTGACGCTGCTTGAACCACCAAGCCCCAATGGCGAACAGAACCGTGAGCAGCAGGGCGCTCAGTCCGAGCAGCAGATAAGTGGAAAATTTGCTCGAGGTTTGAAAGGTGGTGGTGGCCAGCCGATAGGGCAACGCCGGCCGCCGCATTCCGCTCTTGGTCAACCCCGATTCCGTTTCCCTCCGCAACGACTGCATATCACCCTTCATCGCCAACGCGTTCGGATAGCGGTGTCCCCGGTCTTTCTCCATCGCGCGCCCGATAATGCCTTCCAGATCCTTCGGCAGCGATGGGTTATGACTTAGCGGAGAAACCGGCTTCTGGTTCAGCACCGCGTCCAGTGTGGTAATCACATTGCCGGTGGAGAAAGGCTTCTTGCCGGTCGCCATCTCATAAAGCACTACCCCAAGCGAGAACAGATCGCTCCGCGGATCCAGTTCCTCTCCGCGCGCCTGCTCGGGAGACATATAAACTGCTGTGCCCGGAATCACGCCGACCGCGGTCAGGGAATCTTCGAGCGCCGCCTCACTCGATCCCGCCTCGCGCGCCGACTTGGCTAATCCGAAATCGAGGATCTTCGTCTGCCCGGTTTGGGACACAAAAATATTGGCGGGCTTGATGTCGCGATGAATAATGCCCTTGGCATGGGAGGCCGCCAATGCGTCGGCCACCTGGATGGCGATGTCAAGAACTTCATCCACATCCATCGGCTTGCCGCGAATCTTTTCTTTCAGGCTCACTCCCTCCAGTTTCTCCATGACGATGAAGGGATGTCCGTTGTTGTCGTTGATGTCGTGAATGGTGCAGATGCCGGGATGGTTTAACTGGGAGGCAGCGCGAGCTTCGCGCAGAAAGCGTTCCAGCGATTTCTTATCGTGGACCATCTCTTCTGGAATGAACTTGAGCGCGACGTGACGCGCCAGACGCGTATCTTCCGCTTCATAGACCACGCCCATGCCACCACCACCCAGCTTGCCCAAAATGTGATAGTGGGAGACAGTTTCGCCGATCATTCCGGAGGCCTCAGTGCTGCCGCGGTAATGTTAGGCCGCTGGTGAAGCCCCGGTCAACCCGGTTGCGGAGGCCGCGTCCAGGCGCGGGCAAGCGCCGCGTTCCACCATCCGGCTAAAGCCTCCGCCCAAATTTGCCGATTCCACAAGAGGTGTCGCTCCATGTACCGGCCCGCGAATTGACAACTCGTTTGACCGCCTCTGGGCTTATGCTAGGGTCATGTTTCCTGGGTAACGGAAGGCTCAGGGGGTGGAAATGAGCGGTCATTCCTGGTTCGGTTCAGGGGAGTTTGGCGCACCAGAGGTTGGAGGCGCAACTCGCATGCAGGCCCTGGTCGTCGAGGATTCCGCCGTTTTTCGGAAGTTGATCGGAGACCATTTACGCAGTTGGGGCTTTGGCGTCACGCTCGCCGAGACCGGCTCGGAGGCCTGGCAAATCCTGCAGCAATCGGACTCGCCCAAACTGGTTCTCCTCGATTGGGTGCTGCCCGATCTTGATGGCATCGAATTGTGCCGACGCATTCGTCAGGCTAGAACTTCCGGTCCTTATGTCTACGTCATCCTGCTGACCAGCAACGAAGGCCGCCAAAACATGCTCGAAGGCATGCAAGCCGGCGCCGACGACTATCTGGTCAAGCCCTTTGACGAGCTGGAATTGAAAGCGCGACTGCTGGTCGGTAAACGCATTCTGGACCTGCAGGAGGAACTGGTTTCCGCCCGCGAGTCCATGCGCCACGCCGCCACCCACGACAGCCTCACTGAAGTCATGAACCGCGGCGAGATTCTTGCCATGCTCGAGCGCGAATTGGAGAGAAGCCGCCGCGAGCGCAGGAACCTGGCAATAATTCTTGGCGACATCGACCATTTCAAAAGCGTCAACGACAACCTCGGCCATCTGTTTGGCGATGAAGCGCTCCGAGAAATCTCGCGCCGTCTGCGCACGCAACTACGCATCTACGACGGTGTCGGCCGCTATGGCGGAGAAGAATTTTTGCTGATTCTTCCAAACTGCGATTTGCCCAACGGTCTGCAACGCGCCAATGCACTACGCGAGTTCATAGCCAGCAGTCCGGTAGCGTATTCGGGCGATGCGAAACTCATTACCATGAGCATGGGAGTAGCCGTCTCCGCTGGCGTGGGAAAAAGCGAAGTGGAAGCATTATTGAGTCAGGCCGATGCCGGGCTCTACCGAGCCAAGGAAAACGGCCGCAACCGGGTCGAGCATATCGTCTCTGCCCGCAAGAAAACCGCAGCCGTGCGCGCGCCCAAAAGCTAAGCGCTGCTTCGCAAATAACCTGCCGCGAAGGCAACCTTGAATACCATTCCACGAATACGATTCCACAACCGCAACCGTCGCGGATGCGGCAAAGATTTGCACAATGATTGGTGAGCCACACATCGCACTGCGAGCCGATTCTGCCGTTTTAGGGCTTGGCGCTACGATTTTCCCCGTCAGATAGAAATGACGCTTGACCCACGTCCTGCAGCAGAGGATAATTCTCCTCTCTTGACTGCTGCGCTGGTGTGGAGGCGGCAGGCCACGATAAATCTCCAGCCGACAGGAGCCGAGTTCCGGCTTTTTGCAGAGCGGATGCATCTTCTTGCACGTGAGCCCAGCAAGCGTGCGCGAAGAGTAAAGAATTGAGTTCCTCGAAGGAGATTCTAACGGCGTTCAACGTGCACCAAGTCGGTTTGCACCAGTTCAACTTGCACCAGGTCAACTTGCACCGCAGTTTGTTTCGATCCTGAGGAGGACTTCATGAAGACTCGACGCGCAGCGCGTGTTTGCTTGCCATTACTAGCATGGCTAGTACTACTCATTGCTCCGGCGTTTGCCGCAAACAAACTCCAACCCATCGTAATCAATCCGGATAAGGTCGCCGTCTCGCAGCCCGTCAGTGAGATCGCAAAGACCACGGGACCGCCGGTGTTCAACGGCTGGATCATTCGTAAGGAACACGAGACACCGAACCACATGACCAAGATCTATAACGAGGCGGATCCGGTCATGCAGGACAGCGAGGATCCCGCAGCCAAGTTACCTGTTACCCTCGGTTTCAATTTCGATGGGGTAGATGGCGTGCAGGCAGGCGGAGTAATTCCGCCGGACACCAACGGATCGGTGGGAGACACGCAGTTCTTCCTCATCACCAATTTCGCTTTTACCATTTACAACAAGACCACGGGCGCTGTGGAAGTGGGACCGCTGCTGATTAACAGCATCTGGAAAAACTTTGGCGGCCAGTGCCAGTCCGACAATGGTGGCGATCCGGTCGTGCTCTACGACAAGATTGCGAACCGCTGGCTGTTGGAGCAACTGGAATACACCTCCAGCTACCAGATCTGCATTGCCGTGTCGCAAACTGACGATGCGACGGGGGCATACAATCTTTACTCGTATACCTTCAACGGCCTGTCCGACTATCCCAAGCTTGCGGTCTGGCCCGACGCCTATTACCTTGCTTTTAACTACTTCGGCCCTGGCGACGGGGAACCCTGTGCGTTGGATCGCACATCGATGCTGGACGGCCAGACGGCAGCCATGATTTGCTTTAGCCCCAATACTTCGGATATGGGATTCCTGCCTTCCGATTTGGACGGCAGCACGCTGCCACCGAGCGGCGCTCCTAACCACTACATCGAGCTCGGGAACTCTAACACTACGCTGAAGGAATACGACTTCCACGTGGACTTTACTGTCCCCACGAATTCCACGTTCACGGGTCCGCACGAGATTACGGTGCCGGTCTACCAGGTCCTTTGCGGCGGTGGCGGCGGGGCCTGCATTCCCGAGCCGGACGGCGGAGGTTTGCTGGACGCGATCGGCGATCGCATGATGTTCCGCAACGCGTATCGGAACTTTGGAGACCACGAGGCGATGGTGTTCTCGCATTCGGTGGGTGCGGGGAACACGCAAGTATCGGCCGAGCGCTGGTATGAACTACGCTCCACTCCTCCAGGTGGCAGCTTCTCTGTCTATCAGGCGGCGACTTACAAGAGCACCAAGTACAACTACTGGATGGGCAGTGCCGCCATGGATCATAACGGTGACATGGCATTGGGCTTCAGCGTGGATAACAGCACGAAGGAGGATCCCAGCATTTGGCTCACCGGCCGCTTACCAAGCACCAAGTTGAACAAGCTGGATAAGACGGTGGTGATCCATACCGGAACCACGGTGCAGGGGGACGTTAATCGTTGGGGTGACTACAGTTCCATGAGCGTGGATCCCACGGACGATTGCACAATGTGGTATACGCAAGAGTACAGCGACGGCGGCTTCAATTGGCAGTCGCACGTAGTCTCGTTCAAATTCACGGCCTGCGAATAACTCGCAAGATGGATCTTTAACCTCGGCGCTGGGAGGGTTCGGCCGCAATGGCGGGCCTCCCCAGCGCCGGTTTTTTGGTCGCGAGACTGTTTTGCTTGTGAGACTTGGCTGGAAGGTATTGAAATTATTGGCTTTCTGCCAGATTCTTGCAAGACCCTACCAGATTGTCCTATGGGATCCCCCATTCGTGCCATGCCGCATGCATCCGTCACAGGATAGAGTTAGTGGTGAGCAGACTTCGGGGGAGGGCTGTTCAAACGAGCGTCCGGTGACTCGAACCAGAGTCCGGGCGCTTTCGTTTTTTGTAGCGGAATTGATCTTTTAGGGCTTAGTCGGAACCTTTTTTGGCTTCATCATTTGCCATTCTGCTTCCGTCAACTCCCGTCCCATCGCGGTAAACTCGCCGGCTCCCTGCAACCACTCGCCGCCGTCCATGATCACTACTTCTCCGTTCATGTATCCAGAGCCATCGCTGACCAGAAATGCGGCCAGATTCGCGAATTCTTCGGTGGTACCAAAGCGCCCGAGAGGATTTCGCTTCTTGGCCGCCTCCGCCAGTTCCGGCCGCGGCAGCAGACGGGAGAACGCGCCCTCGGTTGGGATAGGTCCGGGGGCGATGGCGTTCATGCGGATGCCACGATCTCCCCACTCGACGGCAAGGCTTCGGGTGAGCGCCTGCACGCCGGCTTTGGCCACGGCCGAAGGCACCACATACGCCGAACCCGTAGTCGTATAAGTGGTGGTGATGTTCAGCACCACGCCTTTGTGGCTGGCCGCGAGCCAGCGGCGTCCGCAGGCCATGGTGACGTGCAGAGTGCCCATCAGGACAATGCCGAGCACGGACTGAAACGCCCCCAACGAAAGTTCTTCGGTGCGGGCCAGAAAATTTCCCGCGGCGTTGTTCATAAGCACATCGAGCGGGCCTTCGCCCCAGAGGATTCCGATCATTTCTTCGACCGCGGCGGGGTCGCGCACGTCGCAGGGCCGGGAGTGGATCTTGCCCGCCGTACGCGCGCGCAACTCCTGTTCGGTGGCCAGCAGAACCTCCTGGCGCCTGCCGCAGATGTAAACCTCGGCGCCCAATTCCAGAAACCGTTGCGCGGCGGCTTTGCCTAAGCCAGTACCTCCACCGGTGATTAGAATGCGCTTGCCTTGGAGTAGATCTTTCTGAAACATGGATGATTGTCCTCCACTGAAATGAAACACCGATTGTAACGGATGGATCTGCTAGCAGAATGACGAGCGTAAGCAGCAAGCGCACTGCTCCGGAAATGGAGCGCGGGCGTCCCCGCCGCTACGACAAAGCTGCGGGCGCGAAACGCTTATTCAACCCAATTTTGCGATGGCCCAGCGCGCGTGTTCGGCGACCACTGGATCGGAATCTTCGCTGAGTTTCTTGAGCGTCGCTGCGAATTTCCTGTTGCCGCTGTTGGCCATCGCAAGGACTGCATTCCTGCGCAGGCCGGAAAGCTTTGCGCGCCGCACCGGAGATCCGCGAAATACTTGCCGGAACTCTTCGGGCTGCATCTCTGCCAGCCATTCCAGCGCGGGATTGACGAATTCTTCTCGCGCCTCGAATTCTGGGGCCGAGGTCACGGGGGCCTTGCGATTCCAAGGGCAAACGTCTTGACAGATGTCGCATCCGAAAACGTGGCGTCCCATCAGGCCGCGCAGGTCCACTGGAATCCCGCCGCGCTTTTCGATCGTGAGATACGAAATGCACAGGCGAGCATCTAACTCGCCGGGGGCAACAATCGCTTGCGTAGGGCAGGCGGTGATGCAGCGGGTGCAGGTTCCGCAACGGTCGGGCGCGGGGAGGCTGGCGGCCAGTTGATCGCCCGTGAACTCAAGCGAGGTCAGAATTACTCCCAAAAACAGCCATGAGCCTAGCTTCTGGTTAATGACGCAGGTGTTCTTGCCGATCCATCCTAGGCCCGCGTATTTCGCGTACACGCGCTCGATTAGCGGGCCGGTGTCTACATAGGAGTGAAGGTGAAAGCCGCCCGTTGCCAGCGGCCAATTGGCAGTGACGTCGAGCAGTTCGCGCACATTGGTTTCCAGTTGCCGGAGGCGGCGCAGGACGGCATCATGATAATCCTCGCGCGACCAGGCGTAGCGCGAAATCCAGCCCGCCCTGCCATCTTTGGGCGCCTCGGTCGAGTAGGGCTCCGCAGCGTTGTAGTTGATGGCGCAGACGATTACGCTGCGCGCCCAGGGAGCGACTTTCGCCAGCGACGCTCGTTTGAGTTCGCCGCTTTGATCGCGGGCTTCCATGTATTTCATTTCGCCGTGTTTGCCATTGGCGATCCAGGCGGGAAACGCTTGCAATTCCCGGAAGTCGCGGACGGGCGCAATGCCGCAGAGATCGAATCCGGTGTCGCGGCCACACTGCTGGATGCGGGATGGAAGGTCGGAAAGCAAATGGGAAATGAGCCCTCAAGCAGTGACTTTTGCATCCAGCGTCTTCATAAGATCCAGAATCACGTGAACCACGGCCTCGTCGCCGATTCCGGTATTGATCATGGTGTGGTAAATGGCGCGATCGGGCCATTCGACGTGGAAATACTTCTGAATGAAATCGACGCGCTCCCGGTCCACGGTATCCACCAGTTGCTCGGCCTCGTCCTCGCTCTTGCCGCGTGCGAGCAAGCGCCTCACCTTATCTTCTCGCGGAGCGTACAGAAACACCCGCATGGTGTCTTTGCGGCTCCTGAGGAACTGCTGCGATCCCCGTCCCACGATGACCGAGTTTCCGGTTTTGGCCGCGTGCTGCACCACCTGTTCGGTGAACTTCAAAATGCATTCGCTGTCCACCAGTTTGAGCTTGTGCGCATTGAGGCTCCCTTCATAACTTCCGCGCAAGAATGATTTGAAGAGCCGGTAGTAGAGGGGATCGGGTTTTTCCTCTCGTCCTTCGACAACTGCCTTAGGACAATCCGCCAGCCGCGCGATTTCCTCCGTCAGCAACTGATCCCAAAGCTTCCAGCCCAGTTGCCTGGCGAGCAGTTGCGCGATCTCGCCGCCCCCGCATCCGTACTCGCGTTCGATGGTTATGATTTTGATCATGTGGGTCGCCTCAAATGTGGACGGCGAGAACCGGGCACGGGCCTAACTGCAGCACCCGATATGTCGTCGAACCAAATGCCGCCAGATCGAGTGCGCCGCGGCCATGCACTCCCATGGCCACCATGTCGACTTGCGTCTCCTGGGCGAATTGAATGATCTGCTGGTACGGTTTTCCGAAACGCACCGCCGTCTTAATCTTAAGCGACTTGCGGGCCTGCGCCGGAATCAGTTGATCGAGTTGCGCCGCCGCTTTCGCCATGACTTCTTCCGCCCTGGCCGCACTGTGCGTCTCCTCCAAGACATGCAGCAGGGTGAGCTCGGCATCGTATTCCTCGGTAGCCGAGATGGCGTAGCTCAAAGCCCGCTCCGAGTTCTCCGAAAAATCGGTACAGAAAAGAATCCGGACCAAGCGATGGTCGCGCGCTTCACTCGCGCCGATATCCGAGGAGACAGGCTCATGCGGCGTCTGACATACTGTCAGTACCGGGCATGAAGTCCTGCGCATAACCCGGTTGGTCACGGAGCCGAGCACAAAGCGGTCATATCCTCGCCGGCCGTGCGTTCCCATGACGATCAAATCTACTTTCTGCGCCTGTGCGAACGACAGAATACAATCTGGGGCTGATCCCTCATGCACCACCAGCTCCGGCTGAATTTCATTGCGGGCATGATTCTTCAAGAACTCCCGCAACTGCTCTTTGCCGCCCTCGCGCAGCGTCCGACAGAACTCGGCATAGTCTCCCGCCGAGGCCGCATAGTCGGCGTAAGGGTATCGCGAGAGTTCGACGATATGCTGTGCCACCAATTTCGCTCGGTAATGCTCCGCCAGCGAGAGCGCGTGGTGATACGCCCGAACTGAAAACTCCGAGAAATCAACCGGACAAAGAATGACTTTAATTTCCAGCATGACCGCGTCTCTGAGTCTTATCTCCTGCCGCGCTTCAAATGATGGTTACTCCGCTACCCTCACCCCACCGCCGCCAGGATCATTCTTCTTCAAAACAAAAGCCAGACAGAACATTATCGCCGCCCCCACGCAAAGCACCATGAAAGTATCAATGTACGCCAGACTGGCCGCCTGGGCTTGCAGCGATTGATAAATCCGCGCGTAGGCCGTCATTTGCGACTCATGCCGCCCCACTCCGGCGGTAGCCAGCTGATGACTCAAGCCGGTAGCGGCATTCACAAAATTAGGATTGTCGACCCGCGCATTCTGCACCAGGCGCGCCTGATGGAATTGCGAGCGCCGCGCAATCAACGTGGTCACCAAAGACGTGCCCACGCTGCTTCCCATATTGCGCATAAAGTTCACGATTCCCGCAACCGAGTTATTCTTCTCCGGCGCAACTCCGATATAAGCCACTAGCGTAATCGGCACAAACAGGAACCCCAAACCAATCACCTGGGTAATGCGCAGCCACGTAGCGGCGCTGAAGCTGATCAGCAAATCAATCCGCTTCGTGGAATAAAACATGGCGATCGATAGCGCCAGCCAGCCGAAAGCAATCAAATAGCGCGCCTGGATTTTCGTCGTCAGTTGGCCCATGATCGGCATCTCAAACAGCAAGACGAGCCCGCCAGCCGAAAGAGCCAGCCCAGCCAGTTGCGACGTGTATCCGACGAGCGTCTGCAAAAATTGCGGCATCAGCACCAGGCTGCTGAACAGCATGATGCCCAGCATGAACATCATCAGGCTCGAACTCGCGAAGTTAAAGCTCTTGAACATGCGCACGTCGATGATCGGCGCCTTTTGATAAAACTCCCAGATCACCAGCGAGATCAGGCACACCGTCGACACGACGATTAAAGTTGTGATGAAGTGCGACCCAAACCAGTCATCTTCCTGCCCCTTGTCCAGCAGTACTTGCAACGCGCCGATGCCGAGCACCAGGAGCGCGATGCCGATGTAGTCCAACTTGACCCCAGCCGATTTGAGCCGGCTTAAATAAGGAGGGTCTTCGACAAAGCGCCGCACCAGAAACCACGTGGCCAGGCCGACGGGCAGGTTAATAAAAAAAATCCAGCGCCAGGAATAGTTAAAGGTGATCCAACCGCCCAGGGTGGGCCCGATGGTGGGCGCCATGATGGCCGTGATACCGTAAAGCGCAAATGCCAGCCCGCGTTGTTGGGGGGGAAACGTATCCGCCAGAATGGCCTGCGCCATCGGCTGCAGGCCGCCACCGCCCGCGCCCTGCAACACGCGGAAGAAAAGAAGAAAACCGAGACTTGGCGCGATACCGCACAGCAAAGAACTCACAGTGAAAACAGCCAAGCAGGACATGAAGAAGCGCTTGCGTCCCAGTGTTCCCGCGAGCCAACCGCTGATCGGCAGGATGATGGCATTCGAAACCAGATAAGAAGTCAGCACCCACGTACTCTGGTCGTTGCTCGCCCCCAGATTGCCAGCCATATAGGGTAGGGCCACATTCGCGATGCTGGTGTCGAGCACCTCCATGAACGCCGCCAAAGCCACGACCACGGCGATCAGCCAAGGGTTGTACTTGGGCCGCCAAACGTCCTGGTCGAGAGTGAGCGTAGCAGCACTCATTTGAGATACACGTCCGGCACCACGTTCATGCCCGGTCGCAGCCGCCGATCCTTGTTCTCTCCCTGCTCAAGCACGATCTTTACCGGAATTCTCTGCACAATCTTCACGTAGTTTCCGGTCGCATTTTCCGGCGGAAGCAAGCTGTAAAGCGGGCCGGTTGCTCCCGCAATACTGTCCACGTGTCCTTTTAAGGTCCGCCCACTGGAATCCACATGAATCTCCGCGCGCTGCCCAACCTGCATGTGACGAAGCTGCGTTTCTTTGAAATTGGCGGTCACCCATACTTCATCAAGCGGCACCACGGTAAGCAGTTGCTGCCCGTCCTGCACGTTCATGCCGACGACTACCGTCTTGTTCACTTCCCCGGTGACCGGAGCAACGATTCTTGTGTAAGAGAGATTCAGTTGTGCCTGTTCGAGAGCCGAGCGCTTTTGCTCCACATCGGCGAACGCCGCCCGCACGCGAGCCTGGGTCGACGAAACCTGCTGCGGCCCGGTCTCCGCATATTTATGGTTGGCTTCGGCCTGCGACACGCGGGTGCGGGCCTGTTGCACGAATTGCTGCGCTGCGGACTCACTGGCGCGCGCCGCCGCGACCGTAGCCGTGCTCGATTTGGCCGCGGCCAGTGCTTGATCGTAGATTTGCTGCGATACTTCGCGTTTGTCGACGAGTAACTTATAGCGGTGAAGATCGTCTTGCGCCTTCACGTCGTTGGCCTCGGCCGCCACGAGTTGCTCATGAGCGGCGGTCAGTTGCCTTTCGGCGGCGATGACTCCGGCATTCGCGTCGTCCACTCCCGATGCCGTGAACCTCAGTTGACTGGAACTGTTCACGGAAGTAATCGGCACCGTGAGATTCAGCGATTGCGCGGTCGCTTCCGCGTTGGCGAAATTGGCTTGCGCCTGCGCCACCGCAACCTCATAATCCTTCGGGTCGATCTCGACCAGCACCGTGCCCTTCTCCACCCACTGGTTGTCGTCGACGTTGACCCGCACCACGTAACCCGAAACCCGCGCGCTCACGGGATAAAGATGAACATCCGCCTGCGCATCGTCGGTCGATTCATAACTGTTCAGCCAGCGCCACAAAAAAAATCCCGCGACCAGCACCACGACGACCGCGACCAGAATCACGACATTTCTGCGCCGATTGGGATTTCGCCGCGCCAGCGGCCGATACTCGCGATCCGCCAAAGGCGATACCTCAGCTGACGACGAATCGGCCGGAGATTGCCTGCCTGCATCGGGTACTGAATGGGGTGGGTTTTCTTCCGACATGTTCATTTTCCTTTGAAATATTCCTTGACGCCCTCTTCACCAATGCCGAGAGCGCGAACCAGGGAAATCTTTGAAAAATTATAGTTGTAGAGACTCGAGATGTACTGTTCGTGCGCGCTCGCTACTGCCTCTTGCGATTGCACCACTTCCACTGTATCGGTCACGCCCGCGCTGAACCGATCGCGCGACTGCACCAACGTCTGCTCCGCCAGATCGATGTTGCTGCGCGCCACACTCACCTGCTCCGCCGATGACTGCAGGTTGAGCAACGCCGCGCGCACGTCGGAATCGATCTGCGCGCGCAGATTTTCCAGCCGCTCGCGGCTTTGTTCCAGTCTGGCATCGGCCTGCAAAACATCGCCATGAACGCTGCCGCCCTGAAAGATCGGGATCGTCAAAGTTCCGCGTGCGTCGGCGACGGGCGTTGCCGTGGAGGGATGCGACCCTCCCAACCCATAATCCGCGTTAAACGAAAGCGATGGTAGATAGCCGCCCAGCGCGGCTTTGCGGGAATATTCCGCCGCCCGTACGTCCTTCATCGCCGCCTGGTAATCCGAACGCGAAGCGTAAGCGTGTTTCAGAGCCTCATCGACAGTGATGTCTTCGAACGGCTGGTACGGCGCTTTGTCGGTGAATTCAAATTCCTGTCCGGGAGCCAACCCGATCACGCGCGCCACCGTCAGCTTCTGGATGGCAAAGTTGTTCTTCGCCTGGATCAACTGTTGTTGCCGCGTCTGCAACTCAACCTTGGCGCGCAGCCCATCGATGTCCGGGGACGTGCCGGCATTCACCTGGTCCGCTGCCTGATCGTAGATCGCCTGTGCCGTCTGGACCTGCGCCTCGGCCGTTTCAATGCGAGCTGCGTCGGCGATGGCCTGCAAATACGTATAACCCACGGCAAGCACGACCAGATCGCGAGCATCCTTGAAGGTATAGCTGGCGGACCGCACACTCTGAACAGCCGCACGCGTCGCGTTGATTGACTTCCAGTCGAACAAAGTTTGGGACAACGCGGCGCGCGCATCGAAATAAGAAAACGGCCCGATCGCTGGCGAAATATGCAGGAGGGTAGAGAGACCCGAAAAACCTAGCTCGTCGACATTGAGTTTCGTCTCCGCTACGTAAGGCGTCGCCGTCAAATGAGGCAGCAGAGAGCTCAACTGCTGCCAGCGTTGCCCGCGGGCAGAGCGGATATCCGCACCCGAAAGCAGCAGTCCGAGATTTTGTTTCAATCCGCGCCCAATCGCGTCCGGCAACGAAAGCGGCAACACTCCCGGAACCAGCTTGGCCGGCACGCTGCCTGCGAACGTGCTCACTGCACCGGTGCCAGGGATGGCTTGCCCCGGATTGCTCGGGAGCGCGGTCTCGGTTTGCGCCAGGGATGCTGCAGTTCCACAAAGCAAGAATCCGGCCAGCAGGAAATCGCGGCAGCATTTGTAACTGAGTCTCAAGGTTTCCCCCTTCTTTTCCGAACGCTAAAAACCTTCTTGTCATCCGATGAGGCTGCGGCGCTTGCGGTTCCAGACGCCTAACTGTTTGCGATTTCTTAGGCCTTCAGGGCCTACATTTTGTCTCCAATGGCGCCATCACCTTTCCAGTTCCTTGCGATCCCAATTGCCCAGGCTTGCCCCGGCCGCGTATGTGCTTTGGCAAAACTCGAGTAGCGAAGCCGCAGGCGATTCAGCCTGGCGCACGTCTTCATACATTAATAGAAATTCGCCCAACTGCTTGTCGTAATATGCGGCCTTGGGCTGGGCGGGGGCTTCCTTGAATCCGTGCGGCTCGGGAGCCATGTAAGAATAAAAAGCCGCATCTTTTACACCACCGCCGCCTGGCCAGAAGCCTACACTGCTCACTTCGTGGGAATAAGCTTCTCGCGTTATCGCGTCGGCGCCCTGTCGCTCCGGAGCCCGGCGGCCCGAAAACCGCGTCACCGCTAGATCAAAGCTTCCCCAGAAAAAATGCACTGGGCTACATTTGCCGATGAATCCCGCCCTGAATTGACCGAAGAGCGCATCCACCGTCAACAGAATCCGCCAGAATTTCTCCACCGCCACGGGATCGTACGAGCCATGCACGCGATCCTCGTCGAAGGCAATCGGATTGGGAATTTCGACCGGCATGCGCCAGATCTTGACTTCGATTCCTGCCGATCGAAGCATGGCCATGAATTCTGCGTAGAACTCGGCCACCGAGCGAGGGGCCAGCGCGAGTGTCTTCAGTATTCCATCTGCCGTCTCCAGCACAAGCTGGTGGCGCAAGAAGTCAAACCGGAGTTCGAAGGCTCTTTGTCCATACGGTATTCGAGATGTGGTTAGCCCCCGAGCGGTTACGTACAACGGGACATTCCACCAATGGTTCAAGAGCGGCGTAAGACGCAGCCGCACTTTACCGACGATCTGGGTCCACATGTGGAGAGTAGCGCAGGTGTCTTTCCACGAATCCATTGGCAGCGCAGGCCAGCATTCGGGTTGATCGGCGGCAGCGTTCAGCATGGCTCAACCTCACAAGTAATTCCCGTTTCAAGAAACCGCATTCGACAACAAGGCGACCGAATTCATTCAATCAGTACATGGTGCCGCCTTGCCCCTCGCTCAGTGCGGGTGCAAGGGAAGCGGACGCAGCTGCGCACTGACGCGATACCATGGATTCAATGGTAGGCCCGGCAGGAATCGAACCTGCAACCCTCGGATTAGAAATCCGATGCTCTATCCGCTTGAGCTACGGGCCCTCGCAAAAATGGAGTTCTGACTACCGATTATAGGGCGACTACAGGGCGAAGATAAAACGCTGATTAAAAACGGCGTGAAGGGACGACTTTACGGCCTGCAGAGAATTCGGCCTTGGTTCTGCTTTGACAGGGCGCGGCTTTAGCCCCCGAGGGATGGAACTAATCCTTCAGCGGCACAATCGTCTGGTCGCCACGGCAAAACGTAGCCACTTTCAGCAATCTCCCTGGAGGTTGCGGCATCGTCATCACCGGCCCGTAGCAATACACCGCATGCCCGGTTGCCGCAAAATACCAACGACCGCCCTTTCGCTTCGGAGCTTGCTGGCTGCTGGTGGGAGAAAGCTGGGCTGGCGGTGCCAACCGGGGGACGGGAAGTGACAACACGAGAGCTAGGGCCAGGGCCTTCATTTTGGGTCTCGCTTCGTTACGGCCCCCACATGGGCCGCGTCTTCACAGAACCGTGTCTCTCAACTGCGTGCTATCTAAAAAACCCAGATCCGCTTCTCCGGGTTGCAGGGCGGCTGCCTAGATGACTGAGGTGGCGCGTCGCACGTCTTCCAAATCCGCAGCCGGCTTTTCCGGCGCTTGCTTCATCTCGTGGGCCGATTTTCCCGGCCGTTTGGTTTCTTTGTTCAATCCTTTGGAGTCCGATCCTTTTGCGCCCGATCCCTTGGTCCCCGCCAGCGGGGCGCCCGATTCCGCGTTCTTCTGTTCGGCGCTCACCGACGCCCGCTCGCGCGCCAGCTTATCTTTCAACGCTGACAGCTGCGCACTGTCCTTCAACATCTCGCGGATCAAGTTGCGTTGCGATTCAATGGTCTGTCCCTGCTCGAAAACCAGCATAGTCAATATGCAGTACGAGATGACGAACAGAATCACCAGCAGCGGCATCATTCCCACCGGCCGCGAGGCCGTTTTAGGAGCTGCACACTCAGTGCTGTAAACGACGCTCAAGTTGCCCCCAGGGAGCCCGCTACCTTCCGGGCTTCACAAGAGCCAGTGCACCCATGAAACCATATGCAAGATGAAATGTAAGTAATAGTAGGAAATGGAGTTAGGAAGCAAAAACGAGATCACCCGAGAACCCAGGGTGCAACCATCTGCACTTTATGAGAAACCAGTCCAGCGTATCCAACCTCAACTTGGAAGGACTAATGGTCCCGAAACCATTGCCAGACAAGGCTTTTGGGAGGGCCTTGTTATTGGTTGCAAATTACAAAATCGCCGAATTACAAGTTTCCCGTTACAAATTCTTCTCCTTCCCATACGCCTTCTCCCAAGAGATCACCGGATTGCGCAGCACGCCAATCTTCTCGATCTCGCACTCCATCACGTCGCCGGGTTTCAAATACCAAGCTTTAGGGTCTCCCGAAAATGCCGCCACGCCCGACACCGTTCCCGTCGACACCACGTCGCCCGCGCAGTATCCCATCGGTGAGTAATGCGAAAGTATCTCCGGAATCTTCACCGACATTTTGCTGGAGTGGGACCGCTGCCGCGACTCCCCGTTGACGCGCAGTTCCATCGCCAGGTTGTGCGCGTCAGGAATCTCGTCGGCCGTCACGATCCACGGCCCCAATGGGCAAAACGTATCGATCCCCTTGCAAAAACTGAATACGCCCGATCTCATTTCGCGTCGCTGAATATCGCGCGCCGTAATGTCATTGAAAATGGTGTAGCCGCCGATGTATTCGGCCGCCTCTACCGGCGTAAAGTGCTTGCCTGCTTTCTTCAAAACGACTGCCAGCTCCAGTTCGTAATCCAGTTCCTGGGTAAGGTGTTCGGGATAGATCACCGGTTCGTCCGGCCCAATAATCGCATCGACATTCTGAAAGAAAACGATCCAGGGCATGACCGGATGCGAAAAACCCGCTTTAGTAGCTTCCTCGTGGTGCTCGCGAAAGTTCCCCGCCGTGTGAAAGAACTTCTTAGGAATGATAGGCGCCCGCAGACGTATATCGCCCAGTGAGTAAATCAGCGTCTCGCCACCAGGGCCCGTGACGTGACCAGCACCGTGGGAAGCAAAGTCCGCATCGAGATGCGCAACGTAGTCCAGAGCCTTACGCGCCGCCTCCAAGCTTGTGTCTCCCCCCTGGAACAGCGCCCGCATATCGGGTGGCACCAACGCATCGGCCATGCGGTAGAAAATAGGTTCACCCTCAACATCGCGCAAGTACAACGCGCACGCCAGATTCAAATCGACGATCTGCCGCTCGCCGAGCAGCGCGCCAATCTGCGACTGCCGTGCAGAGTTCTCAAAAGTCACAAGTTTCATAGAAATGGGAAAGGGAGATGCATCCCAGATTCTATTGAGGCAAACAAGCCGTGTCTATTCGGGTTTGCCAAGGGAGCGCCCGGCGCCCCCACCGGCCATTCGTAAATGCAGCCGGGAATTCAGTTTGACCGCAACATTCGGATAGTCCGCGCTGTCCCGGTGCCCTATGTTAGCCGCATGGCCACCAATGCGATACTTTCAGAGGAAACAGCAACGATGAAACGAACACAAACAGCCGCGCCCACGACCCACGAAGTAGCCGCGCTCATGAACGCCCGTCGCTGGCAAGCGATCGCCGATCGCGACCGTTCCCTGGACGGCACCTTCGTCTTCGGAGTCTCGAGCACCGGCATCTTCTGCCGTCCGTCCTGTGCCGCCAAACGCCCGCGCCGTGAGAACGTAACGTTCTTCGACGATGCCCTTCAAGCCGAGCACGCCGGCTATCGCGCCTGCCTGCGCTGCCGTCCCAAGGCGGTCGACGGAAGCCCGCAATCCACGCTGGTTCGCGGCATGTGCCGTTACATCGAGCAGCAAATCGAGAATCCCCTCACGCTGAGCACGTTGGCCAAGGAATTCCGCCGCAGCCCGTTCCACCTGCAGCGGACGTTCAAATCAGTGCTGGGAGTTTCGCCCAGAGCCTACATCGATGCCGTCCGCTTCCGTCAGGTAAAACAAAATCTGCAAGCCGGACACGATGTCACTACGGCCCTCTATGCCGCCGGATACGGCTCCAGCAGCCGTCTCTACGAACGCACCGCCAGCCAGCTCGGCATGACTCCGGAAAAGTACCGCCGAGGGGCGGTCGCAGCCGTAATCCGCTACACGATCGCCGATTCGCCTCTAGGACGCATGCTGATCGCCGCTACCGACAAAGGCATCTGCGCCATCCAGTTCGCCAACTCCGATCATGAACTCCAGCAAGGCCTGATGCGCGAATTCCCCTTCGCCACCCGCCGCCGTGACGATGCCGCCCTAGCCGAATGGAGCGTGAACCTGACCCGCTTGATGCAGGGAAATGAACCCAATCCCTCACTGCCACTGGATATCAGGACAACCGCATTTCAAAGAAAAGTCTGGGAAACCTTGCAAAAAATTCCCCGAGGAGAGACTCGCTCCTACAGCGCCGTAGCGAGAAAGATAGGCATGCCCAAAGCGACCCGGGCCGTAGCCCGAGCCTGCGCCACCAATCCGGTAGCCGTGGCTGTTCCCTGCCACCGCGTAATTCGCGAGGACGGCAACCTAGGCGGCTACCGCTGGGGTCTGGAGCGCAAAGAGCAGTTACTAGCGATGGAGAAAGAAGCCGGGGTGTAGAAGACAGCTGTCCGGTGGCGGGGCAAATCTCCGTCACCACACGATTCCACGTTACTTTTGCGCTCTCAACTTCTTCAGCATGTCGATGCCGTTTTGATTATCAGGTTTCAGCGCAATCGATTTTTCGTAATTTTCGATGGCCAGGTCGTTTCGTTTTGCGTTCATGTAAGCTTCGCCCAGGCTGTCGTAAGCGTTCCAGTAGTTCGGATAATCCTGAACCTCGACTTTGAAAACCTGGATCGCCTCGTCCACCTTGCCTGCAAACAGAGTCCGATATGCAAGTTGAATCAGGGTGTTTTCATCCAGCTCCTTCGGAGAAGACTTCTTCAGCTGCGCATACTTCTGCATAGCAGTCTGCGTGCCCCGGGCACTGGCAACCAGCCACAAAAGATCGCTAGCATTTTCTTCGCTGGTGTAATTCCAGCCATATTCCCGGGCAATGCTTTGCACCAGGTGGCTGGCCAAGGCGAGTCCATTCTCGGAGTTCGCCATCACCGCGACCCCTTTGCCGGAGTCGGCAAACATAAGTAGCTCGGCCTGGAATCCCTCGTCATCGCCGTCATGGCCAAACGCCGCGGGATTGCCGCCCTGCCCAAGAAAAAATGCCAGACCCACGTGCTCAATCTGCGGCGTAAGCATTTTCCGCGTCATCGCCTCCGACAAAATGTGGTTCGCCTTGCCCTGCTTGGAAAGCGCGACTTCAAGGGCAAATTTTGCCAGGTCGGTGGGCGTAGTCCACAGCCCGGCGGCGGCCATTTCCGGATAGATGTGCCACTTGCCCGGCACCACTTTGCCATCCACGCGGGTTCCCGAAGCCGCCACTGCTGCGCGTTCCACCGGAAGGGGCTGCTCGTATGTGCTGTCGCTCATGCCGATCTTATCTAACACCGTCGCCCGCATAAACTGCGGAAATTGCTGGCCGCTCACGTCCATCATCAGTTGCTGCTCGATCGTGACTCCGCCACCGGAATACCAGAACCTGCTGCCCGGCACAGAATCGACGCGGATCGGCGCTGTATTAGCAGGCTTTTCGCCGTTGAAAATCTGCACTAGCGTCGGAACCGGATCGCCCACCGCGTACCCCGGAAAACCATGCACCGTGAGTCCCGCACTGTGGCTCATCAGGCGGCGCAGCGTCACTTTCTGATCTTTGGAATTAGTAAATTCGTTCTCCGGCACTTTCCAAGTAACCAGTTTCTGGTTGACGTCTTCATCCAGCGAAAGCTTGCCCCGTTCGACCAGCCAGAGCGCGCCGGTGGCTGCGACCGTTTTGCTGACCGAGCCAGCTTGAAACAGCGTGTGCGTAGTAACCGGCGACGTGCCGCCTGCTTCGGTCACTCCGTACGCCTTAGCCCAAGCGATCTTGAAATTGTCGATCACCGCGACGCTGACCGCGGGCACTTTGTAGATCTCCATCAACCGGGCGATATTCAGCCGCAAAGGCAGCTTCTCTACTCCAAGCGAAATAGAAGGGACCCCGTTTTCAACGCGCTGGATGCGGGCTGCGACCTGCCCATTGTCAGACGATGCCCCCGGAGCATCAGAGGCCGCTCCCGCAAGAACCGTGGAAAAAAGGACGCCGGCAATTAGGCAAGAAGTCGGCAAATTTCTCGAATCTGTCCGCATAAAACCTCGCTCTGATTGAAGTCGCCGTTGTGAGAGGACTAAGTATAGACGCTCCCATGCGGACTAAGTAAGCGGCAATTCCGCGATGAAACTTGATCCACCGTCGTCGCGTAAACTAGGGCATGGCCGAACCAAACATCGGACTCTCCGACCCCGGTCTGGCGCCGCTGCCTCCGCCGAAGCACACCATCGTCCAGAGTCCAAACGGCATCCGCGCCGGATGGCGCGCCTTCCTCTTCATCGCAATCATCGCAGCGGAGTATGTCTTGTTGGCCTTGATCGTCCGTCTGCTTCTGCACGGCAATCGCCCGATGCAGGTATCCATGGTCGGGCCAACCGGGTTGTTCCTCATGGAAGCATCCATATTTCTTTTCACTTCAATCGCCGCCCTGATCATGGCCCGCTTCGAACGCCGACACTACGGAGACTACGGCCTCCCCCTCCACTCGGCATTCGGCAAAAACTTCTGGGTAGGCACAGCCGCCGGCTTTCTCGCCATCAGCAGCGCTCTCTTTTGTATTTTTCTCTTTCACGGATTCCATCTCACCGGCGTAGCCACTCACGGCCGCACCCTCATCTCCGCTACGCTGGTTTGGACCGCTGTGTTCATAGTAGTCGGCCTCTCCGAAGAATTCGCCTTTCGCGGCTACTTGCAGTTCACGCTCACCACCGGGATGGGCTTCTGGCCTTCCGCCTTCCTGCTATCGGCTCTCTTCGGCTTGGCTCACGCCGGCAATCCCGGAGAAAGCAAGTTTGGACTGCTCTCCGTCGTGTTCTTCGGCCTTCTCTTTTGTTTATTTCTTCGCCGCACCGGCAATCTTTGGTGGGCCGTAGGTTTCCACGCCGGATGGGATTGGGGGCAGACCTTTTTCTACGGTGTAGCCGACAGCGGAATTCCACCCTACCACAACCTGTTCAACTCCGAATTTGCCGGTCGCACGTGGATTACCGGAGGCAGTGTAGGTCCCGAGGCCAGTGTCTTCACTCCCATCGTGCTAGCGATCGTCGCCATCCTCTTCAGCCGCGTGTACGGCCAGCACCGGCAAATCGGGAACGCCTAAGAAACCGGATGACGGGTGCCCCGCACGGAAGGCGCGTGCCCCATAACGTCGGCCTTTTCGACGTTAGAGCCTGCCGTGAGCGAAGCTGAAGGGGCGCAACTCCACAACCGCATTAAGCTCGGAATTTTCAAGAGGCGACCAACCCCAGGCGAACCTATTCTGCCTGTTTCGTAATATTCAGCAGCACGCCCACGCACATCAGCGTCACAAACAGCGATGATCCCCCATAGGAAACGAATGGCAGCGGAATCCCTTTCGTAGGCATCATGCCCAGCACCACGCTGATGTTGATGAAGGCCTGGAGCACGATCATGCTGGTGATACCCACGGCCAAAAAGCGCCCAAAATCATCCTGCGTGCGCAGCGCCGCCCGCGTCCCACGCCACAGGAAAATGCCAAACAGAATGATGACCGAAAGAGCTCCCACCAGCCCCAGCTCTTCTGCGGTCACGGCAAAAATAAAATCCGTGTGCGGCTCGGGAAGATAAAATAATTTCTGTCTTCCTTCCATCAGGCCCATTCCGGTGACGCCGCCAGTAGAGACCGCGATCAGCGACTGAATAATGTGAAACCCAAACCCTTTAGGGTCCGCATAAGGATTCAGAAAAGCAAGAATGCGGTCTTTGCGATACGAAACGTGAAAGATCAAAAAGTAAAGCGGCAACAGGGCAGCCGCGAAAGCGTATCCAAAGTAGCGCAGCCGGATTCCTGCGATGAACAGCACGCAACCAGTAATGCCCGCACAAGCGATCGCTGTACCGAGGTCGGGCTGAAAAACAATCAGGCCGAGAAAAACGAGAGTAGGCACCACTGCCGGAATCAACGTATCGCGCCAGTCGTCCATGGCCTGGATTTTATTTTCCAGAAACCACGCCAGAAACAGGATCAGCGCGGGCTTGGCCAGTTCCGAAGGCTGCAATGAAATCGGTCCCACGTGAAACCAGCGATGCGTGCCATGGGCGCGATCCAGAAAAAACACCGAGATCAGCAAGAGCGTAGTAAGTCCAAGAAACGAGAAAACGACCGCCGGATGTTGTAGCCGTCTGTAGTCCACTTTCATGGCTACGACCATGACGATGAGCCCCGCAACCGCCCATACCAGTTGCTTCACGAGAAATTCGTAAGCCGAGCCAAACCGCTCCTTGGCCATCACGGCCGAGGCGCTGAAGATCATGACCAGCCCGATAAAAACCAGGATCGTAGTGACGGTGAACATCCAGCCATCGACGCTGACCCGCTTAGCCATGAGAGTTTCATTTCACCACGGAGCAGCGCAAACAGGCAGGAGTTTGAGCGCGGAATTTTGGACAGGGGATAACTGACTAGGTTCCACGCAGACTTCGTATTCGGAACTTGTATCTGTTTATCGCTTCGAGCAGAACCAGATCCACATCTATCTATCGCTTTATCAATACCAGATTCGTATCAGGGTATCGCTTTAGCGATACCAAGAGGCCCGCAAATTAACTGCCCCTTTAGGGGCTGAGCCGGCGCTAAAGGGACGACCTGATACGATCCCCCTAGGTGGTTCGAGCCATAGCCAACGAATGCACCGTTTCCTTGAACACGCGCCCGCGATGTTCATAGCTCTGAAACTGATCAAAGCTGGCGCAAGCCGGAGCCAGCAGAATCACATCGCCAGCCACCGCCGCTTCGCTCGCCCGTCGAATCGCGTTCTCCAGAGTTTCCGCATGGTCGATTTCCGCCGTACCCTGAATCTGCGATTCGATCTTCTCTGCCGCCGCTCCAATGGTGTAAACGCGTTTCACCCGCGACCGCAACAAATCATTCAGGACGCTATAGTCGCTGCCCTTATCCTTGCCCCCAACAATCAAGTGAAGGTGCGGAGGAATGTCCCCCGGAAACGCTTCCAGCGCCTTGATGGTAGCGTCAACGTTAGTGGCCTTGGAGTCGTTGTAGTAATCCACGCCCGCGACTCTGGCCACAAACTCCAAGCGGTGCTCGACCGCTTTGAAATTCCGCACCGCGGCTCGAACCTGCGCCGGTTTGCACCCCGCGATCATGCCGATGGAAACTCCCGCCAGCACATTCTCCACGTTGTGCGCGCCTTTCAAAGGAACTTCCGCCAGTGCCATGATCTCTTGTTCGCGTTCCCCGTCGCGAAAATAGATCTGCGTTCCGCGCGCGAAAGCTCCCTTTTCAATCTCTTTCTTCCGGCTGAACCAGAATAATTGCGCGTGCGTACGCTCCGCCAACCCCGCGGCAGTGGCATCATCGGCATTCAGCACGGTGAAGTCATCGGCCCGCTGGTTTTCAAAAACGCGTGCCTTCGCATTGACGTAATTGGCAAAAGTCTTATGCCGATCGAGATGGTCGGGGGTGATGTTCAGAATCACCGCGATCCGCGGACGGAATTTCACAATCGTTTCCAGCTGAAAACTCGATACCTCCAGCACGGTCCAGGTCGCTGGCCCAGCCTGATCGACAAGACTGATAGCTGGCGTGCCGATATTGCCACCTACCAATGTAGAGAATTTCCCAGCAGCAATAATCTCGCCGGCCAAAGAAGTGCAAGTGGTCTTGCCATTAGCGCCGGTAATGGCGACGATTGGCCCCGACAAGAATTGCGCCGCCAGTTCAATCTCGCCGATCACCGACTCCCCCAGGTGGCGAGCCTGCACCAGTTGAGGCGCGTCGACCGGCACACCCGGGCTGACCACAATCAAATCCTGCCCGCGAAAGGTGCGGTCACCGTGCCCGCCGGTTTCAACCGTGATCCCATGCTCCAGCAAAAGCAGAATCTCATCCCGCAGTTCAGATTCCGGCTTGGAATCCGACACGGTAACACGAGCGCCCCGCGACTTAAGAAAAAGCGCCGAAGCCACGCCCGACTTGCCGAGGCCAACCACCAGAACGCGTTTGTTATTGAGATCCATGAAGTTCAATTGGTAATTTTGCAATTTGTAATTTGTAATCTAAGACCAACAAGATCGCGGGTCTGTGGTTTTTAAATTACCAAATTACCCGATTACAAAATTACAAATTCCTATCATCAAGAGTTTAGTTTTTCTCCGTGTCCCCGTGCCTCCGTGGTGGGTTCTCTCATCTCAGTTTCAAGGTAGTCAGCGCAAACAGCGCGAACACGAGCGATGCAATCCAAAACCGCACAATCACCTTCGACTCCGACCAGCCCAGCAACTCGAAGTGATGATGAATCGGCGCCATCTTGAAAATACGCTTCTTGCGCAGCTTGTACGAACCAACCTGCAAAATCACCGAGAGCGCTTCGATCACGAAGACCCCTCCGATGAACGGCAGCAACAGCTCCTGTTTGATCATAACGGCAACCGTGCCGATGGCGCCGCCCAAGGCCAGCGACCCCACATCGCCCATGAAAATTTCAGCGGGGTGCGCGTTGTACCACAGAAATCCAATCGCCGAACCCACCATGGCTCCACAAAAAATAGTAAGCTCGCCAATCTGCGGCATCTTCTGCAACTCGAGATAAGTGGCAAACGTAGCGTGGCCGCTAAGATAAGTAAGCACCGCCAGCGCTCCGGCCGCGATCACCGTGCACCCGATGGCGAGCCCGTCCAGCCCGTCGGTAAGATTCACCGCGTTGCTGGATCCCACAATCACAAGCACCACGAAGACCATGAACGGCAGAAAAGCCAGCGGCCAGAATTGCGGATGAACCGCCCATCGTTCCACTACCAGGTCCGGATGAAACTGCTTAAAAAATGGAACCACCAGCCGCGTGGAATACTCGCCGCGGTACTGCAATGCGATCAATATCATTGCAATAACGATGCTGGCCGCGATCTGATAGCCCATCTTGGCGCGCGCCGTAAGCCCAAGGTTACGGCGATGAACCACCTTGAGATAGTCGTCGGCAAACCCGATTCCGCCGAACGCCACCGTGGAAAACACCGCAATCCACACGAACGGATTGCTCAGGTCCGCCCAAAGCAACGTAGGCACCAGAATAGCGATCGCAATCAGCAGGCCGCCCATGGTCGGCGTACCGGCTTTTTTCTGATGGGCCTGCGGACCTTCCTCGCGGATGTACTGCCCAATCTGAAAATCGCGCAGCCGCTGAATCACGATCGGGCCAACGATTAGTCCGGTGAAAAGCGCGGTCAAGCTGGCGAACGCAGTGCGAAACGTGAGATACCGAAAAATACGGAACGGCGGAATGTAATGGTAAAGCTTCAGGTAGAGCAGCCAGTAGAGCAATCCGCCTCCAACAGCAGCTGTCAGCTCTCAGCTGTCAGCTCTCTCAGCTATTAATTCCGGCGCCTAAGGCGCCGGGAACACCGCTTCTTTGTTGCCACTTTTCCAGTGCTTTTTCGAGCTTCACGCCTCGCGACGCCTTCAACAACACAACATCGCCATCGTGAGTTCCACGAGCCAGCCACTCGCCGGCCTCTTCGGGCGTAACGACGAACTCCGCACTCATCCCCGCCTCTCGAGCCGCATCCACCATGGGCTTCGCCAGCCCACGCACGCCAAGCAGAAAATCAAGCTTACGTCCAGCCACGTACAGCCCGCACTCGCGATGCATCTGTTCGCCGGCCGGGCCGAGTTCGAGCATTTCGCCGGCGACCACAATCCGGCGCCGCGCGGGCATGGCAGCCAGAGTGTCGACCGCAGCCACCAGCGCCCTCGGACTTGAATTGTAGCAATCGTAGAGCACGGCGATGTTACCCACATGGACGACCTGTCCGCGCTTGTCGGCTGGCTGCAGCGACGGCAGCGCAGCGCCAATCTCGGAGGGCGTGATGCCGTGCTCGAGAGCAATCGCAGCCGCCGCCAGCACGTTGTAAACGTTGTGCGTGCCGAGCAGCGGACTCTGCACCGACTGGCGAACCTCGCCGATCTCGAAGCGGCTGACCAGATCGAAGCGCGTGCCTTCAGCTCCCAGCACCTCGATGTTCTCCGCCCGCACGTCGGCCACAACCCCGGCCGTTGCCTTCAACCCAAAGAAAATCACTTTGCCCTTAAAGTCGCGCCCGAACTGGCTCACATACTCATCGTCGGCATTCAAAACCGCGGTGCCGCCATGGGGAATAGCCTCGATCAGCTCATACTTCGCACGCGCGATTCCGGCGATGGAATCGAAATTCTCCAGATGCACGGGCGCAACGTTGGTGATCACCGCTTGATTGGGCTCCGCAATTCTAGCCAGAGCCGCGATTTCACCGGCGTGCGACATCCCCATCTCGACGACCTCAAGATCATATTCCGGCTCCAAAGTCAGCAGCCCGAGCGGAAGTCCAAAGTGATTATTGAAATTCCCCTTGGTGCGATGCACGCGATACTTGATCGCAAGCAAATGCGCCATCGCTTCTTTGGTCGTGGTCTTGCCCATCGAGCCCGTGATCCCGATCGCCGTTTTGCCCCAGATTTTTCGCACCGCCGTGGCCAAAGTCTGAAGCGCGACCAGAGTGTCGTCGACCGCAAGCAGTGCGGCAGAATTCGCATAGCGCGCAAACTGATCCTTTCGCACCACCGCGGCGGTCACGCCCCGGCTCAGCGCCTGCTCCACAAAATCGTGCCCATCAAGGCGTTCGCCCTTGACTGCAAAAAAAAGTTCGCCCGCTTGCACGGTGCGCGAGTCGATGGAATATCCCTGAACCATCTCGTGGCCATCGTACTGCCCGGTCGCAGCTTCAGGAGCAATGAATCCAGCGATGCGAGAGAGAAGAAGTTTCATGTCTTTCCCGCCCTGCCAGCCATCCCGCTTTGGCAGTCGTAGCCCAGCGCCTTCAGGCTTTCGCGAGCGACGTCTACATCATCGAAGGCGATCGTTCCCTCGCGCGTGATCTGCACTTTCTCATGTCCCTTGCCCGCCAACAGCACGATGTCGCCCGGGGTCGCCTGTCGCAAAGCAAACACGATGGCCTCGCCGCGGTCGGGCTCCACAAAATACTTTGCGCCGGACTTCTGCAACCCGACCATCGCATCGTTCATGATGGCCAGCGGATCTTCCGAACGCGGATTATCGGAAGTAAGCACGACGAAGTCGCTGCCTTTGCCCGCGGCCTCGCCCATCAGCGGACGCTTGCTCCGGTCGCGATCTCCGCCACAACCAAAAAGTGTGATGACTTTGCCCTTGAGACCGGCGCGCGTAACGAAATCGCGAGCAAGCGCAGTGAGATTGCGCAGCGCATCGTCAGTGTGCGCGTAATCGACAACTACCGTAAACGGCTGGCCGCAATCGACACGCTCAAAACGGCCCGGAACCCGCGCCAGATCGAAGATCCCTTTGGCAATCGCCTCTGCCGAACAATCGCGCGCATAGCCGGCCGCGGAAGCTGCCAGCACGTTGTACACATTCACGTTGCCGATCAGGGGAGACCACATGGCAACCTTCCCCGAGGGCGTCACCATCTGAAACCGCGTCCCGCGAGGCGTGATCTCGACCAACTCAGCGTGAAAATCGCCCGACGTTAGCCCATAAGAAAGTACGACTGCGCTCTTTCCCTTGCAAACTTTCCAAAGCTGCCGCCCGTATTCGTCGTCAAGGTTAAGCACAGCAGCCCGCGGGGGCTCCGTACCGCACCCTTCAAAAAGCACCTGCTTGGCAAGAAAGTAATTTTCCATCGTGCCGTGGTAATCGAGGTGGTCGCGCGTGAGATTAGTGAATACGGCCACATCAAAGGGAATTCCAAATACACGCTCTTGCTCGAGCGCATGCGATGAAACTTCCATCACGGCCTCTGTGACTCCGAGCCCTAGACCCTCCGCCAAAAGCCGGTTCAACTCCAGCGCTTCTGGGGTGGTGTGCGGAGCCGGCAGAATCTTCCCGGCAACGTGATATTCGATGGTCCCAATCAGCGCCGTCTTTCGTCCCGCCGCCTGAAAAATTGATTCGATGAGAAAAGCAGTGGTGCTTTTCCCGTTCGTGCCCGTGATCCCGGTATTAGTAATCCGCTCCGCCGGACGTTTGTAGAAATTTGCGCTCAAGCGGGCAAGCGCCCGCCGTCCATGCACGACCTGTGCCCAAGCCACGGAGGGCCGCGGCATTTCGGCAGCGGAGTCGGTAACAACAGCGACCGCTCCGGCAGCAATCGCCTGATCGATGAAGCGATTCCCGTCGCTAGTCTCCCCCTTCATCGCGACAAAAACCGTTCCCGACCGCACCCGCCGCGAATCGTACTCCACCCCGGCAACGCCTGGGTTTCCGCTCTGCGAAAGGACCTCGGCGCCCTGCAGAAGTTGTTGGAAGGTCATTGGAGTGATTATAAATAGCCCGCGGTTTGGTTTCTCTTATCCATCTCTGCGTTCTCTGAGTTTCGAAAAAGAACCAACAGGGGGCACAGAGGTGCGCAGGGAAAAACAAGATCTATCTGCCGAAACGAACTGTGACCCGTGATCCCACCGCGACGCGCGCGCCAGGCTGTGGCGATTGTTCGCGCGCAACGCCGCTGCCGATCGCGTCCAGATCAAGCCCTGCATCCTGCGCGGCTTCGATCGCAACGCGCAGATTTTTGCCCAGGAACGACGGCACCTCGATCCCTCCCTCTTCCACGTCAAGCACTACTGTTCCGCTGGCGGGTAATTTCTGCGGTGGCGAATTCTCCGATCGTGGCACTGGTGAACTCGCAGCCGGCGAATTCGCGTTCGCTGTCGCAGCAGTGCTCGCCTCTTGATCATTTGTTTCTCGCGTCGTCAGCGCAACCGGAACAACCTTTGCCGCAATCGCTCCCGGCTTGGCCGCCGGAGCAACAACGGTCGCTGCATTAGCATCAGAGGCGTCAGCCATATCCAGGCTCGCCCCCAAATGATCGGGCGAACTTTCTTCCAGACTCGCGTCGGGCACATTGCGCCGAGCCAGCAATACTTGTCGGCTGGGTGGAAGCTGCACATCATGCGGAACGTGCAAGTATTCGAGCACCTGCTGCGTGATCCGTTGAAAAACCGGAGCCGATATCTGTCCGCCCTGATGCAGCCCGACTGCGGAATCCAGAATCACGGCCACCGCAACCTGCGGATCGTTAATCGGCGCGAACCCGGCAAACGACGCCACATATTTAGTCTTCGAATAAGCGCCAGTAGCCGGATCCACCTTCTGCGCCGTTCCAGTTTTGCCCGCTGAACTGTACCCTTCCAGCAGCGCTTTGCGTCCCGTGCCGTGCAGTACGACTCCCTGCAGCATCTGCCGCATCTCAGCCGCGGTCAACGATGAAATCACCCGCGTACCCTGCGCCGGCTGAAACACAATCGTCTGCGGAGTATTCTGCGGCGCAATCGTCCCCGCCACAATGCGCGGCGGAATGTGCACCCCGTCGTTGGCAATCGTAGAAATCAGCGAAGTCAGTTGCAGTGGCGAAATGCCAATCTCCTGCCCCATGGAAATCGCGCCAATCGAAACCTTCGACCAGCGTTCCACCGGCTTGGTCAAACCGCGCGTTTCGCCGGGAAGTTCGATTCCGGTTTGCTGCCCGAATCCAAACGCGCGAATGTATTTGTAAAATCGGTCCTCGCCCAGTCGGAGCGCGACTTTGATGGCGCCCACATCGCTCGACTCCGCAATAATGTCTGCCACCGAAAGCATGCCGTGCGGCCGGCTGTCGCGAATGCGCATTCCATTGATGACGATCGACCCCATCTGGCAATCGAACATTTCATCGGGCCGCGTGACCTTTTCTTCGAGGCCGGCCGAAATCGTGACCATCTTGAAAGTCGAGCCCGGCTCGTAAACGTCGCTAACCGCGCGGTCTTTCAAAGCTTCGTTTTTGATTTCCTTCCGAATATTGGGATTGAACGTGGGCCGGTTGGTCAGCGCCAGAATCTCGCCGGTGCGCGGATTCTCCACGATCACCGTGCCAGCGATGGCGTGGGTCTCGTCCATTCCGCGCTCCAGTTCGCGCTCGGCAATATACTGAATATTTTGATCGATGGTCAGCACCACGCTGTTGCCGGCTTCTGGCTCCTTTTCGACGCTGGCAAACCAGCGCTTGCGCGCGTCGACGGAAATCATCAGCTTGCCCGGCTTGCCCTGCAGTTGCTCGTTGTATTGCCGCTCCAGTCCGCTCAACCCCTGGTCGTCGGTGCCAACGTAACCCAGAACCTGCGCCGCCAGTTCGCGCTTGGGATAAAAACGCTTGGCCTCTTTCTGAAAGTGAATACCTTGTAGATTCAGGGCCCGGATGCGCTCGATCGTTTCCGCATCCGCCTTGCGTGCCACCCAGCAGAAAGTTTTGTGCGCGCTGCAGTCGGCCAGCACTACCCGCGGATCGTCCTGCGTGATGCGAGTAATCAGGCTGACCGTATTGGCAAGGTCGGGAGTTTCCGAGGGCACGACGAAAGCCGAGTCCACCTGAATCGACATCGCCAGTTCGCGTCCCGCGCGATCGTAGATCACCCCGCGTTTCGGCGAGAGATCGAAGCTCCGCTGCTGCTGGCGCACCGCGCGCCGCTCGAAATCGCCATAGCAGAAAACCTGGAGATAAATCAGGCGCAGGCAGATTGCCAGGAGCCAAAGGCAAAGCCATCCAGACAAGACATACAGTCTAAATTTTGCGCTGTTCGAAGAGGTGCTAGCCGCCACTTTCCAGTCCTCAGAAACTTTCGGCGGCCCCGAGGAGCCGCCTTGAAGTATCGTGTGGTGACGGGCCTTTGGCCCGTCCGGACGCGGCAGAGCCCCGTCACCACACATCCAAAACACAAATCCAATGCTCTACCGTGCCGATACCACCGCGACCGGAGTCACGCTGGCCATCACCGGCGTTCCCGAATCGCTGGCGGAATCCATGCGCACTACCTGCCCGGGCTGCGGCGGTTGCAGTCCGAGCTGGCGCGCTTTCAAATCGATCCGTTCCGGATCGCGCAGCGACGCCTCTTCCAGTCGCAGAGCCCGATTCATTTCCGTGAGTCCATCGCGCTCCGACCGTAGCGCTTCGATCTTGTATCCATACTCAATGGCGCGGAAATGCTGCAGCGCATATCCCATGACCAGCAGAAACAGCAAACACAGTGCCAGCCCGAAATGCTTCATTTCGCGTTCACGGCGCGGGTCTTCCATTTTGATTAGCCGCGAGTTATCGATCGTCTTGCGAAAATAAATTTCCGGCGTCCCCAGCCAGCACGACTTCCGCCGGATCAAAGGACTTGCGCTCTGCATGGCCACGGCGCTCATAATCTATGCCACTCCCAGAAGTTTCGAGTCGTACTCTGTTGTTTGCTGCACGGAAGCGAACCAGCTCTCGACCAGCATGGGTTCAGTAACGACGGCTCGGTCTGGCTGCGCGCGCTGCTCCGCGCGCTCGACGGTTGCCATCAGATCGTCAATCATCGTGCCCGTATAGGCCATTTCGAATATTCCATTTTTCTTCCCGGCCCCAGCCTTGTTTTTTTTGTTGGCCGCTCCGGGAAAACTCCACCACAGAGTTTCTAAACTCTTACCCCGGCGCGACTTACTATCTTCACACCGGGAGCCCGGCAGTTTCTCCGGGGCAAACTCAAACTCGTTGCCGGCGGGACTCCGGCGCTACAACCGCTCAGCCGCGCGCATTTTGGCGCTGCGGGAGCGGGGATTGCTGTCAATCTCTTCTTCACTCGCCGTCACCGGCTTCTTCGTCAGCGACCGGTACCAGCCCTGCTTCGCACCTTCGCGCATCGCATCTTTGACGATTCTGTCTTCAAGCGAATGAAAGCTGATTACCACCAGCCTTCCGCCCGGTTTCAGCACCCTGGGTGCGGCTTCCAGCAGTGCTTTCAGGTCGTCCAGTTCATGGTTTACGAAGATTCGGAGAGCCTGAAAGGTTCGCGTCGCCGGATGAATTCGCTCATGCTTGAATTTCATTGACCGGGCCGCGACCGCTACCACCTCGACAAGTTGCGTCGTCGTGCGTATCGGCCGCGACCGGACAATGGCTCTGGCGATTCTCCGCGACCTCCTTTCCTCACCGAATTCGTAAATCACATCGGCCAGCTTGCGCTCGTCGATGTGGTTTACCAGTTGTTCGGCGGTCTCACCCGACATCGGATTCATCCGCATGTCGAGCGGTCCTTCCGCCTGAAAACTAAATCCCCGCGCCGCGTCCGAGAGCTGCAAGCTGCTAACTCCCAGATCCGCCAGGATGCCGTCGTACGTCGTTCGCTGTTCGCTGTTCGCTAGTTCCGCGAACGAACCGTGAATCAGCGTGACTACAGGCCAGTTTGTCGCTTCATCGTTCGTCGTTGGCTCGCTCATGCCTTCGCGAACAGCGAACGACGAAGCGCGAACAGCGAGTTTCTTCGCCGCAATCTCCAGCGCGACCGGATCCTTATCGAAGCCAATCAAATGTCCCGGTGCGCCGAGGCGTCTTGCGATTTCGTAACTGTGCCCGCCCAGCCCCACCGTGGCATCCAGATAAGTTCCGCCACCCTTTACGGCCAGAAAATCGATCGCTTCTTTTAAAAGAACCGGGACATGGCCAACTTCCCCATGCCCACCCCGCTCGGGGGTGTGTGCTGAATCTGTTTCCACTAGATGCCCAATTCGTCGAGCGTCTTGATGTCGTCATCCGTGAAAGGCTCTTTAATCTCCTTGTCGAGCGCTTCCATGTTCCGAACTTCCAGGTAGGTCAGATTGCCGAGCACTGCCACTTCCCCCCGAAGCTGCGCCGCCTCACGCAGAATCTGCGGGATCAGCAGGCGCCCCTGCCCGTCCATCTCCACGACCTGCCCGTAATAATTCGTGCGATTCAAAAA
>Ga0074044_10000201_pt1 | contig 59295 bp, 43 predicted proteins | sample BogForMeECP23OM1_FD_94443 | JGI IMG/M metagenome (GOLD analysis project Ga0074044, IMG submission 94443) | Bog forest soil microbial communities from Calvert Island, British Columbia, Canada - Bog Forest MetaG ECP23OM1 | ecosystem: Environmental > Terrestrial > Soil > Wetlands ...
GGAGTGTCTCAGGCGGCATCCCGAGGGATGAAGACGCCGCTTTTAAATCCGGAAGGCCTTCTTACCAGCGGTTCCCGCGATCTCCACGATCTCCGCCACCACCACCGCGTCCACCGCCGCCGCCTCGTCCACCGCCACCACCACCACGACCCCCGCCACCGCCGCCGCGCCCGCCATAACCGCCACCGCCGCCACCTGGGCGCCCGCCACCACCACCGCTGCGCTCGGCTTGCGGCCGCGCTTCGTTGACTACCAGGTTCCGCCCGCCGAAGTTTTGCCCATTCAACGAGTTCACCGCACGATCTGCATCTTCGTCGCCCTGCACTTCCACGAAGGCAAAACCGCGTGATTGTCCCGTGAAGCGGTCACGAATGAGATTGACACCTGAGGGAGTAACGCCTACTTGCGCGAACCATTCCTGAAGCTGCTCTTCCGTCGCGGAAAACGGAAGATTGCCAATATAGAGCTTCTTCACCAGCCCACTCCTTCTGCCCGGAACCCAAGTGAGAGTCGCGGAGCGCGCTGAAGGACAGCGATCGTTCACGGGCAGTCGGGGAAGCCGAGCCACCGCGGGGCGAGACCGGCACTTCAGCGGTCAGAGGCATCCTCTCGAAAATTAACCCCTTTTGCAATGGGAAAGAGTCTAGCTGCCTGCCCTTACTTCGGGTGGTTTTGCGATTCCTGTGGAGCGGTTACTTCTAGCGCTCTTCCTCCTGGGGTTGAGCCTCCCGCGCTCGTTGAATAGTGATAGGATGCCGCCGGCTCAGTCCCCAGCAGGACAACTCTATGCGCGGCACTATGATGGATTTTCCGCTGACGCTCCCTGCGATTCTGGAGCGCTCCGGTAAGCTTTTCCATCGTGTCGAAATCGTTTCCCGCAAGCCGGACCGCACCGTCGTTCGCACAACCTACGGCGAGTTCTACCATCGCGCCCGGCGCCTCGCTGACGCGCTTGCCAAGCTGGGGTTGCGCCCTGGCGACCGTGTCGCGTCCATGATGTGGAATCACTCGGGCCACCTCGAAGCGTTCTTCGGCGTACCGTGCGCGGGCGGAATTCTGCACACATTAAATTTGCGGCTGCATCCCCACGAAATCGCCACCATCGTCAACCACGCCGCCGACCGCTTTCTTCTTGTTGATGACGTCCTCCTCCCCACACTCGAAAAATTTCTCTCTCACGTACCGTTCGAACGCATCATCGTCGTTCCTTATGGCGGCTGCACGGTCCCGGTCCCAGATGGCTCCTTGGACTATGAAGAGCTGCTCGCCAACGCGGGCGACGATTTTCGCTACCCGGTAATTGATGAAAATGACGGCGCCGCCATGTGTTACACCTCCGGTACCACCGGCAACTCCAAAGGCGTCGTCTATTCCCATCGCGCCCTGGTCCTCCATTCCTTCGCCGAGCTGGGCGTGGATTCTTTCGCCATCGGCCACCACGACACCGTTCTCTCCGTCGCCCCTATGTTTCACGCCAATGCCTGGGGCCTGCCGTATTCCTGCACAATGGCTGGGGCGCGGCTGATTCTGCCGGGGCCCAATGTCGATCCCGAAAGCGTTCTCGATCTCATAGGACAGGAGCATGTCACCATTGCGTGCGGGGTTCCCACCGTCTGGCTCAGCGTCCTCGCAGCGCTCGAGAAAAATCCTGGCCGCTGGAAATTCGGCTGGCCCATTCGCTTGGTTTGCGGCGGTTCCGCTCCGCCGGAACGTCTGATGCGCGCCCTCGACAAGTACAGCCTCCACATTCTCCACCTCTGGGGGATGACGGAAACCACGCCACTCGCCACTGTCGGCAAACTCAAACGCCACATGGGAGACTGGACCGCGGACCAGCAATACGAAGTCCGCGCAAAACAAGGCTGGCCCGCCCCCTTCATTGAACTCCGCGTCATGCGGCCGGAAGGCCTCGAAGGCAAATCTGTCGAAGCTCCGCGCGATGGCAACACCCCCGGCGAACTGGAAGTTCGCGGTCCCTGGGTAGCGGCCAGCTACTACAATTCGGCGGACCAGGCTCATCGCTGGACCGAAGATGGGTGGTTCAAAACCGGCGACGTGGCCACCATCGATGACGAAGGCTTCGTGAAAATCGTCGACCGCGCCAAAGATCTCGTCAAATCCGGCGGTGAATGGATCAGTTCGGTGGACATAGAAAACACGCTGATGGGGCATCCTGCCGTCAAAGAAGCCGCGGTGGTCGGCGTCCCGCATCCCAAATGGCAGGAGCGCCCACTCGCTGCTGTTGTTCTGAAAGACGGGGCACACGCTACGCCGGAAGAACTTCGCGCCTTTCTGGCTCAATCGTTCGCCAAATGGCAGCTTCCCGATGCGTTCGTTTTCCTCGAAGCTCTGCCCCGCACCTCCGTCGGCAAATTCAAAAAGACCACGCTCCGCGAACAATTCGCCAACTGGGCCTGGGATCCATAATCGCGTCGCGAATTTCTCGAGCATCCCGGGACGAACTTCAAGCACCACCATTTCTCTGCAAAACCTCGCGGTGCGGAGCCAAGCTCAAAGCCGCGCCTCCACTTCCTGCGTCAAAATGATAGGATTCTGCGGAACGCTATGCGACGAATTGCCTCACGTGTCTCTCAACTGAATGGCGAAGGCGCGCTCGCCGTCTATTCCCGCGCGAAGGAACTCGAACGCGCGGGGCGGTCGATCATCCACTTGGAGCTAGGCGAGCCGGACTTCCATCCGGCGGCGCCGGTGGTGGATGCGGTGCGCGACGCGGTTGCGGCAGGGAGGGATCGATACGTATCTACCCGCGGTATTCCTGCGCTTCGCGAAGCGATCGGGGAATATTTGCAGCGGACGCGGCATTTGCAAGTGGCGCCGGAACAGGTCCTTGTGGCTCCAGGATGCAAGATGGCGCTCTCCCTGGCGATGATGGCGCTGATCGAGCCGGGCGATGAGGTGCTTTACCCCGATCCCGGTTTTCCAATTTATCCGTCGTTCACGCGCGGGCTAGGCGCCGCTGCGGTGCCATTCGGGCTGGAAGAAAAAAACGGCTTTCAGCCTGATCTTAACGAGATCGCCAGAAAAATCACGCCGCGTACGTCCGCTTTGATATTCAATTCTCCCAACAATCCGACCGGAACTGTTTTTACCACGGAGGCGCTGGGGAGAATTGCGGAGTTAGCCGAGAAGCATGACTTGTGGATTCTCGCGGACGAAATCTATGCGCGAATTTTGTTCAGCGGAGAATATGAGTCGATTTGGTCATTACCGCGCATGGCGGAGCGCACCGTCATCATCGATGGATTTTCGAAAAGTTTCGCGATGACCGGCTGGCGCCTAGGCTACGCGGTGGCGGCAAAGCACGTGGTGGATGCGATGGACTTGCTGGTGCTGAATACCTTCACGTGTGTGGCGGAATTCACGCAAGTGGCGGCGATCGAAGCGCTGCTCGATTCCACTGGTGCCGTAGAGGCAATGGTCGCGGAGTACCGCAAACGCCGCGACCTGTTCGTGGGCGGGCTAAACGGCATTCCGGGATTTCGTTGCCAGCCGCCCGGCGGCGCGTTTTATGCGTGGGTGAATATCGAAGAGACCGGCCTGGCCGCGGAAGAAGTGGCGAGACTTCTTCTGGAGGAAGCCGGAGTCGCGGGGATCGCCGGAGCTGCGTTTGGCCCGGGCGGGAAGAACTATTTGCGATTTTCCCTGGTCAGCGCGCGCCACCTGCTCCAGGAAGCGCTGGAGCGCATGCAGCGGGTATCTTCCCGGTGGCGGGCGGCGGTCGCGCATTAGGACAGGCATTCCTGCCTGTCGGGTCTTGCAACTGAAAATAGAGTTTGAAAAAAAAGCAACAGAAAGAAGACAGACAAGAATGTCTGTCCGACAAAAGTCTCAGGGGGGAGAGCAGTGACGATGAGAAGTCATGTTGAACCGGGAAAGGCACTGCTGCTTGGCGCTCTCGTTGTGTTCTTCGGTGCAGCAAATGCGGCTGCCCAGGCGAAGCCGCTCGCGGGCGCCGACGTGCCAAAGATCTATGAACGGCTTTTGAAGCAAATCGACCAGATCCCCATCTACGACAATCATTCACACGCCACTTTCCCCGACGATTCCGACATGGACGCACAGGCCGCGCCTCCGGATGAAACTTCCGTTCTGCGGCTACGCGATACCAATCCGGAGTTCGTGGCCGCGGCCAAATCGCTGTTTGGTTATCCCTACGATGATTTCAGCCCCGAGCACGCGAAGTGGCTGATCGACAAGAAGAAGGCGGCGGAAGCGGCAGGCGGCACGGCGTACTGGGACAGCATCCTCGACAAACTAAATATCGAAACGTGCCTTGCAAATCGCGTGGCGCTGGCGCCTTACCTCGATCCCAAACGCTTTCATTGGGTTTTTTTCGTGGATTCGTTCCTCTTCCCGCTGGACAACCGCGACCAGACGGGGAAAAACCCAGACATGGGCGTTTTCATCCCCCTGCAGGAGAAAGTCCTGCAGCGATACATGAAGCAGGAGAATGTGAACGCGCTACCGGCCGACCTCACTGAATATGAGGCTTTCGTCCGGCAAACTGTAAGCGATAACAAGAAAAAGGGCGGAGTGGCCATGAAGTTCGAGGCCGCTTACTTCCGCTCGCTCTATTTCCAGGATCCCCCGCGCGAAAGAGCCGCAGCTATTTACTCGAGATTTCATTCCGGCGGCGTTCCGACGGAAGAGGAATACCGGACGTTTCAGGATTACATCTTTCATGTGCTGATTGATGAAGCCGGCAAATTAAATCTTTCCGTGCATTTTCACAGCGCCGTGGGTATCGGCGACTATTTTAGTTTGCGCAATGGCAATCCGCTGAATCTGGAAAATGTCCTTCGTGATCCGCGGAACAACAAGATAAATTTCGTGCTGATCCATGGCGGGTACCCGTATACGCTCGACATGATTTGGATGACGGCGGCCAAAAACGTCTACACCGATTCGTCGTTGATGGGTTATTACGTCTATCCCTCGGAGCTGAAGAATATTCTGAAACAGTGGATTTCGCTCTTTCCTGACAGAATTATGTTCGGCTCCGATGCCTTTCCTTTCAACGACGCCGTGGGTGCGGAGGAGACTTTCTGGCTAGCGTCGCGCTCGGCGCGGACTGCGATCGCTGCGGCGCTGGCCGAACTGGTTTCGGAAGGCGCGTTCAGCGAAGAAAAAGCCCTTGAACTGGCACACATGTACCTGCACGATAACGCCGCAAAGCTGTATGGAGGCAAATCATGAGCACTGCTTCTGGGATGAAGTACATTCCCTGGAAAGACGTCGAGCGCGAGCAGCTAAATCCGCAGATTGACCGGGAAATGGTGGTCGGCGACAAAATTATGCTAGCGCGAGTGCTCATGAAGAAGGGCGCTCATGTGCCTCTTCATCATCATCATAACGAGCAGGTGACGTACATACTGGAAGGCGCATTGAAATTCGCCATCGATGGCAAAGAGATCGTCGTGCGAGCGGGTGAGGTGCTTTGCATTCCACCGCACATGCCCCACGAAGCCTGGGCAATGGAGGACACCGTCGATCTGGATGTCTTCAATCCGCCGCGGGAAGATTGGCTGAACAAAACCGACGATTACCTGAGGCATGGCCGCTAAGAGTGGGCGCTGGCTCAAGGAGAACTCGCGGGTCAAACCTCCCTACCCCGTTTTTCTTTGTACCGGACTCGCGAAAGAACGTAGACAAAGGCCTATGGTCTTGTTTACCGTAGCAGAGTGGGCTGATTCCAGGCGTGGGGTCAAACCTCTGAGGGGAGAATCATGAAGAGGCAACTCGTTGTAGTTTTGATGATGCTTGGGGCTGGGTGTGCCGCTCGCGCGCAGGAAGCTGTCCAGGACAGCCAGGCAGTCGATCGAAACGTGGCTGCGGATTTTTCCGCGGCGCCCGTTACAAATACAGCCGTGTCTCCGCTGGCCCCTGCTCTTGCCCTCTCGCCGGCCTCGAGCTTTGGGCCGGCTACGTCTGCTGCCTCACCGTTCGAAACGGCCGCGCCCGACCCGTCGCCGGCCCCAGACCCAAAGTTCATCTATGGGGGTCGAGACGATTTCCGCTGGCAGCTTGGGATTGGCGCAGACTGGCTGAGGTTTAGAAACTCGGTCTTCAACGCCAGTGCCGTCGGCGTCAAGAGTTCGGTCACGTACTTTACGAACGAGTGGTTCGGAATTGAAGGAAACGTCTCGGCCACCTTCGCTCCGGAAATCTTCGATCGGGAACACGTAAAAGTCCTGGTCTATGGCGCTGGGCCAAAGATCGCCTGGCGAGAAAAGAAATGGGAACCCTGGGCCCACGCCATCATTGGCGGAAGCCATGAGCAGCCACAGACCGCCGGCAACAGCAAGAACGCGTTCGCCGTCCAGGTTGGAGGCGGCGCGGACTATCGCTTCAATCCGCGCTTTTCCGGAAGGCTGGAAGCCGATTGGGTGCACACCAACTATTTCAGCCAATCTCAGAACAATTTTGAGCTGATGGGCGGCGTCGTTTTCCACTTCTAACGAAACGCGGACCGGCGGCTAATAAATTCCGTGATTTGAACCGGCAGCATTCACCACTCCGTTTACAACGGAGAGTTGATAGTCGTCTCCGCCGGTTCCCTTCCAATCTTTCACATTGAAAGAAGTGCCCGTTGGCGAGCGGTGAACTTTTATTCCGCTGAAGCCGAGCGCCGTCTGCCTTTGGCAGACCGACGGCAAATTTTTCGCTTCGAGAAAATAGGCCGGTCCGGAGCCAATGACCTTCGCTTGGCCGTCCGGTTCGAGAAGAACCGCAGCGCCTTCCTCGATCGCAATCGCGCGCACCTGCTTGGCCCACCCATCCTGCAGAATACGAGCCAGGAAGACGAGCAGCCGGCCCATGCGATCGCGCTTGGCGAAATGTGTGTCGGTGATGATTCCGGTGAGTAAAGGAATGCGCAGGAAGTCGCGCGAGATCGTCACTTTATTGTCGTAAGGATCGGCAAGTGCGGCCGGGGAATGAATCGTGTCAATCATGGAGGAAAATGAGAATTCACCGAGCACCGCCAACCCGGCGCTGGAGCCGCCAAGCGGTTTCCCGGCGGCGATGTGCCGGTTTAGCGCCTCCTCGACGGGCGTGTCCTGCCAAAACCGCACGTAGTTCGCTTGGTCGCCCCCTGCGATAAAGATTGCTTCCGCCTGGCCGATACGTTCGAGCAGCTTGGGATTGTCCGAGTCCTCGCGTTCGGAAAAGACGATGGTTGCCGCGGAGTTCAGCGGGCAGAGAGCGCGCATCTCTTCGTTTACTTTTTGGGCGTAGTCGTCCTCGGTGTTGGCGCGCAGAATCAGAAAGTCGCCGCCGTTTGCGCGTTCACACAGATTCTTGAGGGCGGGATCCTGCTCGCCGCCACCCATGAGCGCAAATCCGGCTCGCGGCGTGGCCGTGCTGTCAGCGGCGTTTCCCGCGCGAAAGTATTTCCACTTTGCGGAGGCTCCCGGTGCCAGCAGGAACAGGGCGAGCGAAAGAAGCGCGCTGCCCAACAGCGGAGAAACTTCTTTGCGGTTTGATGTCAATTTGAGCCGACCGAGCTTACCAGATTTTGCAGACTTGCTCGCGTACCATGGCATCGCCCTTTTTGCAGCCGAAAGCTTTGGCAAACTCCGCCATGTTCGAGAGCGGCCCTTTCCCCCGGAAACGAGGCAGGGGATGGCCATCGGTATTTGCCAACAAGCGAGCGTACTCCGGCCGGTCGTTTGCACCCCAAACCTGCGCCCAGCCGAGGAAGAAACGCTCTTCCGGCGTGAAACCATCAATGTCTTTCGGACGTTTGCCTTCGATGGATTTTTCGTAAGCGGCATAGGCAATAGCGATGCCGCCCAGATCGCCAATGCTCTCGCCGAGTACTAGCTTGCCGTTCTGATGCAGGCCCGGTTCCACTTCGTAGCCATCAAACTGTTTCACAACGCAATCGGCATGTTCATTGAAATTCTTCCGGTCTTCCGGCGTCCACCATTCGCGGAGATTGCCCGCGCCGTCGAATTTGGAGCCCGAATCATCGAACCCATGGCTGATTTCGTGTCCGATGACGGCGCCCATGCCGCCGTAGTTCACGGCATCGTCAGCTTTGGGGTCATAGAAAGGAGGCTGCAGAATACCGGCCGGGAAGACAATCTCGTTGAAAGTTGGACTGTAATAGGCATTTACTGTGGGCGGTGACATGCCCCACTCGGAGCGGTCCACTGGCTTGCCGATTTTGGAAAGGTCCCGGGCTTGCTCGAACGCGGCGCCCCGCTGCACGTTCGCGAGGTAGGAATGTCGATCGACGGCGAAGGCCGTATAATCGCGCCACTTGTCCGGATAACCGATTTTCACGGTGAACGCTTCCAATTTTGCGAGAGCCTGTTTCTTTGTTTCCGGTCCCATCCAAGTAAGCGTTGGAATATCCGCGCGCAGCGCGGCGATCAGGTTGTTTACCATCTCCTTGGCGTGCGCTTTCGCTTCGGGAGTGAAATAGGTTCTTACGTAGACCTCTCCTAGGGCCTCTCCGAGAGAACGGTCAGTTTGCCGCACACACCGCTTCCAGCGCGGAGTGATTTCCTTGCTGCCGGCCAGTTGCTTATCGTAGAAATTGAAATTCTCCTGCACAAAATCCTCAGAGAGCGCCGGAGCTGCGGAGTGCAGCAGATGCCACCGCAGGTAAACCTTCCAATCCGGAATCGAGGTGGCGGTGAGTTGGTGATTGAGCTCCTTGAAAAAGTCGGGCTGGCCAATATTGGCTTCGGTTACGGCCGGAGCGCCGACGTTCTTGAAATATTCCGGCCAGGACCAATCCGGAGTCAGCGCCGACATCTGTGCCAGAGTCATCTTGTTGTAGTTCTTCTCGGGATCGCGACGTTCCACTCTCGTGCGCGACTCCTTGGCCAGGGCTGTTTCGAGCGTCATCACCGTCTTCGCTTCGGCCGCGGCTTTGTCGGGAGCATCCCCCGAGAGTTCGAAGATTTTCGCCATGTGTTGCACGTAGCCTTCGCGCAGCGTCTTGGAGCGATCATCGTCGCGCAAATAGTAATCGCGGTCCGGAAGTCCGAGGCCACCCTGATCCGCTTCGGCAAGCATGCTGCTGCTGTTCTTGAAATCCGGCCGGGAGCCGAATTCGAACGCGGAGTTGATGTCCATTCGATGAGCGCGAGCGATGGCTACCTGCAGGTCCTTGGCATTCTGGATGGCATCAATTTGTGCGAGTTCAGGAAGCAAGGGTTTCAACTGAGCTGCGTCGATCGCAGAGGTGTCCATGCAGCTGGTATAGAAGTCGCCGATTTTTTGTTCGTTGGAACCCGGCGCAGGACTGGCCTTCGTGGAGGTGTCGAGAATGGAGCGCATGGCCGCGAGATTCTTATCGCGCAGAACGGTAAAGGATCCCCAGCTGGGATACTCCGGCGGAATGGGATTGTTCTTCATCCAGCCGCCCATGGCGAACTGGTAGAAGTCATCGCAAGGCTTGCAGGTTTTGTCGAGATTCGCCGTGTCGAATCCCCAGTAGGCCGCGTTGTCGGCGAGCGTCGCCGAGTCCCGCAGTCCGACGCCCGCCATCGCGATCGCGGCAACCAACAATACCGTCACGATTATCCCAACCGGAGATTTACGACTCCGCATGGTTTCCCCCAATTTGCCTTGAATTGTCCACCTTCTGAAGCCCGCAGCATTCCGGCACCACCCCTACCGGCACGCTCTCTAAGAAACAGACGAAAGGCCGAGCGCGGGGGTTTCAGGATTGTTGAATATCGCTGAAGTTAACGCAAGAAGCCTTCCGCCGGGGGCAAGGACAACACAACTAGACAACACGACTAAGTGGACGCGAGGATTACTTCGCAGGCAAAAGAGTCTGGTATTTCGTGATATCGACACCTTGCCAGTCGCCGCGCTCGATTCCTTCGCGAATTTGCGCGCCGCTCTTGCCTTTGCGCGATTGCTCGTAGGCGTAAAAATCTTCGCGTTCGCAAATCCCGCAAACTGCGGCGTGTTTCCCTGTATAACAATCGAGCAAGCTGCCGTGGCCTTGGCTGCGGTCACAGTGGCAATAGCATGGCTCCTGATAAAGAATCTTCTTGATGCGGGCGGCGATGCTGTATGCATTCTGAGCAACAGGATCGGTGAAGAGCGAAGGGCTCAAGGTTGCCGGCAGAGGTCCCACGGGCACCGTATTGTGAAACGCGGGAACCGGCTCAGGATTTATGTCTTGCGCCGAATTTGCCACGGACCCCGATGAAGCCTGCTGCGGAATCAGCGCTAGACCGAGCGCCACCGCCACGAGAATGATCCCGCCGAAGACTTTTTGTGTTCCTCGCATCTTTGGCCCCCTGATTCAAGCGACGCATTCCAGCGTCAAATTCCGCGCCGCCCAAGCTGGCCACTACTCTACGGCGCTATCGCGTTAAATTCCACTCTCGGTTCTTGGCGGGTCCTCCCCACTCCCATATCACGGCAGATGCAGGACGCCAATGCGGATCACTTCCAGCCGCGTCACATCCATCACTTTGTCGTTGTTCATGTTGTCGATCTGACTGTTCGCAATAAAGAAGAAGTCGGATCCGCGGATGGCTCCTGTCGTTGGCAGGGCACATAAATTGCTGCGATTTTCGAGGACAATCGTGCGTGTCACGCGAAGGCCATCGCTAGAGAGGTGGAATGCCGCGACACGAGGCGACCCGATGCCATTCTGAATGCCAATCAAGCTGCCATTGTGCCAATAGAGGCCGTCGATGCCGGCGAGCGTGCTTCGAGGTCCCGGATCAACGTCGCGGCTTTCTCCGTTTGCGAGATCCACTCTCACGACACCCAAGCTATCCGCGAGGTACAAGGTCTGATCGTCCTCGCTGAGTGCGATCCCGTTGGGATAAAAGAGCGGGCGATGAACCGGCAGAGCCTTGAAAGTTTGCGCGGAAGGATCGAAGCGCAGCACCGTGTTCGTCAGGCTATCCGTTGTAATCACTTCGCCGTTCTTCCGGATCACCAGATCGTTGAAACCGTGCTTGGCCGAACCCTCCGGCTTGAAGCGTCCCAGCAGTTTTCCGAGAGCATCAAAATGCAGGAGCTCCGTCCGCCCGCTGTCGGCGAAGGAATCGGCCCACACTGTGCCGTCCTTGGGGCTGGTTCGGATGCCTAAGATCGGCAAGAGTCCATAGCGGTCTGCTGGGACGAAATCGGAAATTCTGCCGTCTCCGCCAATTTCCACAATCTTCCGGCGATTGAGGCTGCCCAGATAAAAAACATTCCGCTGTGCATCGTAGGCCAGGCCTTCAGGAACCAGGTCTTTCTCCGTTGTGCGAATCGCTTCGCGCGCTTGCGCCACAACGGGAAAATCCCGGTGCACATTTTCTATTTGCGTCGTGAATTCCCTCGTTTGTTTCAACTCAAGGAAAGCGGGATCCCCGGAAGGATCGAATCCTTCCTGCAAGGCGAGACATTCCTTCAGAAGCGCCAACGCCTGGCGGCCCTCTCTCAAATGTTCTTTCGCTGTGGCAAGGAAATAAAGCGCCGCGCCGCGGTCAGGAAACGTGGGCTGCAGTTTCTGGACGGCTGCAATTTGCTCCCGGATCTCTTGGGCGTCCGCGGGCTCGGCGGGCGCGCCCTTGATCTCTTCCGGGTCTTGCCCAAGAGCGACAGCAGGCGCACCTAGAATTGCCTGGAGGCAGAATGCGGTGAGAAACAGTAGCAAAGGCCAATACCGAGTATTCCTGACGGTGTCCCGCGCATGGTGTTCCCTTCCGCAGCGGAGATTCGAAGGACTAGAGTGGCCTTCCATGGAAGAACCGGTTCCGTCTCGACCGAAACGGCCGCGAAGTCTAGACGAGCAGGGCTCGCGCGGGCGCGTATGCCGGAGCAGAAGGAGATGGGGACGCGGCAGTGGGCCGGCCGGAAACATGGCGCAAACGCAAGTTGCGCTGCACACGTCGGCCCCAGGCGCGCACAAAAGTGAAATTCAGTGCACCGCCGATCACTGAGCTGGCAAGGGGAATCAACCGGCCGACCCATTTTTCCGCCGTTTCCTGCCCTAGCTTGACGGCCAGCCGTTCCGCGATGCGCGGAGCAAGTCTTTCGAGGATCTGCTTTTCCGCAAGGTCTTTGCCATAGTCAACGCCGGTAGCCGCGGCCGCAGCCATCCACAACTCCAGCCGTTCACTTTGCCCGCGCTCCTCGAATCCGTAGAGCAGACAAAGTCTCTGTATCAGCCGCAGCGTTAGAATCGTGAGGAGCCCTGCGTCTGGAATGATCGTGATCATTCCGCCAAGCCCAAAGCCCGCCCCCTCGAGCAGTGCGAGCCGCTCCGTGTCCTGAATTAGAGTCTTAGCAATAGCATCCAGGCGCGCTACTGGCACGCGGTGCATATTGCGGAAGTCCGCCACTTCCAGCCCGTGCTTCCTCTTGAGCTGTCTGCGGAATTCTTCCCTGTCGATTTCGATCGAGCGCAACCCACGTAGGAGCCCAAATCGAGCAAACCGCCCTAAGACTCCTCCCGATACCGAGTTGTGTAACTTTGCCATGTCTTTAAGCATCCTACGGCGGTTAGATGGCCCTGGCAACCCCCTTCATCTGCCAGTTGCTGTGCCTGGTGCTGTACCGGGGGCTTCATCCCTTCGGAAAGGGAGTTGCATAAGTGGCGGCATTAAAACCCGCGTACTACTTGACGGGGAAAATCTTTTCGGTAAACTGCATTTTTCTCTATGGCGACTCTGCCACAAATCGTTCCCTCGGAAGTCGTGCACGATTTCGACTTTCCACAGCGAGAAGCTGCTTTCTTCTACGGCCTCTTCTTGCGCGGCCATTCCGCGGAGAATTTGCGTCGGGACATCGAAGTGCCCGCTATGGTCCTGGCCAAGTGGCACCGCGAGGCGGAACGCGAGCCAGAGCTGCGCGATATCTTCACGCGAATGGTGGAATACCGCAGGCACGTCCTGGCGATCTTCGATACCTTGGTTGGTTCGGACGTTCACAATCACCGCGTCCAGTAGGTACCTCGCGAAAATCACCCCCGGGTTCGGTCCGTGTAGATCTCCTGGGTGCACTCCTTGCCAACCAAAGGTCCTTCCACAAAACCCTGTCCGTAAGTTCAGGCCAAAAATTGTCAGGCAACCCTTCGATAATTTCACGAGTCTAACCGAAATCGGGGGACAAGTCCCACAAAATGCAGGAGATTCCTCGATTGACGGGCCGCTTGTCCAGGGGTAGAATTCAGTCGTCCTAGAAGTTGAGGTGTGCTAATGCCACGGGTAATTCGTGCCCTGATTGCTACTGCATTCTCGTTTGCCATCCTTATTTCAAACGTCCCAGCGCAACAGATTCCGCAGGAGCAAGATCCCGCGAATCCTCCGCCCCCTCAGACACTCACCAAGGAGCAGAGGAAGGCGCAGAAAGACAAAGCACGAAAGACGCTCAAAGAGCTCGACATCCAGTACAAGCAATGGCTGAACGAGGACGTCGTTTACATCATTTCGCCTGAAGAGCGAAATGCCTTCCTCCAGCTAGATACCAATGAAGAGCGCGAGCAGTTCATTGAGCAGTTCTGGCTCCGTCGCAGCAGCAATCCTGATCTTCCGGAGAACGATTTTAAGGAAGAGCATTATCGCCGCATCGCTTACTCCAACGAGCACTTCGCCTCCGGTATTCCTGGCTGGAAGACTGATCGCGGCCGCATGTACATCATGTGGGGTCCGGCGGACGAAGTCGATTCCCACCCGTCCGGCGGCACTTGGGACCGGCCGATGGAAGATGGTGGGGGCTCGACAACCACGTATCCCTGGGAAACATGGCGCTGGCGCTATCTGGAAGGAATCGGCGAGAACATCGAACTCGAGTTCGTCGATCCGAGCGGTTCTGGTGAATATCACTTGACCATGGATCCTTCGGAAAAGGACGCGCTGCTTCACGTCCCCGGTGCCGGCTTGAGCTTGTTGGAATCCATGGGCTTGGCCTCAAAGACGGATCGCTTCACGCGCTCTGACGGAACGAACCTCCCGACGGCCATGGGTGGTACACCCGCCAGCATGGATGAATTCAACCGCCTGGACCTCTACGCCAAGGTGAATAAACCACCTGAGGTCAAGTTTAAGGACCTTGAAGCGATAGTGACCGCGCGTATCGTCCGCGATCAGCTCAAGTTCACTTACCGTACCGATTTCATGAAGGTAACCAATGACACCGTGTTGGTTCCCGTCACCATCCAGGTGTCCAACGGCCAACTGAACTTCCAAGCGAAAGATGGCATCCATTCAGCCACCATGAACGTTTTTATGCGCGTCACCACGTTGACTGGACGCGTAGTTCAGACTTTCGAAGTTCCTGTGTCAAAGGATTTTCCCGATTCGCTATTCCAGCAATCGCTGAAGCTGCAGTCCATCTATCAACAAGCCGTGCCGCTTCGCCCCGGCCTCTATCGCCTGGATATCGTAATCAAGGATGTTCAGAGCGGAAACGTAGGGGTTGTTAACACCAGGCTGGCCGTGCCCCGCTTCGCGGACGAGAAACTGGATTCGAGCACACTCATTCTCGCGGACCAGCTTGAGCATGTCCCCGCCAAGCAGATTGGCACGGGGCAGTTCGTTTTGGGCTCAACTAAAGTGCGCCCGCGCCTCGACAACGACTTCACCACCGCCGACCGTCTTGGAATCTACCTGCAAGTTTACAACCTGAAGCCAGACGACAAGACACACAAGTCCAGCGCCACCTTCCAATACATCGTGAAGAAGGGCACCGAGCAGGTGATGCAATTCAAGGAAACGTCGGAACAGATGAAGCAGACTGGCGACCAGGTCACCATCGAACGATGGTTGCCGCTTTCAACTTTTGTACCCGGCAAGTACACCATCGAAATTAATGCCACCGACGGCATTTCCAATCAGTCTATTTCCAAGACCGCAGACTTTACGGTCCGAGGGCCACAGGAACCGACTAAGGCGGCAGCCAACACGGTTCCAGGGAGGTAGTCAGCAGTGATTAAAGGACAGGTCCGAGTCATGGGGGCACTCGTCCTGGCCGCAACGTTCTCGTTACTGGGAGCGAATCCGGCGGTGGCGCAGTTGAAGTCCGTTCAAGGCATGCTCTCGGGAGTGGTTCGAGACACTGCTGGTACGCCTCAACTGGGCGCGAGTGTTCAGGTAATCCCGGAATCTGGCGCGTCTGCGGCGGCTCTTGCTTATTTGACGAACACACAGGGAGTCTTTCGCGACGAAAAGCTCGCTCCCGGTTTTTATACCGTGCGCGTAACGCTTGCCGGATTCCTCCCCACTCTCGAAAAACACGTCCGCGTCAGCGCCAATCTTACGACCGTCATCCGCATACAGTTGGAATCCATGTTTGCTTCCCTGGAGCAGTTGCGCCGCGCTCCTTCTTCTGCACCTGGCGAAGCCGATGATTGGAAGTGGGTGCTTCGTTCGGCGAGCTCGGTGCGCCCGGTTCTTCAGTGGGTTGAAGAAGACCCGCTTAGCGCCGCCGCCGTGAGCTCCGAGTCTGTTGCCTTGGAGCCAGTGCGCGGGCGCCTGGAATTTGTCGACGGGGCACGCAGGCCCGGCTCGGTCTCCAATCTTCCTGCTAGCCCTGCAACCGCATTTGCTTACGATCAGGAGCTCGGTCCCACGAGCCGGCTTCTCCTTGCTGGCCTGATGAGCTACGACACCGATTCCCCTGCTGGTGGAATCGCCACGGTCTGGCTCCCCACCGGATCGCTTGGGGCTGGCCCGCACACGGCACTGGTTCTGCGGGAATCGAAGCTCGGAGAAGTGGGTCCAACGTTCCGTGGCGTTCGCATCGACCAAGGCGGCTCGATGGTTTTTGGGACCCGCGCAGTCCTTGAATACGGCGGCGAGTATGTCTTGGTCGGTCTTGGCCGACCTGCATCGTCCCTGCGTCCGAGGATGCAGCTCGACGCCCGGCTCAATGATGATTGGCACGCCTCCCTGATTTTTGCCTCCATGCCGACGGGCCCGGAACCATTCGAGGGCACCGACGGGGAGCCTGTAAACAACTTGGCGGCTGCATTGAGCGAAATGGACGCATTTCCGGTCCTTATGTGGCGTAGTGGACGTCCCGTGCTTGAGAGCGGTTTCCACGAGGAACTTGCTGCGGAACGCAAGCTGGGTACGCGCAGCAAGTTGCAGATCGCAGCTTTTCATGAAGACAATAGCCACGTGGCGGTGTTTGGCCGTGGCAGCAATCTTCCAGCCGGCGACTTTTTCCAAGACGTCTATTCCAATGGGTTCGCTTACGACGGTGGTTCTTCCAGCAGTTGGGGCACGCGCGCAGTGTATCGAGAAAAGTTGACGGATGACGTCGAACTCACCGCGCTTTATGCCTTTGCCGGCGCCTTGACTCCTTCGAGCGCGGCCGCTGGACCACTCCGCGAGCTGTTCCGGACCGCTGGACACCATACCGCTGGGGCTAAAGTCACCGGAAAGGTGCCTCGTCTCGGCACCAGGTTTACCGCTGGCTACCAGTGGATCAGTGGGACGGCGCTCACTCGCGTGGACAGCTTTGGCGAGTCCGTCTTTGACATGGACCCCTATTTCCACGTCGGAGTGCACCAACGTCTGCCAAAATTTGGCCCTGGCCGCTGGGAGGCCAACGCAGAATGTGACAACCTCTTTGCGCAAGGCTACGTGACTCTCTATTCCCAGGACGGCCGGGTGACCCTGATGCCCGCTTTCCGCACGTTCCGCGGTGGTCTAAGCCTCCAGTTTTGAGAGCAAATCGGGCTTTGGAAAGCTGTATGCCTCCTTCCAGAAAGCGGATTATCTATAAGTCTCCAGCCTTAGGAATCTGTAAGTTATTGAAATATAAAGAGGTTCCTGAAGAGCAACTCTTCCAAAGAATGGACTTTCGTTTGCACCTAATGTCTCCCGGTGGGGTGTCACCCCGCCTGGGCCGGTTATGAAGCAGAACCTGCGAGTCAGCCTCGGGGCCGTTGTGCTAGCGCTTGCCACGCTGGCCGCCATGATTTTTGCCTGGCTGAATTTCGTCCAGAGGAGTGAGTACGAGACTCCCGATGACGGCGTGGTCTGGCTGGACACCAGCCAGGGCATTCAAGCCCAGCAAGTGGCTCAGAACTCTCCTGCCGCCCGAGCTGGCGTGCGTCCTGGAGACCATCTCCTGGCCATCAACGGTAGCCCCGTCACTCGGCAAGTCCAGGTAACCAAGCGGTTGTGGCGGGCGGGGTTGTGGACGCAAGTGCGCTACAAACTGGCGCGGAACAGCGAGGAATTTGAGACTCCCCTCGTCACCGCTCCTGCCGAGAAACCGACTTCGATCGAGAATTATGCGCGTGTCGTAGGTCTCATCTATCTTTTCATCGGCCTTTTCATTTTTGCGCGCCGCTGGAATGCACCTCGCGCCGTGCACTTCTACATTTTCTGCCTCGTATCGTTCATTTTCTTCTCCTTCCACTACAGCGGGAAGCTGGACACTTTCGACTACGAGGTTTATTGGATCAAAATCCTGGCGCAAGTGCTCATGCCGGCTTTGTTGCTGCATTTCGCGCTGGTCTTCCCGGAACGCAGCGAAGGAACCAGCCGTTCGCTTTCCAAGCTCAGCTTCGTCTATCTCCCGCCGCTCGCGATACTTTTCGTTCATATCAGCACGGCACTGGGAGCGCTCGGTTTTGTACCTTGGCTGGGCTCCCGCGTCCTCCTCGATAAAATCGCCTACAGCTATCTGGGTGCTTGCCTTTTGGCCGCCGGGTTGGTTTTCTATCGCAATTACCGCGCAGCACCTGCCGGCGTCCTGCGCCAGCAACTGAAATGGCTCACGGCCGGGACCTTCATCGGAACGTTTCCTTTTGTAGTCCTGTATATCATCCCGTTCGCATTCGACGCGGCTTCCAAACCGTGGATGAAATTCTCCACCGTCAGTCTGGTGCTAATCCCGCTGTGCTTCGGCTACGCCATCATTCGTTATCGCTTGATGGATGTGGACATCATCTTCAAGCGCGGCCTCGCTTACACGGCGGCAACGGCTGCCATCGCCACGATTTACTTCTTCTTCGTGGCTCTGATCCCCCAGATCTTTCATGCGCAGACGAACGGCCCCGTTGGCGGTGTCATTGCCATCGTTATTGCCGCTCTCCTTTTCCAGCCATTCCGCGAATGGATTCAGGCCCGGCTGGATCGTTTCTTCTACCGCGACCGGCTGGACTATCGCCGCACGCTGATCGAATTCGGCCGCACGCTCACGAACGAAGTGCGGCTTGAGCCCATGCTCGGTTCCGTGATGGACCGCGTATCACAGACGCTTCTCGTCGATCGCCTAGCGATTTTTGTCGAGGACGTGTCGAATCCCGGCAATCTCCGTCTGGCTCGCTCTATGGGCGTGCGCCTCGCAGAGCCTCTCGATCTTAGTTTCCTCGGCCCAGCCCGGCCCGAGTTTGCGCGAGGGGCGCTCTTTTTTGAGTCGCCCCGCGCCGCGCGCGACGTCAGTGACTCCGTCCGGCACACCCTCGAACAGCTCGATCTCAATTACTTTGTGCCCTGCCGCATACGCGAGCACACCGTTGCCGTCCTGGGGCTTGGCAAGACCGTCGACGGCGACTATCTCTCCAGCGATGACGTCGAACTGGTGGAAACAATTGCAGGCTATGTCGCTGTGGCCCTCGACAACGCCCAGCTTTATACCTCGCTCGAACAAAAAGCCCTCGAGATCGCGCGCCTCAAAGACTTCAGCGAAAACATCGTGGAATCCCTCAATGTCGGCGTCCTGGCTGTGGACCTGGAAGGCATTGTCGAATCCTGGAACACGCGCATGGAGCAACTTTTTGGCGTGGCCCGGCAAGACGCCGTCGGACGCCAGCTTCGCTCCCTGCTCCCTGAAGAGCTCGCCGCGGAGATTGCCGCGCGCGGCGATGCCGAGCAGATCACTGGAATTTACAAACAGCGCCTGCAACATCAGGGCAAAGCGCTCACTTTGAACGTTTCCATCACTCCGTTGGTCAGCAAGTCCGCTGAGCGCATCGGGCGCCTCTTGCTGTTCGACGACGTTACCCAGCGTGAGCGCATGGAAGAGCAGATGTCGCAAACCGAGAAGCTGACTTCGCTCGGACTCCTCGCCGCCGGCGTCGCGCATGAAGTGAATACCCCGCTGGCGGTGATCTCCAACTACATTCAGATGCTCGCGAAGCAGATGCCGGATGGCGATCCGCGGCAATCCATCATCGAGAAAATCGTCAAGCAAACATTTCGCGCCAGCGAAATCGTCAACAACCTTCTAAATTTTTCGCGAACCGGCGCCGGCGAGGCCGTGGACATCGACGTGAACCGTGTCGTGGAAGAAACCCTTTCTCTCGTCTCCCATCCTCTAAGAACCTCGCAGATCCAGGTGGTGAAACATCTGGGCGAAACTCTTCCAGCCGTCCGCGGCTCAGCGAACAAGCTGCAGCAGGTCTTTCTCAATCTTTTCCTGAATGCTCGCGACGCCATGCCCGGCGGCGGCTTGTTGGAAGTGCGCACGGGCGCCCACAATGGCAGCGTCGAGATCGAAGTCGTGGATACGGGTGCCGGCATCCCGCGCGAACATATTCACCGCATCTTCGACCCCTTCTTCACCACGAAAGCCAGCGGCCGCGGCACCGGCCTCGGTCTCTCCGTCAGCTACGGCATCATCAAGGAACACTCCGGGAAAATCGATGTCCGCTCGACTCCCGGCAAAGGCACCTCATTCCACGTAGAGTTCCCTGCGGTCAGAAAGTCGGTTCATGTCTAAGGGTTCCATCCTGGTTGTTGACGACGAATCGGAAATCCGCGAAGGCCTCGAACTCCTGCTCACGAGCGAAGGCTATGGCGTCTCCAGCGCGGAGACGGGAGAATCCGGCCTTGCCAAGCTTGGAGAGCACCCCTTTGATTTGCTTCTACTGGACGTTAGTCTGCCCGATCGCAATGGCCTGGAACTTCTCCGGGAAATTCGCAAGCGTGATCCGCAACTTTCCGTCGTTTTAATCACCGCGTACGGCTCGATTGAAATGGCGCGTGCCGCATTTAAGGGCGGCGCCCTCGATTACATCACTAAGCCGTGGTCCAACGACGAACTGCTGGCGCAGGTCGCCCAGGCTGTGGAATCTCGCCGGCTTCGCGAAGAAAATGTCCACCTCAAGCGCGCGCTCAAACAGCGCTTTAATTTTCCGAACATTATTGGCAAGAGCGAAAAGATGCTGACGCTTTTCGATCTAATCGCCCAGGTGGCTCCTTCGCGCTCCACCGTGCTGATCAGCGGAGAAAGCGGGACCGGCAAGGAGCTCATCGCTAAAGCCATCCACTCCGCTTCGACGCGTGCAGACAAAGCTTTCGTCCCTGTCAACACAGGTTCTATCCCCGTGGATTTGCTCGAATCGCAGCTTTTCGGCCACGTGAAGGGCGCTTTCACCAGCGCCGTCGCTTCCAAAAAAGGGCTTTTTGAAGTTGCCGATCAAGGCACCATCTTCTTCGACGAGATCGCCACCATCAGCCCGGAAACACAGGCCAAACTGCTCCGCGTCATTCAAGAGCGCGAATTCATGCGGCTCGGCGGCACGGAGCAGATCAAAGTCGATGTCCGCATCGTCGCCGCTTCCAACGTAGAACTCCTGACTCTTGTCCGCGAAGGCCGCTTTCGCGAGGATCTCTACCACCGCCTGAACGTTATTCATCTCCAGCTTCCGCCGCTGCGCGATCGCCGCGAAGATGTGCCAGCGCTGCTTGCCCATTTCCTCACGCGCTATTGCCTGGAAAACGTCAAGCCCATGCGCCAGTTTACGGCAGGCGCGCTGAAACTCTTGATGGATTACGATTGGCCCGGCAACGTTCGCGAACTGGAAAATGTCGTCGAGCGAGCCGTCGTGCTTTCCACGCAGGAACGCGTCGACGTGGATTTGCTTCCGGAAAGCATTCGCAGCAAGGAAATTGTTCGAGGGGTCCGGCTGCAGCTGTCGGAATTTCTTCCCCCTTTGCCTGGCGAGCCGGGTTCCCGTTCTGCCGCCGACCACCCCCAGCCTTCGCTTTTTCAAATCATGGACGAGATCGAGCGCCGCATCATTATGGACATGCTTGAACGTACCGGCTGGAATCAAACAGAAGCCGCCGAGCGTTTTATGATTCCCCTCTCCACGCTAAATCAAAAGATCAAACGGTTGGGGATTGATGTCCGCCGCCGTGGCCGCGCCGATGAAACACTCTCGGCCTCCATGGGCAAGTAGCCGGCCGGGCGGAAATTGCTGGCTGTTCTCTCCCTTTGTTTTCTCAGACTTTCATCTTGCATCTGAGAGTTTGTCTATGCACAGTATCGCGGGATGATTCTTCGCCTCTCAAGTCCAGCGGTGCGCGGCCTTTTTGTCTTCCTTGCGTTGGTTTTCGTCGCCGGCCTTTCCTATTCCGGCATCCGCAATGCTCTTGCTGTTCACGAGGCGGGACTGAACACGCCTGAAGGTTACAAACGGGCGACTCAGATCGAGCCCGATGACGCCCGCAATTGGTATCTCCTCGGCCGCTACTGGCAATACAACCTGGAACATCCCGTTGCCCCTGCAGCCATCAGCGCCTATCAAAAAGCTTTGTCTTATGATCCACATTCCGCTGACACGTGGTTGGATCTGGGCACGGCGTACGAATCGGAAGGTTACATCGACGACGCCAGAAATGCATTTCTTCAGGCCAAGCGAGCGTATCCGGTTTCGCCGGAAGTCGCGTGGCGCTACGGAAATTTTCTGCTCCGCCGCGGCCCGAGCGAGTTAAAGGCCGCATTTGCGGAGATCAGGCACGCGGTGGAAGCCGACCCGATCCGCGCAGCAGCGGCTCTCGCTCTTTGCGTGCGCTTCGAACCGGATTTCAACGCAGCCTTGGACCGCGTGTTGCCAGTCTCACAAGCCGCTTACTTGAACTTGATTTCCGCCTTGGCTGGACAGGAACAAACCGATCAGGCTTTGGCTGTCTGGTCCAGGCTGGCCGCTCTTCACCCAAAACTTCAGCTGAGCGAATCCTATCCGTTGCTGGAAGCACTCATCCACAAGCGACAAATGGAAGAGGCCCAGCGCGTCTGGGGTCAGGCTCTCCTCTTTGCGGGCGTCTCGCGTCCTCCAGATCCACCAGGCTCTTTGGTGTGGGACGGAGGTTTTGAATCGAATGTGGTCGGAGGCGGGTTCACTTGGCGCTACCCCGCATTTGTCGGCGGCGTGGTGATAACCCTCGATACAAAGGAAAAGCATTCTGGAAATCGTTCCATCCGGCTGACGTTTAACGGCCTTCGCAACGTGGGCTTCAGCGATGTCTGCCAATACGTCCCTGTTCAGCCTTCCACTTCCTACCATTTTTCCGCATGGGTCCTGACGCGCTCGTTATCTACAGATCAAGGCGTGCGCTTCGGCCTCCAGTCCATCGGTGATTCTGGCAATTCCACCGCCTGGACGGATGATGTTGAAGGCACGCAGCCGTGGACCAAAGTCGAGTTTCCTTGGACCTCGGAAAAAGATGTCCGTGAGCTGCATCTCTGTGTGAGCCGTCTCCCAAGCGCGAAATTTGATAGCAAGATTCGCGGGTCAGCGTGGATCGATGATGTTGCCTTGGTCCCGGAGTCCGCGGAGAACACGAGGCAATGAAGCTTCTACGGATCGGCATCTGTGCCCTCGTGGTCTTCGCTGTGGCGTCGCACGGCGCCGTTGAAGATTGGGCACGCGCTGTCCTCGAGATCGGCGCAGCCTTGCTCTTTCTCGCATGGGCGGTCCGCGCCTATTTCTCGCGGGAACATCAGCTGGTCATTTCGCCTTTGCTCTTGCCGCTTGTCGCTCTATTCCTGATCACCCTCGGCCAGTTGTTCTCTCATCGCACCGCCTCGTCCTATGACACCCGTATGGAGCTCCAGCTTCTCCTCGCCTATATCCTTCTTTTCTTTCTAGCCGGGCAATCGTTTCGGACGCTCGAGGACTGGCGCGGGTTTGTTTGGTTCGTGATGAGCTTCGGATTTCTCGTCGCGATCTTCGGCATTCTGCAACACCTCACCTTCAACGGGAAGCTCTATTGGTTTCGCGAAATGAAGTACGGCGGCATTCCCTTTGGGCCGTATGTCAATCGCAACCATTTTGCTGGTTTTGCAGAGCTAGTCATTCCCATGTCTCTGATTCCTTTGGTCCTTGGCAATGTGCGCCGGGAAAGGTGGTTTCTCGTCAGTCTGTTTGCTGTGGTGCCCATCGGCGCCCTGTTTCTCGCCGCATCTCGCGGAGGCATCGTCAGTTTCGCCGTGGAAGTCGGGGTGGTGATCCTCTGGCTGATTATTCGTCGCACGGTCGGAAAACATTTGCTTTCCGGGGGTGCCGTCCTTTTGCTGGCGTTTCTCATGGTGTCATGGCTGGGTGTCCAGCAGCTCGTAGAGCGATTCTCTACCCTGCAATCCCTTGAGGTCACCACTGGGAAACGCGCCTCCATGAGAGCCGACACTTGGCGGATATTCCTCGACCATCCTTGGGTCGGCACTGGCCTAGGTACCCTCCAAACGGTTTTCCCTCCTTATGAGACGCTTTATGACGGAAAAATCGTCAATCACACCCACAACGATTACCTTGAAGGCCTCGCGGAGACGGGAATTGCCGGCGGATTGTGTTGCGTGTGGTTCTTGGGCGTTCTGTTTTTCGATTCGCTGCGCCGACTGTCTCAGCCCAACGGCGCCTTTGCTTCAACCGTTCAGCTCTCGGGCCTCGTCGCGTGTCTCGGCTTTCTTACACACGCTCTTTTCGATTTCAATCTGCACATTCCGGCTAACGCTCTCCTCTTTTTTCTCTTGGCAAATCTTTCGACAAGCGAGATTCGTCAATCCAGTCCGCAGATTCCCAAATCGGGAAACATACGTCGCAGGCATCGAAATCACTGATGGACTTGGTCCTTCTAACTGTATAATCAATTCTGGGGGTCATCTATTCGTATGCAACCAGCGAGACTGGGTGCGGGGGCGTTGTGTCTCGTCTCCACAACTTTGCTCGGATTTCTGGTTCTGGCGCCACCCAGCCGCGCGCAGGCCGTTCTCGAGACGCCACAACAAACGAACGACCGCATTCGGGAGCTTTCTGCCTCCGCCCGCAACGCGCCACATGAGTACGTCATTGGCAATGGAGACACGCTCTCCATCGAAGTCTTTGACGTGAAAGATCTAAGCCGCGACGTGCGTGTAAGCCAAACCGGTACGATCGGGATCCCGCTTGTACCCGTGCGCTTGCATGTTGCCGGGCTCACCGAGATCCAAGCGGAACAAAAAATTGCCGAAGTGCTGGAAGCAAATGGTTTAGTGTCGCACGCAGACGTGAGCGTCATTGTCCGAGAAAGAAAAAGCAAGCCTATCACGGTTGTCGGGGCGGTCATCCACCCATTGGTTTACCAGGCCGACCGCCAGGTTACGCTACTTGAGGTTCTCGCCGAAGCCGGCGGAGTTGCCAATGATGCCGGTGACCAAGTCATCGTGACGCGGCCCCTTCCGCAGATGACGTTCGATGAAGTGGAACCGCCTGCCATCAGCCCGTCGGAGGCCGCTCCCGCGAATTCTCAGCCCATCAAACCAGAAGCAAAACCCGCAGTCCCATCCGCCGGTCCATCTTCTTCGTCACCTAGTACGGCTGTGGCGGTTCCTCCCGAATTGCCGGCGCCTGACGCATCACCGGAGAAACCCGCCAATGGCACGAACGCTGCGTCGAGTAATGTCCCTGCCAACACTATCACCGTTAATCTGTATCAGTTGATGGAATCCGGGAATACTTCGAATAACATCCTTCTGCAGTCAGGCGACGTCGTAACCGTGCCTCATGCCGGAATTGTGTACGTTTTGGGAGCGGTTTCCAGGCCCGGCGGATATGTGCTCACCAATGACCGCGAGGTTATGAGCACCTTGAAGATTCTCGCCTTAGCCGGCGGCTACACCAACGTAGCCAAGACGGATCATGCCGTCATCCTTCGTAAAGATGCCCAGGGACAGCAACACCAGGTGCCCCTCGATCTGAAGAAGATTCAGAATAGCAAAGCCGAGGATTTGGCGATGCAGCCTAGCGATATTTTGTACGTGCCGCAGAGCGGAGCCAAGCAGGCCCTTATACGATCGGTCGAGCTCGGCATCGCCCTCGGTACAGCCGTCGCGCTTTATCGGGTTGCGTACCACTAGAAAATGTCAGAAGACAACAAACTCGTTCCTCGCGAAAACGGCTCCAACGGCGCCGTCGACCTGATTCCCCCATCCTCGCGTCTCCCTGCTTGGGATCTCTCGCCGCGCGAGCCGCATCTTTACGACTACCTGCTGATCCTTCGCAAGCATCAATGGCTGATCTTGTCGTTCCTGCTTGCCGTGGTCACCATCGTCACCATCGCCACTTTCCGTATGCAAGCCGTCTATGTGGCCACTGCTCGCGTCGAAATCGACCCCGCGAATGCCAACATCCTGCCGTTCCAGGGCGTGGATCCTTACGGCTACGAGATGGACGTCGAGAACTATATCGAGACGCAGTCGAAAATCTTGACGAGTGAAACTCTGGCCCTGCAAACGATCCGTAGCAGCGGGCTCGGCGCGCGGCCCGAGTTCGCTTCGCCCAATGGGCCCTCCGAAGCGCTGGCCGTCGGCAGCCTGGAAAACCAGAAGCGTCCCCCGGAACTCGGCGCATTCCTTGGCAGCCTCAGCGTAAAGCGCGTTGCCAACAGCCGGCTTATGGATGTGAGCTTCGAGTCGACGGACGCCCAGTTCGCCGCGCGCATCGTCAACGAACACATCAAGAATTACCAGGATCAGAACATTCGCAGCCGTTACGATGAATCCACGAGGGCCACCGCCTGGCTGCGCGATGAGTTGGACGAGCTAAGGATTAAAGTTCAAGAATCCGAAGACAAGCGCATCGCCTACGAACGAAAAGAGCAGATCTGGACGCTCGACGACAAGTCCAACATCACCACCCAGCGTCTTGCCGATGTTAACCGGGCCTTGACGGATGCCCAGGAAGAGCGCATGAAGAAAGAAGCGCTCTTTCAGTTTGCTAAGGCAGGTGACATCGCTGATGTGCCCCAACTTCGCGACGACCCCGTTTTTCAGAACCTTATTCAAAAACGGCAGGCCGCGTCGGAGGAGTACAACGACGCTTTGAGCCAATACGGCCCTAATTTCCCCAAGGTGCAGCGCCTTCAGGCCCAAGTGAAAGACTTGGACCAGCTCATCCAAAAAGAAGACGTTAACACCCTCAACCATATCGAGATCGATTACCGCGAAGCGGTACAGCGCGAAGCAATGCTCACGCAAGCTCTCGATCAACAGAAAGTGGAAGCAAATGCGATGGCCGAGCGCATGGTCGAATACAACATCCTTAAGCGCGAGGCCGAAGCCAATAAGGCTCTCTATGACGGTCTGATGACCAAGCTTAAGGAAGTGGGTATCTCTTCTGCTCTACAATCTTCCAATATCCACGTCGTCGATCCGGCCATGATCCCCGCTTATCCCTCGCGTCCTGCCAAGGCGAGGAATATCGCGCTCGCTTTTCTTGTCGGCCTTGTCGGCGGCATCGGCCTGGCCCTCATGCGCGAGTACCTGGACAACACCGTCAAAACACCCGACGACATCGAGACTCTCGCCCGCCTGCCTTCCTTGGCCGTTGTGCCTCAGTTTGGCGGCTCCAATGGCAACGGCTCCCGCAAACGCCTTTTGCAAGGTATAGCAGCGAATGGGCACGAGAAACGCATTGAGCTCGTTGCCCAGCACCTGCCCAAATCCCAAATGTCCGAGGCGTTCCGCGCGCTGCGCACCTCGCTGCTGCTTTCGCAGCCCGGCCACCCCCCGCAAGTCATCCTAGTAACCAGCGCGCTCCCCCGCGAAGGCAAGACCACCGCTGCGGCCAACTTGGCCGTCACCCTTGCCCAGCTTGGAGACAGCACCGTCCTCGTCGATGCGGACTTGCGCAAACCGGGAGTCGGCCGCCTGCTGAATATGGCAAGCGGCAAGTATGCGGGATTGAGTTCCTATCTGGCGGGTGTTTCAAGTCTTGATCTTGTCACCGTGCCCCACCCCGACATTCCCAATCTCGCTGCCATTCCCACGGGCCCGCTTCCCCCCAATCCAGCTGACTTGTTGTCCTCTCACAAATTGGCGGACGCCATCGCCGAATTGCGCACCAAATTTAAATTTGTCGTTATCGACTCGCCTCCCATCATGGCCGCCACCGACGCTGTCATCCTCTCTGTCCAGACCGATGGCGTTTTGCTGGTCGTGCGCAGCGGCGAGACTCCCAAGGAAGCTTTCACGCGCACTCGTGATTTGCTCATCAGCGTGAAGTGCCACATCCTTGGCGTCGTCCTGAACGCGGTGGATTCCGGCGCTCCGGACTACTACTATTCTTATCGGTACTATCCTTATTCTTATGGATACGGCCCTCAGGAAACCCCCGATTCTCCTCAGGACCATGAAGATCTTGCTGAATCCGTCTCCGAAAGCTCCCCGCGCCATCGCGACGACGATCAGTCATTGTAAGGAGGCACTTTGCGTTACTTGATCACCGGCGGCGCCGGTTTCATCGGTTCTCATTTGGCGGAGCGGCTTCTCGCCCGCGGCGATCGTGTCGTGCTGCTCGACAACCTTTCCACGGGAAGCATGGATAATATCCGCCATCTGAAGACCTCCGGCCAAATGGAATATCACCTGGACAATATCGAAAACCTTCAGTTGCTTGCGGAGCTCGTCGACGATGCCGACGTCGTCGTTCACCTCGCCGCCGCCGTCGGCGTCAAGCTCATCGTCGAAAGCCCCGTGCGCACCATCGAAACCAACGTCAACGGCACGCAGCGCATCCTGGAAGCCGCCTGCAAAAAACGTAAGCTCGTCCTCACCGCCTCCACTTCCGAAGTCTACGGTAAGAACACCAACGTGCCATTTCACGAGGATGCCGACCTGGTCCTCGGTCCTACCACCAAAGGCCGCTGGAGTTACGCCGCCTCCAAAGCTCTCGATGAATTTCTCGCTCTCTCTTACTGGAAAGAAAAGAAGCTTCCCGTAATCGTGGTCCGCTTGTTCAACACGGTAGGTCCGCGGCAGACCGGCCGCTACGGCATGGTCCTGCCCAATTTCGTCAAGCAAGCGCTGGACAACGAACCCATCCGCGTCTATGGCAACGGTCAGCAGTCCCGCTGCTTCTGCGACGTCCGCGACACCGTCGAAGGGCTTATCCGCTTGATGGACACGGACCGCTCCATCGGCGAGGTCGTCAACGTCGGTAACACCGAAGAAATCACCATCGAGGGCCTCGCTCAATTGGTCAAGAAGCGCACCGGCAGTTCTTCACCCATCGAATTCGTGCCCTACGATCAAGCCTACGAACCCGGCTTCGAGGACATGATGCGCCGCGTACCCTGCGTCGATAAACTTCACGCCCTCACCGGCTTTCGCCCTCAAACCTCGCTCAACGAAATTATCGACCGTGTGACAACCTTCTTCCGCCAAAAGGAAGAAACCACCACTCCTCGCGCCGCCACCAGTGCGGTCTAACTCGTAGGGGCACGGCACGCCGTGCCCTTCTTTCTCTTCCTCTTTCTTTTTCCCAGTTCTGTCATCCCTCCCGCTCGGTCTTATTTACAACGCCCGCGGAACCCCAACTACCGCTCACTCCCTATTTCCTCACATCCACCTGACAAGACGTTTTGCCGCTGCCTTCGTCTCTAGCCTTAGCAAACTCAGCGAGGGGCCTGGCAGCTCCCGGCACTTGTTCCGCGGGAACAATTCCCGCCACAAAGCGTATTCACCTTTGCTAAGCAGTTCTCTTTGAAAGGATAAGGCCCGCGAAATGAACACTATCGCCACACTCGACACCGCATTTCGCGACTTCAAATACGCCCTTCGCACCCTTGCTCGCACTCCCGGTTTCACGGTGATTGCCATCTTGACTCTCGCCCTCGGAATCGGCGCAAATACCGCCATTTTCACCCTTCTCGATCAAGTCCTGCTCCGCCTTCTGCCCGTCAAGAATCCCCAGGAGCTCGTCCTCCTCACCATGCGCGGCCACCACTACGGCAGCAATTGGGGCGGCAACGCCATTTCCCATCCCATGTTCCGCGATTTCGCCGCTCACAATGAAGTCTTCTCCGATATGTTCGCCCGTTTCCCCTTCGACGCCAGTGTCTCCTTCAATGGCCAAGCGGAGCACATTCAGTTGGAAATGGTCTCCGGCACTTACTTTTCCAATCTCGGCCTCAATCCCTATCTCGGCCGCGTCTTCACCATCGAAGATGACCGCCTCCCGGACGCCTATCCCTACGTCATCCTCAACTATGCTTATTGGAAATCGCGTTTCTCCGCCGACCCCAACATCATCGGCAAGACTCTCATCCTTAACAACCAAAGCATGACCATTGTCGGTGTCCTTCAGCCCGGCTTTGACGGCGTCGAGCTCGGCCGTACTCCCAAACTCTTCGTGCCCCTCATGATGCAAAAGGAAATCATGGTTGGCAATCCTACCGACATGCTCAAGGAACGCCGCAACCGCTGGGTCAACGCCTTTGGCCGCCTCAAGCCCGGCGTCACTCGCGAACAGGCCAAGGCTTCCCTCCAGCCTTTCATGCACTCGATGCTTGAAATGGAAGTAAAGGAAAAAGCCTTCGCTCACGCTTCACCCTATGCTCGCGAACAATTCTTGAAATGCTTCATCGACCTGCTCCCCGGCTCTCAAGGCCGCTCCAACACCCGCGAGACCCTCTCCACTCCCCTCTGGGTTCTCATGGCTACCACGGGCCTCGTTCTTCTCATCGCCTGCGCCAACCTCGCGAATCTTCTCCTCGTTCGAGGATCAGCGCGAAAGAAGGAAATAGCGATTCGCCTGGCTATGGGTGCCACACGCCCTCGCATCGTCTCGCAACTATTAATCGAAAGTCTTTCTCTCGCGACTCTCGGAGCCCTCGCCGGACTCGCTCTCGCCTACTGGGCCGACAAAGCTCTCATGGCCGCCTACCTGCCCTCTGACTCGGGAGGCTTGCGCATCTCCACGACTCCCGACCTGCGCATTCTTCTCTTCACGCTCGCCGTCACTGTCGCAACGGGCGTCTTCTTCGGACTGGTTCCCGCTTTGCAGACCACCAAGCCCAACGTCGCCTCGACTCTCAAAGACGAAGCCGCTGCCGTCGTTGGCGGTGGTCACGGCGCCCTCAGAAAATCTCTCGTCATCGCTCAGGTCACTCTTTCTCTCCTGCTCCTGATCGGCGCCGGCCTTTTCACCAGAAGCCTCGGCAATCTTCGCAATCTCGGTCCTGGTTTTCCTGCGCAAAATCTCGTCGGGTTTGAGATCGATCCCTCTTACAGCGGCTATAACGTTGCTCGCTTGAAGGTTTTCTATCCTCAGTTGCTGGATTCGCTCTCTTCCATTCCCGGCGTTCAGTCCACCGGCCTCGCTTCCATGCGCATCCTTGAAGACAACGAATGGGATAGCAGCATGACTGTCGAAGGTTTCAATCCTCCCACTCCCGACGCTCATCCCGAACCTTACATGAACGAAATCAGCCCCAACTACTTCGCCACCATGGGCGTTCCCATCGTCAACGGCCGCGACTTTCGCCCCTCCGATACTCGCGAGGTGAATCACCATCCCGACGACCCGTTCGGATGGAATCCGGCCGTCGTCATGATCAATGAAACTTTCGCGAAGAAATACTTTGCTGGCCGCAACCCCGTTGGTATGCATTTGGGTTTCGGCTCCGACCCCGGCACTCCCACCGACATGGAAGTCATCGGTGTTGTCAAAGACATCAAATACCAGAATCTCCGCGAAGAGATTCCTCCTCAGGCCTATCTCCCCTATATCGCCGACCGTTTCATCGGCGGCATGGTCATCTACGTCCGCACGGTTGCCGACCCCACCCTGCTCATGTCCTCTATCCGTTCTAAGGTCCGCGATCTCGACCCTAACATTCCCATCTCCAGCATGCGCACCACCGAAGTGCAGATCGACAATTCCCTCGCGACTGAGCGCATGATCGCCAGCCTCTCCGCCGTCTTCGGTTTTCTTGCCACTCTGCTCGCCGTCATCGGACTCTACGGCGTCATGGCCTACACCGTCGCGCAGCGCACCCGCGAAGTCGGCATCCGCATGGCTCTCGGCGCCGCTCAAGGCAGTGTCATCTGGATGGTGATGCGTGAAGTGCTGGTGCTTGTGGCTATCGGAGTCGCTGCCGGTGTCCCCGCTTCATTGGCGCTCACCAAACTCGTGCGGAGCCAGCTCTTTGGTCTATCTCCGCATGACCCGGCAACGCTCGCTCTGGCAACGATCGCGCTGGCATCCGTCGCCTGTGCCGCGGGCTACATCCCCGCGTGGCGCGCCAGCCGCCTGGACCCCATGAAGGCTCTACGTTACGAATAGGTCGCGCTTCTTCGGTTCACCGGCCGCCAGCAAAAGAAGCTATAGACGGCTGCTTCACAAAGTCATTCAATCAACGAGTGGCAGCGCGATCTCAAATCGGTAGCTGCCCGCGGGAATCTCGTACTCTGCCTCGTTGTTGACTTTGGCCGCGGCGTGAACTCTGCTGCTTTTCGATAAGAGTTGCCCATCCAGCTTGTAGGATTGCGCCCCTGCTTCCGTGAGCGGCAACCGCCCGGTCGAATTTGCGGGAATCGTCAAATCCCAAATGACTTTGTTTCCAGCAATCGACCACGCGGAGTGAATCGTTCCGTAGGAAGACTCATACGAAAAGTCCAGACTCCCCAGACGTTTATCGAAATTCGGATGAAGGCGAATGACGTGGAACCCTGGATCACTCGCGACCGTATCGATTCCAGCCGCGTAGCGGTAAATCCAGTCGGCGACGGCCCCATACGCATAATGATTGTAAGAATTCATGCTCGGGTCGCCACGCATTTGGTCGCCGTTCCACCGCTCCCACATCGTGGTGGCGCCGTGCTCGACCAAATATCCCCACGACGGATACTCCGTGCTGAGTAGCAGACGATACGCGACATCGGCGTGCCCGGTATCCGTCAGCGCGCCCAGCAGATAGGGAGTGCCCAGGAATCCCGTCCCAAGACGCCATTGATTGGCTTCCAGTCGATCCACCAAACGCTTCGCCGCAACGCCGCGCAGCGATTCAGGCAGCAAATTCATGTGCAACGCGAGTACGTACCCGGTCTGCGTTTCAACGGGTTTGTCGCTCAGCGGCCTTGCGGTCCCTGAAGCGAATACTGGCGGCGGCGGAACACCGCCGACGAACCCATCAGGCCGAACGTAGGCTTGGTTGAAGGCTGCTTTGATCTTTTCAAACAGTTCACTGTACTTCCGTTCGTCATCCGTTTTTCCCGCCTCGTGAGCCATTTGGCTCATCAGCGTGGCATCGTAGGCCCAATACGCTGTAGCAATCAGATCCACGGGAGTCACTCCTTCGGGGGCCAGCCAGTCCGCGAAAGGAATGCCGTAGTTCTTCTTCCAAAGATAGTCGGGATTCGCTGCTTGTATCGCGGCAAGATACTTTTCCATCCCCTCCCAATTTTCTTCGACCACCTTCTTGTCACCCGTTTGGATCCACGAAGTCCAGGGAATGATGACGCCGGCATCGCTCCAGCCCGTTCCGTAAGCTGGGCTGGGAGTGTTTGTTCCGGGTGCGAAGATTCCATACATGTCCGTGCCAACCTGCGTGCCGCGTAAATCCGCTCCGAACTTCCTGGAAAAAGTCGTCAAATCCATGTTGTATGTCGCGGTCCGCCAGAACACCTGTGCATCGGCCGACCATCCCAGCCGTTCGTCCCGTTGCGGGCAGTCCGTCGGGACTCCTACGAAGTTCGACCGCTGGCCCCACAGAATATTGCTCCACAGCTTGTTGAGCATCGCGCTGCTGGTCTTCAGCGTCGCCGTAAACGGAGCATCCGTATGAAAAACAACTGCTTTCACATCCTCGAGCTTCAGCGGTGCCTTCAACCCCGATACTTCCGCATAGCGGAAGCCATGAAACGTAAACGTCGGCTCAAATTCTTCGATCCCTTTGCCTGCCAGGACGAAATGGTCCGTCGCCTTCGCGGTTCGCAGGTTGTCCGTATAAAGCGTGCCGTCCGGATTCAATACTTCCGCGAATCTCAGTTTCACGTCCGTTCCCGCTGCTCCTTGCGCTCGAATGCGCGCAACTCCGGAAAGGTTCTGCTCGAAATCGAAGATGTATACGCCCGGAGAAGGGTTCGTCAATTTCTTTGCTTCGATCGCTTTTTTTTCCGCGCGAATCGGCTGGAAATATTGCCAGAGGATTTGTGGTTCCTTTGGCTGGACCACCTCCACGGATTTCCACCCGCTGTCGTCGAATGCCGCGGTGTTCCAGTTTGCTTGCACCTTCCGCGCGTCGTACGTTTCTCCGTCGTAGATTTCAGCGAAGAGGATGGGCGAAATGTCGGCTTTCCACTTTTCATCCGTCATGACCCAATCCACGGATCCATCTTTGTATTCGATCCTGAGCTGGGCCCGCAGCGCCGGCGGTGTTTTTCCGTAGTTGTAGCCCTGGCGAAACCACTGCAACGGAGTCGAATACCAGCCTGGACCCAGCAGTGCGCCTATCGCGTTTTTTCCGGATTTTATTTCGGCTGTTACGTCATACGCCTGGTAAATCACACGCTCACGGAAATCCGTCCAGCCCGGCGCCAGAATCTCGTCGCCCACGCTTTGTCCGTTGATCGACAATTCGTACGCGCCAAGAGCCGTTGCGTAGACGCGCGCGGAGACGACCGGCTTTGTCACTTCAAAGGTCCGGCGGAGAGATTTTACGGCTCCCGTCGGCCACGGATTTCCCAGCTCGCCGTTTTCGAATCCGGAAGTTGGCGCAACGTAGCGAATCGCCGCGCTCCACGAGGAATCGCCGAATTCGGAAGCCTGCCAATTTCCACCGGCATTCAACGCAGCTCGCCAGCCATCCGCAGTGCTCTTGAACAATTCAAACGTGCCGTCCGCCGCTTCCACATACAACACTGCGTTCATCGGCGTTTGGGGGCCCTGGCGTTGCCCACTGTTTCCACCGGTCGAATAATGCACCACCTCAATCGCCAGGACGTTTTGCCCGGCGCGTACCTCGCCCGAGACATCCCGAATCGCGTATGTTTTCCAAGGCATTTGCCGCCACGGAGGCAGTGGCGCTTCTTCCATCACTTGTTTTCCGTTGAGCCACGCGCCCGCCGAATCTTGTCCAGTCGCGTAGAGCGTGGCGCGCCGTACGGGTTTCGTTAGAGCAAAATGGAATCGAAATTCATGCTTTGTGTTCGGCGCGTCTTTGGGCACTTCCCCGCTGTCGTTTGTGATCCACTCCGCGCCGGATTCCCGCACACGCCGTAGTTCGGGTTCTTCATAGCCGATCCACTGCGCCTTCCAGTTTTCCTGCTGCACTAGCCCTGTTTCCCACCAACTCGATTCGCTGGGAGCGGATGCCTTGCCGTCTTGATCCCATACCAAAACTCGCCAGAAATATCGCTTGCTCGGTTCAAGCACAGGGCCTCCGTAGGTCACTCCGAGAGAGTTGTCCGATTCCACGCGCCCGCTGTCCCAAATGTCGCCCTTGCCGCCGACTAGCAATTCCGCCTTCGAGGCGACTTGAATCTGATACGCGGTTTGTCGCTCACCTGAACGCGCATCCTGAATCTTCCAGGACAGCCGTGGTTTGGCGGCATCCATGCCAAGCGGCGTGATCAGCGATTCGCATTCGAGTTTCACGGGCTTTGCCGATTGCGCGGCCGCGCTCCATGCGAACAGCAGAAAACACACTCCCGCAATCTTCGTAATCCTCAGCACGCTTCTAACGTCGCTCTCTAGTTTTCTCATCGCAGGTTCTCCCGGTCTTACTCGGCTCGAGCAAAACTATCTGTGGGCTGGGTCGTTCGCACTCAGGTGGTCAGCGTCGCGCACTGTAGCGGCAACCCCTCCTGCCTGTCAACAAATTGCGGGTCAGCAATTGGAGCGGACATGATTTTGGCGTCTCTTCGAAGGAATTCTAGGCAGCGGCGAGATACACGTAGCGCAGAATAAACAGTGCGGTGAGAATCCAAACGAGGGCGTTGATTTCCTTAAATTTGCCCGACGCCAGTTTCACCACGGTATAAGAAATCAGCCCGAGGCTGAGACCGGTCGCGATGCTAAATGTCAGCGGCGTCGCCAGCATGGTGATAAACGCGGGCAAAGCCTCGCTAAAGTCGTTCCAGTTCACCTGGGCCAAGGATTGAGACATCAAGACGCCGACCAGAATCAATGCCGGAGCTGTCGCGTAAGCCGGAATGGCTGTCGCCAGCGGCGAGCAAAACATTGCCAGGAGAAAGAGTGCCGCAACGGCAATATTGCTGAAACCGGTGCGAGCTCCGGCCGCGACGCCTGCGGCGCTTTCGATATAGCTCGTGACCGTGGAAGTTCCCGTCAGCGACCCGAAAATCGTTCCTACGGAATCCGCCAACAGCACGCGGCCGACGCGCGGAATCTTGCCATCCTTGATAAATCCCCCTTGCTCGCAAACGCCTACAAGTGTCCCTACGTTGTCGAAGAGGTCGACGAACAAGAACGCGAAAAGTATCTCCAAAAATCCGAGATGCAGCGCTCCCCGAAAATCCAGCTGAAGAAAAGTCGAGGATGGATGCGGCATCGAAAAAAACGTGGTAGGCCAGCTCGAAATGCCGCGCAACATCCCGACTACGGTCGTTCCAATGATGCCTATCAGGATCGCACCGTGGATTTTTCGCGCCATCAAAATCAGCGTCAGGGCAAGCCCAAAGCACGCTGTCTGCACTTCTTTGTCGGCGAAGCTGCCCAAACCCACAAAGGTCGCGGAGTTGGCCACCACCAGCTTGGCATTCCTCAACCCGACAAATGCGATGAACATCCCGATTCCGGCTGCCGTCGAATGCTTCAAGCAATCCGGCATGCCATTCACAATCTGTTCGCGAACTTTCGTTACCGTAAGGACCAGAAATAGCACACCCGAAAAAAACACGACCGCCAGCGCCGTTCTCCACGGAACATGCATGGACAAACATACGGAGTACGTGAAGTACGCGTTCAGCGACATCCCGGGCGCGAGGGCGATCGGATAGTTTGCATACAACCCCATCACCAAGGTCGCGGCCGCCGCCGACAGACACGTCGCAAAAACCACACCATCGGCCGGCATTCCCGCCTGCGCAAGAATCTGCGGGTTGACTACGACGATATAGGCCATGGTCACGAACGTCGTAAGCCCGCCCAGCAACTCTTGCTTCACCGACGTCTGATTTTCGGCAAATTTGAAGTAGCGATCGATCAATCGTCCCTCCGCGCTCTCATCCCGCCCGCAAAGTCTTCTTCGCTTGCAAACAGCTCCCTCAGGGATAAATCTTCAGGTGAAGCTGATCTAGGAACTCACAGACAAGTTCGTCCCGCCGCCGAGCCTATTCATCCCCCGGGTTCAGCAAAAACGCATCCAACGTTGCGCTGAAATCTCAATACGGAATCTTGTTCGGCCGATCGCGCCAGGCCCGAAATCCAGCGAGCGCTTCTTCTCGCATCATCTGCACTGTGGGAATTCGCCGCCCTGCATACGGCAATTTCAGCTCGCTGTAGATGAACGAATCGTCAAATCCGGCCTTGGCCGCATCTTCCGCGGTACTGGCGAAATAAATGCGCGAAAGCCTCGCCCAATAAATCGCTCCCAGACACATCGGGCACGGTTCGCACGAAGTGTACAGCTCGCAATCCTTCAATTCGAACGCGCCAAGTTTTTCGCAAGCCCGCCGAATCGCCAGCACTTCCGCATGCGCTGTGGGATCGTTCGTCGAGGTCACCTCATTCGAACCCTCGGCGATAATCTTTCCCTCCTGCACAATCACTGCGCCGAAGGGTCCCCCGCGTCCCGATTGAACCCCTTCAATCGACAGTTGAATCGCCCGCGTCATGAATGGATTGCTCAAGTCTTATCGCCACCGGTCCATTCGTTCGCTATCACTGCCGCGTTCTCCAAGCATTCCGAAATCCACAAAAAAAGCCGACGGAATGCCCGCGTCAACGGGCAAGTATATGCCCAGCAAACGGCCACCTAGCACTTTTTTCGTCTTGAATTATCGATTTTGCAGACTTGAAAACCTGCAGATATCAGTCTACGCTCGGTTCTCATTCATACGAGTTTTTCTCCGGATCCGCCTTTCACTATGAATTTGCGCGCCTTCGTTTCCCGCCGGGTTGTAACCCCGGACGCCGTGCGTCCCGCAGCCCTGCTCGTCGCAGAAGGCCGCATTCAAGCTGTCGTCGCTTCCGATCGAATCCCGCCCCAAACAGAACTCCTCGATTTTGGCGATGCTGCGATTCTCCCCGGCCTAGTCGATTCCCATGTCCACATCAACGACCCCGGACGCGCCGATTGGGAAGGATTTGAGACCGCTACGCGAGCCGCCGCCGCGGGAGGATATACGCTCCTGGTGGACATGCCGTTGAACTGCCTGCCGGCCACCACCAATGTCGCCGCTCTCGAGGCGAAGCGCGCAGCCGCGCAAGGCCGATGTCGCATCGACTGGATGGCCTGGGGAGGAGTCGTCGCAGACAATCCCCTCGACATTGAGCCGCTGGCCAACGCAGGAGTTCCCGGCTTCAAATGTTTTCTCGTTCATCCCGGCGTCGACGGCTTCACCATGGTCACGGAACAGCAATTGCGCGCCGCCCTGCCTCACGTCGCTCGGACAGGTTTACCCCTCCTCGTCCACGCAGAACTTCCGGCTCCCATTGATGCGGCCACCGCAAAATTGGCGAACGCGGATTGGTCCCTCTATGAAACATATCTGCAATCGCGCCCCGAAGAAGCAGAATGCTCAGCGATTCGAATGCTCCTGTCCCTTTGCCGCGAATTCAAATTCCGCCTGCACATCGTCCATCTCTCCGCCAGTAAAGCCATTCCCGAGCTGCGCGCCGCACGTTTCGAAGGTCTTCCGGTGAGTGTGGAAACCTGTCCGCACTATCTCCATTTCACCGCCGAAACAATCCCCAAAGGAGCAACGCTCTTCAAATGTGCCCCGCCAATTCGCGGCCGTGAAAACCGCGAGCAACTCTGGCAGGGCCTTCGCGATGGAACGATCGATCTCGTCGCGACAGATCATTCTCCGTGTCCCCCGGAAATGAAGCGCCTCGCGGAAGGAAATTTCCGCACCGCCTGGGGCGGCATTGCAAGCCTCTCCGTTGCACTTCCGTTGATGCATACCGAAGCCACCCGGCGCGGATTCTCTCTCATCGATATCGCGCGCTGGATGTCGGAAGCTCCCGCAAAATTAGCCGGCAGCCACACGCGCAAAGGCCGCCTCGCAGCGGGATTCGATGCCGACTTCGTCATTTTCGATCCCGAGGGCGAGTTCGTAGTGAGCGAAAACCATTTGCATTACCGTCACCCGGTTTCGCCCTACCTCGGCGAAAAGCTGCGCGGCGTAGTAAAAGCCACCTATCTTCGAGGCACGCTGGTATTCAACGACGGCGAATTCGCCGGCAAGCCCATCGGCATGGAGCACCGCCGCTAATGTCGTGCCTCCAAAAAAGCCCACGCACCCAAGTTTCGATTTGTCTGTCATACACTAGTACAAGCAGCTTGGCCCCTGCAAAAGACTGGATGATTCCACGATTCGCATGAAAAACGCTCCCATCGTCGGCACCTCGGTCCCGCGCATGGAAGGCCGCGCCAAAATCACCGGAGAGGCGCGCTATGTGGACGACATGGTTTTACCGGGCATGCTCTATGGCGCCACCGTTCGCAGCCGCATCCCTCGCGGCAAAATCAAAAAGTTCTTCTTCGGTCCCGGAATCGATTGGAACGAATTCGTAATCGTCTCGCATCAGGACATTCCCGGGAAAAACTGCATCGCCCTCATCGAAGACGATCAGCCGTGTCTCGCCAATGGCATAGTCAATCATCCCGAGGAACCGCTTCTCTTGCTCGCGCATCCGGACCGCCATCTACTGCCAAAAGCCGTCGAAGCCGTATCTGTCGAATACGATCCGCTCCCAGCGATCTTCAGCATGGAAGAAAGCGAGGCCTTGGAACAGATCATCTGGGGCACCGACAACGTCTTCAAAACCTATCTAATCGAAAAAGGCGACGTCGACGCCGTGTGGCAAAACGCGGACCATATCATCGAAGCCGAATACACGACTGGCGCGCAAGAGCAGCTCTACATCGAAAATAACGGAATGATCGCCACTTTCGATCCCCAGCAAGGCATCACCGTCTGGGGCTCGCTTCAATGCCCCTATTACATCCACAAAGCTTTGATGAAGCTTTTCGCTCTTCCCGCGGATCGCGTCCGCGTAGTACAAATGGAAACTGGCGGCGCTTTTGGCGGCAAGGAAGAGTATCCCTCAATGATTGCCGCGCATGCCGCGCTCCTCGCCATGAAGTCCGGCAAGCCGGTGAAAATTATCTACGACCGCATGGAAGACATGGCGGCGACCACCAAGCGTCATCCTTCGCGCACCCGGCACCGCACCGCCGTCGACAAAGACGGCAGAATACTCACTGGAGAAATCGACTTCACCATCGATGGCGGCGCCTACAAAACATTATCTCCGGTAGTCCTTTCCCGTGGCGCCATTCACGCCGGCGGTCCTTACTATTGGCCCAGCATTCGCATTCGTGCAAAGGCCGTCGCCACCAATGTCCCGCCGCACGGCGCGTTTCGGGGATTCGGTGCGCCGCAGTCTCTCTTCGCGCTCGAGCGCCACATGGACCGCATCGCTGAGGTCGTCGGTCTCTCGCCAGCCGAAATCCGGCGGCGCAATTTTCTCAAGCCCGGCCAGACCACTACTACGGGACAAACAGTGAACGAAGAGGTCGATCTCAGCAAACTTCTCGATCGCGCGCTCGAACTCTCCAACTATCACGCAAAGAAGGAACAATTCGCGCAGGAAAATCAGCAGAGCAAACACAAGAGAGGAATGGGCATCGCTGCATTTCTGCACGGCGCGGGATTCACCGGTTCGGGCGAGCGCTTCTTGGGATCGGTGGTTGGAGTGGAAGCCTGCCCCGACGGCAGCCTGCGCATTCTCGTCTCCAGCACGGAATTCGGCCAAGGCACAAACACTGTGCTATGCCAGATTGTCGCCGAAGCTCTCGGTCTGAAATATGAAGACGTCAGTATCGCCCAACCCGACACGCATGCAGTACCAAACAGTGGCCCAACGGTCGCCTCACGCACAGTCATGGTAGTCGGAAAACTCGTGCAATCGGCTGCCGTCGGCATCAAGGAAACGCTGACAGCGAGCGGCATGCTCGCGGATTCCTACTCGCCGGAAGAGTTTCGCGCCGCCTGTCGCGACTACGTTGCGAAACACGGCAAATTCCGCAGCCTGGCTCACTACGAACAACCTGACGGCATATTCTGGGACGACGAAAAATATCGCGGCTCCGCGTACGCCGCGTTCGCCTGGGCCGTTTATGTCGCGGAAGTCGCCGTTGATCTGCCCACCTACAGCGTTACCGTCGACGACTTCGTTGCGCTTCAAGAAATAGGCAAGGTCCTCCATCCCATTCTCGCGAAAGGACAGATCATTGGTGGCGTCGCCCAAGGCATCGGCTTTGCCTTATACGAAAAAGTGATTTGGGAAAATGGCCGCATGCAGAACGGCCAGATGACCAACTACATCATGCCCACCTCCTCTGATCTTCCTCCCATCCGCGTCTATTTCGAAGAGCTGGGCAATGTTCACGGTGCGTACGGCGCAAAAGGAATCGGCGAACTACCGATGGACGGCCCGGCCCCGGCAATTGTCAACGCCGTCGAGGACGCGGTGCACTTTCCTTTCAATTCGATACCTCTGCTTCCGGAGGACATCTTCGCCGCGCTTTCTGAAAGAGCAGCGCCCGAGACCGTGGCCACAACTGCGAGAGTGCAAGAATGAGCCAGTCCTCGCAGGCTCGTGCAAAGTGCGAAATCTCATTCACCGTGAACGAAAAACTGGAAACCGTTCAGGTGTACGCCATGGAGCGCCTCCTGGATGTTCTTCGGCACGAGCTTGGATTAACAGGAGCGAAGGAAGGCTGTGGCGAAGGCGAGTGCGGCTCTTGCTCTATTTTGCTGGACGGAGTGCTTGTGAATAGCTGCCTCATTCCGGCGCTTCAAGCGAATGGCGCACAAATCATCACGATCGAAGGCCTTGGCTCGGACGGCCGCTTGGAGCTCCTGCAGCAAGCTTTTCTCGATTGCGGCGGCGCACAGTGCGGCATCTGCACTCCCGGAATGATCATTGCGTCCCTTCATCTATTGAAGAAAAAGCCGCATCCCACGCTCCAAGAAATTCGCGAAGGTCTCTCCGGCAATCTATGCCGCTGCACGGGCTACATGCAAATCTTTGAAGCTGTGGCGGAAGCCGCGCGGCGCGGAGCCTCAACGTGAGGGCCCAACCCGCCGAATTTGAACTTGTCTCCCCGCGCACATTGCCAGGCGTGTTATCGCTACTCGCTCAGGAGCCCGGCGCATGGCTTCCCATCGCCGGCGGCACGGATGTCATGGTGCAGTATTCCGCCGGAAAACTTCTTTCCCGCAAGCTGGTAAGCATCTGGAATCTTCCTGAGCTGCGCCGGATCGACATTGTCCAGAACGAAATCCAAATCGGCGCCGGTTGCACCTACACGGATCTGCGCGAACACGAAGTGATCAATCGCGAGTTCTCAATGTTATCCAGCTCCGCGAGCTGGACCGGCGGAATCGCCAACCAAAATCGCGGGACGCTCGGCGGCAATATCGTCAATGCTTCTCCCGCGGCGGACTCCCTTCCCGCGCTTCTGGTTTATGAGGCAGAGCTCCTTCTCGTTTCTGCGCGAGGAGAACGACGGGTGCCCTACGCGAACTTTCACGTTGGTTACAGAAAGACGCAGCTCGCCCGTGACGAACTGATTCGCGCTGTATGCCTCCAGAAACAGTTTTCAGGTTACTATGCCCATGCGCGCAAAGTCGGGGCGCGCAACGCACAAGCGATTGCCAAGGTCTGTCTCGCGGCATTGGGCCGGATGGCGGATGGCGTTGTCGGCGACATCCGTCTCGCCATGGGAAGCGTAGCTCCTGTTCCTCTTCGTTTAACGGAAACAGAGCGAATCGTGAAGGGAAATCGGATCGATCCAATGCTCGTCCAGTTGGTCAGAAAAACGGCCGCCTCCGAGACCAAGACTATCGACGATATTCGCTCGACATCGCGTTATCGAGCGGCCGTCGCGGGGAATCTGGTCGCGGAGTTTTTAGAGAAGTTAAGCGCCATTGGCGCGCAGAGCGAAACCACGAGTCCCGTGCTCGTGCGATGGAACCGTCTCCAGCCAGACAAAGCTGCTGAGGAAATATTGTCCTGTTGCGGTTCAAAAGCCTGGGCGCACGGGATGGCAGCTCGAAGACCTCTTCTCGAAGAATCAACTTTATTGGCCGCTTCTGACGAAGTCTGGAAAGGCCTCTCGGAATCCGATTGGACGGAAGCGTTTCGCAGTCACCCACGGATCGGCGATTCGCATTCGCCGGCCGCTGCCCCGCCGCAATCCGCTGCCTGGTCGGGCGAGGAGCAACGTAAAGTTGGAACCGCTGGCGAACACATCAAAATTGCTCTTACGGAAGGAAATCGCGCGTACGAACAAAAGTTCAACCGCATCTTCATTGTCTGTGCCACAGGCAAATCGGCGCCGGAAATTCTTGATATTCTCTGGCGGCGCTTGTCGAACGACGAAAAAACAGAGCTTCACGAAGCAGCCGAGCAACAGCGCCAGATCGCGCATCTTCGGCTCAAGAAATGGCTCACTTCATGAACGGCATTTCAACGCACGTGCTGGATACATCCCAGGGAAAGCCCGCGGACGAAGTTCCGGTGCGGCTTGAAAGAAGGGAACTCGCAGGTGAATGGCGCGTGCTTTCTTCTTCTCGCACCGATGACGAGGGCCGCTGCGCTCAATTGCTCCCGGATGGCGAAACTCTTCGTGCCGGGATTTACCGGCTGACCTTCGACACCGCCAGCTATCATCATGCGCAAAACCACGAAGGCCTTTATCCCGTCATTGAAATTACCTTTCAGGTCCGCGGCGGTGAATCGCATCTTCACATTCCGCTGCTTCTGAGTCCGCATGGCTACACGACGTACCGGGGAAGTTGATCCGATGATGGCGCTGGCAGAAAACAGTTACGGGAAATCGCGAGTCCGCCTTGCAAAGGTGAAGCGCCATCCTGACCATCACGATTTTCGCGAATGGACTATTGAGATTCTTCTCGAAGGAGATTTCGAGTCTTGTTTCGTCGCTGGCGACAACAGCAAGATTCTTCCGACAGACACGATGAAGAACACGGTGTACTCGCTGGCACGAACTTCTTCGGCGGACTGCATGGAAGAGTTCGGCAAGGAACTCATAACTTTCTTCTTGGACCGCAACCCGCAGGTCGCCTCCGCACGGGTCGCGCTCTCGGAAAAGCCCTGGCAGCATCTCCACACAAGCGGAAAGCCCCATCCCACAACGTTTGTGGAATCGAGCGGCGAGCGCCAGACGGCAGAGATTGCGGCGATGCGAAACGCCGCACCGTCAGTCCGGGCAGGGCTTGAAAACTTGGTTGTGCTGAAAACTGCGAATTCGGAATTTGCGGGGTTCATTAGGGATTCGCTGACCACTCTTCCGGAAACAACGGACCGCTTGTTCGGCACGTCTATCCGCGCGTGTTGGCGCTATTCCTCGCTCAGCGCCAATTTTCTTGCTTTGAGGTCCGCAATCCGCGACATTTTGCTGAGCGTGTTTGCCGACCACGCCAGCAAATCCGTGCAACACACCTTGTACGCCATGGGCGAAACTGCACTCGCAAGGGTCCCGGTAATCGAAGATATCGAATTGGCGATGCCCAACAACCACTATCTTCTGGCAGATCTTTCGCGCTTTGGGCAGGACAACCCGAATGAGATTTTTGTGCCCATCGATGAGCCGCACGGCTATATCGAGGCGCGCCTTCGTCGGCAAGGTTAAGACTCCGTGTCAACGCTTGGTAACGCAAAAATCCGCGCGGAAGAAATTGTTGCTCGTTGCAAGAAACTCGCGTCTTTTTCCGAAGACCTAGGCAGCATTCGCCGAACCTTTCTTTCTCCGCCGATGCGTGATTGTCACCAGGCAATCACCAAGTGGCTAGTCGCGGCAGGGGCCGATGTGACAATCGATGCGGCAGGAAATTTACGCGGCTTCTATGCCGCCGTTCAATCCGGTGCGCCGCGAATACTGCTGGGATCGCATCTCGACACGGTCCCAAACGCCGGAGCATATGACGGTGCTCTCGGAGTTGTCCTCGCTGTCGCTCTCGTCGAATCGTTGGAACACCGCCGCCTTCCTTTCGCCATCGAGGTCGCAGGTTTCTCCGAAGAAGAAGGAGTCCGCTTCGGTTTACCCTTCATTGGCAGCCGTGCGTTGGTTGGCAAGCTCGATGAGGAACTTCTCAATCGCCTGGACCTGAATGGAATCTCTGTTCGCGCTGCAATCGAAAACTTCGGACTGCATCCATCAGAAATTTCGCGCGCCGCGTTGAATGACGACACGCTCGCTTTTCTGGAATTCCACATCGAGCAAGGACCGGTCCTCGAATCACTCGGTCGCTCGCTCGGCGCAGTAGACGCCATCGCGGCTCAAACGCGCATGACGTTTGAATTCCTGGGCCGCGCCAACCACGCGGGCACGACGCCCATGCATCTCCGCCACGATGCCATCGCCGCTGCCGCGGAGTGGGTCGTTGCGGTCGAGCGCACGGCTCATAACCATCCGGGGCTTGTTGCGACCGTGGGCCAAGTCGAAGCAAAGCCTGGCGCGATCAATGTGATTGCCGCGGAAGCCCGCGTGACTCTCGATGTTCGCCACAAGTCCAGTGACACTCGCGACGGAGCGGTGGACGCACTCGTTCGACAGGCGCATGAAATAGCGGAGCGTCGCGGCCTGGCGCTGCGGCAAAGCGTGCTACTTAGCCAGCGCGCAGTAGCGATGGATCCGTTTCTCGTCGATCAGATTCAAGAAGCCATCCGTTGCACGGGCTGCCAGCCGCATCGCATGATAAGCGGGGCTGGGCATGATGCCATGATCCTCGCCGAAAAAGTTCCAGCCGCGTTGATTTTTCTCCGGTCCCCCGGCGGAATCAGCCACGATCCAGCAGAATCGGTCGAGCTAGAAGACGTCGCAAGGGCGCTCGAATGCGGGATGCATTTGCTCGATCAACTTGCCAATTCCACCGAACTTCAAAAAAGGATGTGCCGTGCATAATCTTGGCCAAACGCGCAGCTCCCAAAAACACAACCATCTCCTTCTGACGCGAGACACTTTCGTTCGAACCGCGTTGCCCGGCATGAAAGCCTGCGCCGCTGTTGTGCACGCAGGCCCTGCCATGGGAGCACGTTTCGCCGAGTACACCGCCGAATTCGAATCCGGCGGCGAACTTGGCCCCACCACCGCGCAGCGCTTCCTTTATATTCTCGAAGGCCAGCTCCAACTCGAAGTGGACGGTCGCCAGAGCGACCTGGGAATCCGCGGCTACGCATACCTACCCGAAGGCGCGTCCCATCGTGTCGTTGCCACAAAGCCAAGCCGCGCCACCGTCATCGAAAAGCACTACGAACCGCTCGCTTCATTCGAATCACCGCGCGCCATTATTTCGAACGAGGACGCTGTCTCTTCCGAGCCGCTGGACGGTGATGCAAGCTTGCAGGTGAAACACTTGCTTCCCGACACGATGCATTTCGATTTCGTCGTGAATTCCATGGTCTATCAGCCAGGCGCCGCTCTGAGCATGGTCGAAATGCACGTGATGGAACACGGCCTCCTGATGCTCGAAGGGGGCGGCATTTATCGCCTCGGCGATTCGTGGTATCCGGTCACCGCCGGCGATTTCATCTGGATGGGACCGTGGTGTCCGCAGTGGTTCGGCGCCATCGGCAAAGTTCCGGCAAAATATCTCATCTACAAAGACTGGAACCGGCATCCGCTGGCGAGCACACGGTTGGCAGGAACACCTTCCGCAGGCACGCCGCGATGAATCTAGAAGTCGATCGAGATCGCCTCGGTGCGGAGATCGAAGAGCTTGCCTCAATTTCCGATGCGGAGCCTCCTGCGGTCACGCGAATAGTCTTTTCGCCAACGGATCTTAGGGCGCGTGCCTGGCTAATCGCTCGCTGCGAAAAAGCTGGTCTGTCTGTTCGCCAGGATCCCATCGGGAATATTTTCGCGCGGTGGATCGGTTCCGAGCCGAACGCTGCTGCGGTCGGCACCGGATCTCACATCGATGCAATCCCCAACGCCGGAAAATACGATGGCGTTGTTGGCGTGCTTGGAGGACTTGAGGCGATTCGCTCGTTGCAGCGTGGCGGCTTCCGTCCGAGACATTCGGTCGAGTTGCTGATGTTCACTTCGGAAGAACCGACGCGTTTTGGAATTGGGTGTCTCGGCAGCCGTTTGCTATCCGAAACGATGACTCCGGATGCGGCGCGAAAACTCGCTGACAAAGAAGGTGCTTCGCTCGAAGAAGTTCGGCGGAACGCCGGATATAGCGCGCCACTCGAAGAAGTGAAATTGCGCGACGGCTACTACAAAGCGTTCGTTGAGCTACATATCGAGCAAGGCCCCTTGCTGGAGCAGCAAAACATTCCGCTCGGGATTGTTACCAGCATTGCGGCGCCCGCGAGCTACAAAATCATTGTGGAGGGCGCGGGTGGCCACGCGGGTGCGGTCCTCATGCCAGAGCGGCGAGACGCGCTGTGCGCCGCTTCGGAGTTGATTCTCGCGATCGAACATGCAGCGCGGACAAGCGGCGCGATCGATACGGTGGCGACTGTCGGCATTTGCGATGTTTTTCCGGGCGCAATCAACAGCATTCCGAGCCGCGTCAGTTTGACGCTCGACATTCGCGATACAAATCTTGTGCGGCGCGACGCTGTGATGCGTGCCATCCAAGCTGCGCGCGAAGCGATTGCGGCGAAGCGGCAAGTTTCGATCCGCGAAGAACTCATCAACGCGGATGCACCAGCGCAGTGTGCTCCGGACATTACCGATGCACTTTCGCAAGCGTGCGCAAAATATGGATTCGCTTCGATGACGATGGTCAGCCGGGCTTATCATGATTCGCTTTTTATGTCGCGCGTCGCGCCTGTCGCGATGCTTTTTATTCCTTGCCGCAATGGGTATAGCCACCGTCCCGACGAATATGCGTCGCCCGAAGATATTGCGCGCGGGGTGCTTGTGCTCGCGGAAACTTTGGCATCTACTGCGGGTTGACACAACTTTTTGAGCCTCACAAACATGGAGTCCTGCGAGTCGCTGGAAAAAGCGGCAGCAGGGCTGCCGCAGTCCACATTGCTTTTTCGCAATGTTATGCGGGACTTAGTAAGATGCGCGCTTAACAGCGCGAAAATGAATGGAAGGGATGAACAGAAAAAAGGATATTCATCCGCGCGCCACAGCAAGACGGGCACAGCATGCCGTGCCCCTACAATGGAATTGATCGCGAGGTGCGGCGTCATTGTTCTGCTTGGAAGCGGCGGATTTTCGCGTAGCCCGGCTTGAGCACGTTGTAAATGAAGTCGCAGCGCTGGTGATAGGGCAGAAACGCGCTCTTCATCGCGTTGATGGTGATGATTTCAAAGTCGTCGAGAGTCAGGCCGAAGGTGTCCGCGGCGGCCTGGAATTCCTTGGTCATGGTTGTGTCGCTCATCAAACGGTTGTCGGTGTTAAGCGTGACACGAAATTTTTCCTGATAAAGAGTTTTGAAGGGATGCTCGGCTAAACTGCGGGCTGCGCCTGTTTGCACGTTGCTTAGGAGGCAGATTTCTAGCGGAATTCTCTTATCGAGAACGTATTGGGCGAGGTCGCCCAATTTCACAACTTTGCCGTCCTCGGCGATGGCAATGTCGTCGATGAGGCGCGTACCGTGGCCGATGCGGTGCGCACCACAATACTGGATGGCTTGCCAAATCGATTCTTTTCCATAACCCTCGCCGGCGTGAATTGTGATGCTGAAATTCTGGCGCTGAATATAGTGAAAGGCGTCGACATGCTTTTTGGGTGGATAACCGCCTTCTTCACCCGCGAGATCGAATCCCACAACGCCGCGCGCGCGAAAGTCGACGGCGAGCTCGGCCATTTCGAGGGACACGTCCATATTGCGCATGGCGCAGATGATCAAGCCGGAAGAAATTCCAAAGTCGTGTTTACCGCGCTCCAATCCCTTTAGTACGGCGGAGACGACCTGCTGGTGACTCAATCCTTTTTGCGTATGAAAGACCGGGGCGAAGCGAGTCTCAAAATAGACGACGCCGTCGCCGGCGAGGTCTTCGGCTTGTTCGTAGGCGACGCGCTCGAGAGCTTCCTCGGTTTGCATGACGGCGATGGTGTGGACGAAGCCTTCCAGATATTTGGGGAGGCTGCCTTGGTTGGCGCCCTGGTGGAACCAGTGGGCGAGCTCTTCCGGATTTTTGGTGGGAAGCCCGTGGTAGGCGGCGGACTTGGCAAGGTCGATGACGGTTTCGGGTCGGAGGACGCCATCGAGGTGTTCATGGAGCAGAACTTTGGGGAGACTTTTTAATAGATCGCGATCAAGGTTCAATGGGGCCTCCGGCGTTGAGACAAAGAGGAGAAGCGAAGAGCGAAAAAGGATAACGCAGAGACGCAGAGTGCGGGGAGCCGCGCAGACGAAAAAGACGGGGCCCCCCACCCGGGGGTGTCCGCAAGTCATGAAGTAAAGGCATGAAAGAAATGGGTTTGCGACGTTTCCTGCGTGTTACGCACTTTGCAGCTGTGGAAAAAGATGGAACTGCTTGAGTTGGAGGGGTACGACGGGATACCCACCCCCTCCCCTGTTTTTTGTAAGAATATGATTCGATGGGTGTTAAAGGGTTGGGGCGTGCGAAGAACATGATTGTAAAGGGGATAGTGGCGAGTGACGAGTGCCCCCTCGAAACTCGGGACAAAGGAATGGAGTGTGAGGAGCGGAGAAAAACGGATCCCTCACTGCGTTCCCTTCTAGGGTCCCTTCGAAGCTCAGAGTAAACACGGCAAGCCGGACGACAAACCGTGGGGACGGAGAAGGAGAAGAGCGGGTCTGAAGACCCGCGCCTACACAGGCTAGACAAGGAGTGGCGGGCTGAAGCCGCGCCGCTACGGGGGCCGAACGAGGGATAGCCCGTGTGAACCATAGGGAATGGTAGCACGGAGTGGGGCGGGCTGTCTAGTAGTTTGATAGTTTACTGGATGTTCATTCGAACGGCGGGCGCGGACTCGAATGAGGTAAACGGGCGTGATGGGTTTGCTGGGGCTCGCGACATGAGGCACGCGGGACTGGGAAGAAGGACAGATGGGCACGGCGTGCCGTGCCCCTACGAAGAGCGCGAGGGGCTAGGAAGTGAATTTCAGGGACATTGTCTCCATTTGGACAGACGGCGCCAGGCTTTGAAGTCAAACTGCCACGTAAGGGGAATTGTGTATACCGCTTCTTTCTTCTTTGGATGAGTATGGTTGAGAGCATGAATTGCCTCTCATGGAAAAATCTCTAAAACTAACTTCGGGATCGACGGAAAATTCGCGGCTTTTGGGAATTGTTGCCGCAGTGGTGGTGATCGCGACTCTTTATTTTGCTCGAATCGTGTTCATACCCTTAGCTCTGGCTTTGCTTCTCTCGCTGGTGTTGTCGCCCCCCGTTGCGTTCCTTGAAAGAATCAAGCTGCCACGCGCGCTTGCTATTCTCCTGGTGGTCGTCTTCTTGGTTGGCTTGATGGGTCTGGTCGGCTGGAAGACTTCTCAGCAATTCGTCGACTTAACAGACCAACTGCCCTCCTACCGGCAAACGCTGGAAGATAAGATCCACTCGCTGAAGGGACCGGGCAGTCAAAGTCTCAACAAAGCTTCCGACACCGTTAAGGAATTGTCGAAGGAAATAAGCGCGGTAAGTCCTGGATCAATACCCTCCTCCAATGAAACGAAGAAGACAGCCGCGGCTCCGGGATCCTCAGCATCGCGACCGATGGCAGTAGAACTCGTTGCTCCGGGTAACCCGCTTGAATCCGTGGAGAACTTACTGGGCCCCCTGGGAAACGCGGGAGTGGTGATCCTATTCACAGTTTTTATTCTTGCGGGCAGAGAAGACCTGCGCAATCGGCTCATCCGGCTGGCGGGCGGGGGGCGATTGAATATGATGACCCAGGCGCTTGACGAGGCGACGCAACGAATCAACCGATATTTGTTCCTGCAACTGCTAGTCAACTCAGGTTACGGGCTGATCGTATTTACGGCATTGCATTTTATTGGTATTCCGAATTCCGCACTTTGGGGCGTGACCGCTGCTGTCCTTCGGTTCTTGCCATACATCGGGGCGCCGCTGGCGGCCGTGCTGCCCATTTTGCTGTCACTTGCGGTTTTCCCCGGATGGCAACACGCTCTGGCGACAGCAGGACTCTTTTTGGGGCTCGAGCTGGCCGTAGCGAATTTTATTGAGCCGCTCCTGTACGGCGCGCACCTCGGGCTCGGGCCGCTGGCGATTCTCGTGGCGGCTGTGTTTTGGACGCTGATTTGGGGATTTCCCGGTCTTGTGCTGGCCACTCCTTTGACGGTCTGCTTGGTGGTCATGGGGCGCTACGTTCCAAGCCTGAGTTTCCTAAACGTGCTCTTGGGGGATGAACCTGTGCTGCCGCCGCACGCGCAATATTATCAGCGGCTCTTGGCCACGGATCATGGCGAAGCCAGGCAAGTCTTAGAGCAACATCTCAAAAACAACAATCTTGAAGAACTTTATAGCGATGTACTGATTCCAGCATTAAGTCTTGCCGAACAAGACAGGCATCGAAATGAACTTGATGAGGAAAAGCAAAATTTCATTTATCAAAGCACGCGCGAGATTATCGAAGAGCTTGCTGACAGTACCCCTGGACAGAGCCCGGAGAGTGCGGGAGAAAATTCGTCCGAGCCGTTTCGAAGGGCGAGCGATGAAACAGATGGTTTGGACGTGCTCTGCATTCCCGCTCGAGATGATGCAGATGATGTTGTGGCGATGCTGCTTGCGCAACTTCTCGAGCGACAGGGTCACAGAGCGCAGGGCATAGCGATCGGCACAACAGCAGAGATGCTGGCGCAAGTGGAGGAGCTAAACCCAGCTGTAGTGTGTATTTCCGCGCTGCCGCCATTCGCGGTGAACCATGCGCGAGGGTTGTATGCAAGATTGAGGGCTCAGTCTCCGGATTTGTACATCGCGGTTTGTCTGTGGCATTTCGAGGGAGATCCAGAGAAGGCCGCAATCCGCCTGAAACTAACCAAGGGCCATGGAGTGTTCACCACGCTGCCGCAGATCCTGAAGCATATCGCTTTTCGAATGCCGGAAACCGTCGCCGAAACGACCCAGCCGTCGCTTCGCTAACAATTTCCTCGCCATTTCGGAATCGTTCGCTCGCAATTCCTTGATTCCGACTCGTACAAATTGCAGTCCGTGCCTTCTTAATCTGAAATCAAGCCTTGCCACAGCCTTCGCGCCGGGCGCCCGGCATAGTTCTGCCTTTACCGAGGATTGAGGTGTCCAAAACTGGACAGAACGAGAGACTCGAACAAGCCACTATCGGGGCCCCAACCCAAAAAGCTGACCGTCAAAAACAGATACCGAGTTTATTCAATGAAGCGGTGTGCGGCAGCGTTAGCGTATGAAGGCTACACGTTTCATTGTCAACTCCTACCCTTTTCTGCTTATGGCCGGTCGAGGCTGGAAGTTGTTTATGGAAGATGGATGGTGTGACGAACGTTCGCACTAGAGATTAGGGAAACCAGGTGAAGTTGGGTCTGACAGGAGTTGCACATGGAAACGAACCGATTGAAGCATCTTTACGTGGAGGAATTGAAGGATTTGTACAGCGCAGAAAACCAAATGGTCAAAGCCCTGCCCAAGATGATCAAGGCCGCGACTTCGGAGGATTTGCGCGCGGGTTTTGAGGGGCATCTGGAGCAGACGAAGGGGCACGTTTCACGGCTCGAAGAGATCTTCAAGGCGCTCGGAGAAAGCCCGAAAGGGAAAAAGTGCAAGGGTATGGAAGGCCTCATCAAGGAAGGCGGAGAAATGATTGCGGAGGATCCAGCTCCGGAAGAATTGGATGCTGGGCTGATCTCGGCTGCGCAGCGCGTGGAGCACTATGAAATCGCCGCATACGGCTGTGTGAGCACATACGCGAAGCTTCTGGGCGAAGACGAAGCAGAGTCGCTTTTGCGGGAAACCCTTGAGGAAGAAAAAAAGACAGACGCGAAGCTGACGCAACTGGCGGAGAGCATCAACCTGGAGGCCGCCGGCTCCGAGGATACGGACGAAGCGGAAAGCATGACGAGGAAAGCTAAGACCGCACGAGCCTGATAACGCTCTTGAGCTGCACCAGAAACACAATTCAAAAGGAGGAAGAGAAATGAATGGAAGTTTGATCAAAGTATCGCGATTGCTCTTGCCACTGGGTTCGCTGGTTTTTTGCGCATCCCTGATGGCAACGCCAATCCCGGGAAAGCAAGACCCGCAAACACCACCGGACAACACCAAACAAAACAAGGACCAGACCAACCCCACCGCGGATCAACAGAAGATGGACCCCGCGGACCGCGCCATCACGCAAAAGATTCGAAAAGCGATCCACGAGGACAACACGCTCTCGGTTTACGGACACAACATCAAGATCATCACGCGGGACGGCAAAGTCACGCTCCGCGGGCCGGTACGATCTCAAGAAGACAAGAGCAACATCGAAGCCAAGGCAATAGCCGTAGCTGGACAAGAGAACGTAACCGATCAGCTTGAAATTGCCCCGCCGAAATAATGGGGCAGTAGCAGCCGTTGAATTTAAGAGTTGAATCGAAAAGGAGAACTACAAATGTCAGGAAAAAAAGTAGGCGTATTTGGAATTTACTCCACTCGCGTGGGGGTTGAAAACGCCGTAGACGCGCTCGTGAGAGCGGGCTTCCCGTCTCCAGATATTTCGGTGCTATTGCCGGAGAATCTTGCAGGAACGAAGGAGATGGGCGCAGAGAAAGCCACGAAAGCGCCTGAGGGCGCGACAGCAGGCGTCACAGCAGGCGGAGTGATTGGCGGCACGCTTGGCGTGCTGGCCGGCGTCGGCTTGTTGGCGATCCCTGGCCTCGGGCCTTTCATCGCCGCGGGCCCAATCATGGCAGGCCTCGCGGGGCTGGGCGTTGGCGGAGCAGTGGGAGGGGTTACCGGCGCTCTCATCGGTTCGGGAATTCCCGAATTCGAAGCAAAGCGTTACGAAGGCCGCTTGCAGCATGGCGGAATTCTTCTCTCCGTGCATTGCGACACGTCGGACGAGATCAAGCGAGCCAAGGAAGTTCTGAAATCGACGGGCGCTGAAGATGTTACTTCGACCGGAGAAGCTTCGGTGGATCGCGACACCTCCGTCAAGGCCGCGCGTACTTCGTAGTCATCCAACCGGGAGGAAGCCGATCTTCGACTTCCTCCTTTTTTTCTAAAAACAACTTTCGGAGCGTGAAGAAAACGGCGTTGGAAAGGGATTGACGATGAACAGAAAACAGATTCCAGGAGCGATAGCGACATTTGCTGTGGGGGCTGGAATAGGAGCGGCGGTTGCTTTACTCCTTGCGCCAAAGTCTGGCGAGGATTTGCGAGGCGATATTGCTGACGGCGTGAATGACGGCGTAAACCAGGTCCGCAGCACAGGCAGAGATCTTAAGCGGCGAGCACAAAGACTTGTGGATGCGGCAAAGGACCAAGTGCAGGACGCGATTGATGCAGGCGACAACGCGTACAACCAAGCCAAGAAGGCATAGCTTTTACGAGAAACGAATCAAGATGCACAGGAGTGCCGCAGGACCCCTGTTCCACAAAACAGGGCATCCACAAACTGAACGGAGCCAATTTATGAAAGCACGCACACGAAGGCATGCAAAAGATGTGGCACTTTTGACCAGTTTGGCAGCGTCCATCGGAGCGGCCATGGGAACGATTGCAGCGAAGGCCAATGCAGCACAAAAGGCTCTTAGCCGAAGCAGTGCGGTTCACGTTGTGGAACGGGAAGGCAAGAGGCTTGCACGGGGAAGCAAAAGGGCCGTGCGCAAGACTAGAAAAGCCGCGACTGTAAGTCTGAAAAGAAGTAAGGTCGCGAATGCTACTCGGCGCGGGTTGCGTCGGGCGAATTCGTCCGTCAAGCGAGCCACTCGCCACAAATAAAAAAGAAAATCTTTCGAGTATAGAGGCAAAACCCCGTTCTACGATGGGTCCGCGGCGTGTGCTGCGCGATGCACGAGGGCGGTTTTCCGCATTGTTGTTGCTGGGAGGGCCGATTTTTGGCTCCAGCATCCTAATCACAGGACCATAGCGAGCGACGGGGCGCGAGCGCGCGAAAAATCCTAAAGTAGTGCAATCCATCGAAACATGGCGAGACACAGACGGCGTTAACTGCTCGCTTGTCAAGGACGAAGCTCGCAACTTCAGGCGCGCAGACGGACGGGCACGGCGTGCCGTGCCCCTGCAACGGAATAATGCTCCGAGGCTAGAAGGTGAATTTCAAGGACATTTGGATTTGGCGGGGGCTGCCGATGGTTTTGTTGACTATGCCGATGCCGCTTAGGGTGGGTGAGGAATAAAGCGGCGCGCCGTAGACGGGGAAATCGTCGAAGTTGAGATTTTGGGTGACGTTGTTGATGGGGATGTCAAAGCTGGGAGTGTTGGTTAGGTTGAAGACTTCGAAGGTGTACTTCATGGCGACGCGCTCGGTGAGCTGGGTCATTTTGATGACGGAGAGGTCGGTGCGGCGCTGCCAGGGCTGGCGGAAGATGTTGCGCTGGCCGGTAGTGTAGGTGGTTTCGAAGGTGTCGCCCGGGGGGATGGCGCCGCCGAGATCGCCGGGACTGAGAAGCGGCACGGTGAAGCAGTTGGGATTGAGGGCTGGGAAGCCGGGATTGGTGCCGCTGGCGCCGGTATAGGCGTTGGAAGGCGTGCAACCGGGAGCCAGGGGAACGATGGGATTGGTGATGCCGTCGCTGGTGCCGTAATAGAGGCTGCCGACGGCGCCAGAGTAGTCGATGACGCTGTAAGGCTGGCCGCTCTGAATGATGGCCAAGCCGGAGATGGCCCAGCCGTCGGCGAGGCGTCCGCGCCATGAGGTGAGCTCGTAGAATTTGGGGAGCTGATAGAGATAGGTGAAGTTGATGACGTGCTTGCGGTCGAAATCGGAGAGGCCGTAGCCGCTGCGAAGGTCGGTGGCGTTGTTGCCGTTGTAGAAAAGGCCCATGGCGCTTTGCTCGTCGGTGGCGTGGGAGAAAGTGTAGGAGAAGCCGACTTGGAGACCGTGACTGATGCGTTTTTCGACGTGGGCCTGGAGGGCGTTGTAGGCGGAGATGCCGGCGGCGGTGTAAGACTCGGATTCGGAAGAATAGCCGATGTAGGGAACGCGAAGATCAATGTTACCGCCTTCGTAGTTCTCCATCATGCTGGTGCCGTCGGGAAGTCCCATGGGTGCGCAGCCGGTGGTGACGCCGCTTGCGTTGCAACTGGAAGTGTAGGCGCAGGCGGCTGGGTCCAGAGTCGGGTTGCAGCCGGGGGGCGCGAGAACGGTGTAGCCGTAGGTGTAAGTCTGGCCGTGGATGGGATGGCTGGGAGTGGCGATGCCGGCCTGGTTGAAAGGGACGGGGATGATTTCATGGCGGCCGAGGTTGCCGACGTAGCCGATGGTGATGGCTAGATCATTGCGAGGCTGCCACTGGATGTCGAGAGTTTGGTTGAGAGTGTAGGGGAGCTTATTGGCGCGGTTGTAGTCGGCGAAGGAGAAGAGCTGGGCGCCAGCTTCGATGGCTGCGGCATTGGGGAGGACGATGTTCGCTGGGTTGCCGGTGGGAGGAGCTTGGAGAGTTGCCCCCCAAGGATTGGAGAAGGAGCCGCCGGTTGGCTGAGTGGGGTCGCAGGTGGGGATGAAGCCCTGGTAATAACTGCCAATGGCACTGCAAACCTGGGAGTTGACGAACGGGGGAGCCTGGTTGACGCCGAAGGGGCCACCGGCAATGACGCCAGCAGCAAAGCCGGGGGAGAGATAGGTGAAGAGTTCGCCACGGTCGTAGTACATGCCCCAACCGGCGCGGACAACGATTTTGTTGTTGAATTTTGTGGGACTCCAGGCCACACCGAGGCGCGGGCCGAGGCCCCACTGTCTGCCAGTGAGAGTGGAATCGCTGACGCCTTTGCTGGGGAACTGTTTGTTATTGCCAGCGATGAGAAAGCCGGTGTTGAGGATGGTGTCGGTGCCTTCGTCGTAGTCGTATAGAGAGGGATCGAAATTGTAGAGGCGACCGTATTTTTCGGTGAGGCCGCCGTGATCGTCGAAGCGGAGGCCGGCGGTGAGGCTGAGGTTGGGGCGAATCTGATATTTGTCCTGGAGAAAGAGGCCGGTTTCTTTGGAGCGATAGTAGCGGTTGGCATCGCCCTGGAGATAGGCCGTGGTGATGAAGCCGTCGGGGGTATAGGGGACAACCAAACCCTGTAGGAATTGGGAGAAATCGGCGAAACCGATGGTTCCTTTGTCGGTGCGTTGATCGCGGGTGTTGAGCTGGGTGTAGGCGAAATTGCCGCCGAAAGTTAGGGTGTGCTTTCCGAGAGTCCAAATAGCGTTGGCGCTCGGCATGAAGCGATTTTGGAAGACGCCGGTCCAGGCGCCTTGAGAAGCGGCGCCGCTGCCGATGTTGGTGGCGGCGTTATAGACATAGTTGACGTTGTAGGGAGCGGCGGGAAAACCGGCGTTGTTGTTGCCGTAGTCGTCCACGATGGAAATGCCGGGGAAGAAAGAAGAGCCAAAGGTGTTGATGGTGGAGTCGGAGAGGGAGGCGCCGGTAAGTTGCTGGACGTAGGCGCCGAATTGCTGTGGGGTGAAGGGCTGTTGGATAGTGCTGTAGACCTTTTCGCGAATGAAGCCGAAGACTTCGACGACGCTGAGATTGGGTTTGAGGACCTGGGTGTTAGTGATGGAGGCGACCTGGCTTCCAGCGTCGAGATTCTGGGTGAAGCCGGGGGAGCCGGAGTAGGCGTAGGGGGCGATGCTGGGATCGTGCTGATAGTAGTACTTGAGCGCGACGGTGTCCTTTGAAGTGGCAATCCAATCGAGATCAGAGACGGCTTGATCCGCTTTGAAATAGGCGGTGCCTTGCGTGAAGGTGTTTTCGGGGAAACTGAGGGTTGGAACGAAACTGTTGGCGGAGGGAAAGAGAAACTGGCCGTTGGGGAGCTTGTAATTGAGCAGACCGTAGGCGATGGGACTGATGTCGCCGGGGCCGGTACCGATTGTCGGATTAACGGGTACGGCGGAGGCGGAGAAATTGCAGGGAAGGGCTGGGCAATCCGTAGAGGTGACGCCGTTTACAAGCGCCGCCAAGGCTGCGGGGCTGCGGTCGTCTGTGAGCCCAGGAGGAACGGCGACTCGGGAGCTGCCAATCTCAGCGTCGGACTTCTCAACGTGTTGATAGGAGAGAAAGCCGAAGAGCTTGTTCTTGAGGATCGCGCCACCCACAGTACCGCCGGCGGTGTAATTATGCAGGCCGGGGACTTTGTCGCTGTCAGGAATATTGGGGTTGGCATTGTAGAAAAAAGGAGCGGCATTGAGAGCGTCGGAGGCGCGATAGACGTAAGCGCTGCCGTGGAGACTGTTGGTGCCGGACGCTGTGCTCATGTCAATGTGGGCGCCGCTGGTGGAACCTTGCTGGGCGTCGTACATGGAGGTATTGACGCGAAATTCTTCGATGGTTTCGGGCGCGGGAGTGGGAAGAGACTGGCCGATGGCGAGATAGGGAGAAGCTGTGCTTTGAAGCGGTTCGGCAGTCGTGCTGGAAATGCTGGCGGCGCCGCCGATACCGGTGTTGTTGACGATGCGAGCGGAAGCGACCTGGCTGGTGCTTTTGCCGTTGAAGAGATTGCTGGCGTCGACGCCGTTGAGAAGGAAAGTGTTGCTGGTGTCGCGTTGGCCGTTGGCCCAGATGGGGAGATTGCCGAGGCCAGCGTTGACGCCGGAGCCGCTGGAAAGTTCGGCGTTAACACCGGGAGAGAGAATGGCAATGCCGGTAAAGCTGCCGGTGGGCAACGGGATCGATTCGATCTGGGCTTTCTCGAGAATGTAGCCGTTGGTGGTGTCCACCGCATTCAACAGCGGGGTGGCTTCCACGGTGACAGTAGTGCCAACCTGGCCGACCTTAAGAGTGACATTGACCGTGGCGGTTCGATCGGCTTGCACGACGATGGCGGGGATCCTTTGCGTTTCGAAACCATCGTGCGAAAAGGTGAGGGTATAGGAGCCGATGGGGAGATTCACAAAATCGTAGCTTCCGACGCTGGTGGTTTTTTGGGTGCGGGTAAGTTGGGTGCCGTCGGCGACGACGGTGATTAGCGAATCGGCGAGGACACCGCCGGAGGCGTCGGTGACAGTGCCGGTAATACCGCCAAGAGTTTGTTGAGGAGAGGCATGAAGCGGGGGAAGAAGGGAGATACAACAACAAAGAAAAGCTGCGAAGAAGCAAAAAGCTCTGCCTGCTGGCTTGGTCATTCCGCGACGCCTCCCACTTTCTACGAGCACACCCACCGGCCGCCTTCCGGATTCAGACCAAGCAAGAATTTTACAAAGGAAGTCGGTTTCACCCCGCTTGGCCAGGCCGGTCTGACGATAAGTTTCGAGGAAAGTATTCCAAAACATTGCAGAACCGAAACGCAAACTTTCGTTTTCCTCGATTCGTTTTTTAATTTCACCGATGGAGAGGACCGCCGCCGAGAGCTTATTGAGCCTCGCCAAATACCGAGCCGTGCGAGCCACTGAGGAGTGCGGCAGCAGAGCCGCCGCACTCCAAATCGCTACTTCGCAATAGTAGGCGGGACTCAGAAGCAAAAAGTTTGGCTAGCTTTGAGCCAAAGTTGGCTTTTGAATGCGAGAGCGCCAGAAAAACCACGAGAGGCCGACGATTAGATAGGCGAGGTAAATATAGGGGAGCTTGCCGTAGGGGCCTTCTGGAACGGGGTAGAGATTTCCAACGAGGGCAAGGAGCATAGCGGCGCACGCTAGCCAAGGGATAATTTGGGCGCCGGGGTAGTAGGCGTTGTGCGTACGCAAATAGCGCGGAAGAGCGACGCTGACCAGAGCGTAGGCAACGATGAAGCCGTAGGTGGCTAGAGAGCCCATCCAGCCGTAGACGTCGAGGCCGCTGGCGCCACGTGCGGCGAGAATGGCGACGGGGAGAACGGCGGCAGTTCCCGTGACGGCGATGGCAAAGCCTGGCGTTTCGTTGCGCGCGTGGGTCTTGCGGAGCGAGCCATGGGCCAGGCCGTTGTGCGACATGAGAAGAAGAACGCGCGCGGCGGCGGTGATGCAGGCCAGGGTTCCGGCAAACATGCTGACCAGGGCGCCAATGTCGATGAGCAGACCGAGCAGGGGAA